>Ga0209487_1003179_pt1 | contig 13008 bp, 9 predicted proteins | sample Poulit2012_FD_187524 | JGI IMG/M metagenome (GOLD analysis project Ga0209487, IMG submission 187524) | Agricultural soil microbial communities from Georgia to study Nitrogen management - Poultry litter 2012 (SPAdes) (version 2) | ecosystem: Environmental > Terrestrial > Soil > Agricultural land... | reverse complement strand
TTGATATAAATGAGCAATACTCCACCTTAGTGGGATATTAAATTGAAATAGGGCCGTTAATTCCTCTGCCGCTTTTTGAGTCGTTGTATTTCTCCACGTACGAAACGGTGTGAGCAAATTATATTGTTTATCAAATGGAAGATAGCCATGCATCATAGCAGAAATTCCAATTGCACCTACTTTTGTCAGTGTCATCTCATATTTTTCTTTTACTTCTTCTTTTAACTGTTTGTATGCCGCTTGTACCCCGGCCCATACAGCTTCCAAATCATACGTCCATACTTCATCTTTATAATAACTTTCCCATTCATATTCCCCACTCGCGATGGACTGATGATGTTCGTCGATCAAGATTGCCTTGATTCTAGTTGAACCAAATTCTATTCCTAGAGCTGTTTTTTCTATATTCAGTTTCGTTTTCCCCATCTTTATCATCCTTTACCTTTTTTGTGTTTCATAATTTTGGTTGAGGTAATATCTAAATCGCTTTCGTTTATGATCGAATCACTCGTTAATTTGAAGGTTCTTTTGATCTCTTCTAACTTCTTTAATCATTTTAATATCTAAACAGCAAGCACTATTATACTGCTTCAAATGATTCCATCATTGTTAAAAATTATTTTATATTTTTGATTTGGAACAGTCTACACTATGTCGTGCTTCCATCCTCCTTCCAAATATAAATCACAAGAGGCTGTGTCAACACACAGCCCCCTCATTCATATTATCTATTTAGATTATTTGTTTTTATTTAACACATCAAAAGCTACTGCGCCTAATAACACTAAACCTTTAATAGCTTGTTGCCAATCAATACCAATTCCCATCAGTGACATACCGTTGTTTAAAACTCCCATAACAAGCGCACCGATAACTGCACCAAATATCGTACCAACTCCACCAGTGAAGGAAGCACCACCAATAACGGCGGCAGCGATTGCATCAAGCTCAAATAAATTTCCAGCCTGTGGGGTCGCCGCATTTAATCTACCAGCAAAAATAAGTCCAGCTAATGCGGCTAGTACACCCATATTCACGAAGGCCCAAAACTTCACCTTCTTCGTTTTAATACCTGATAATTGAGCAGCATTTATATTTCCACCAACTGCATACAAGCGTCTTCCGACAACTGTTTTACTCAATACAAAGGTATAACCGAGAATTAATGCTATTAGAATTAGTAAGACGTACGGGACACCTGCATATTTTGAAAGAATGAACGTAAAGGTATTTATAATCACGACAGTAATGACAAGCTTCAATATAAACATGGCGAAAGATGTTCTTTTCAAATCATACTTTGCATCTGTCCTTCTAATTTTTAATTCGTTCAATATAAATATGATGGAAAATATAATTCCGACAACAATGGCTAAAATATTATACGTGTCACCATTAAACCAATCTGGTAAAAAGGCAGAACTAAAATTCCGAAAGCTTTCAGGGTAGGGAGATAGTGTCTTTCCACCTAAAACAACTAAAGTTAACCCTCTAAAGATCAACATGCCTGCTAATGTTACTATAAAAGATGGAATATTGACATAAGCAATCCAAAACCCTTGCCAAGCACCTATAATAGCACCTAATATTAAACATAGAAGTATCGCTAAATATACTGGGATATCGTGAGTGACTAGCAACACTCCCGCTATAGCACCGATGAAAGCTGCAACAGACCCAACTGATAAGTCAATTTCACCAGTGATAATAATAACCATCATACCAATCGCTAAAACGATGACATAACTATTTTGCATAATAATGTTCGTAATATTTAGTGGTGTTAATAAAACCCCACTCGTTAAAATTTGGAATAATATTGCTATACCCGCAAGCGCAATGATCATACCGAATCGTCTAATATTGTCTGATATGAATTGTTTCATTGTATCCATTTAAAATTCCTCCACATGCGTCATATCTCTCATTAAAACTTCTTGGTTTGTATTTTCCTTAAGGTGTTCTCCAGTGATAACTCCTTCTGCAAGTGTGTATATTCGATCACACATCCCTAAAAGTTCTGGTAATTCTGAAGAAATCATTATAATACTTCTTCCACTCTCAGCCAATTCATTAATAATTTTATAAATTTCTGTTTTGGCACCAACATCAATTCCACGTGTCGGCTCATCTAGTATTAATACTTCAGGTGCAGTAAACATCCACTTTCCGAGAACGACCTTTTGTTGATTTCCACCACTTAAATTCGATGCTAATTGTTCAATTGATGGTGTTTTTACATTCATGCTTTCTTTAAGTTTTTCTGCCTCACGAACTTCGATATGTTCATTTAACACATTATTTTTGGAGATTCCTTGTAAATTCGCAAGGGTTAAATTTTGTTTAACGGAATCAATCAAAATTAATCCATATTCTTTTCGGTCTTCTGAGACGTAAGCAATACCATTAGTAATCGCGTCATTAACATCTTTTATTTGTATTTCTTTACCGTCTTTATACAATTGACCCGAAATACTTTTCCCATATGACTTTCCAAACACACTCATCGCAAGTTCTGTTCTTCCGGCTCCCATCAAGCCCGCGATACCTACTATTTCTCCTTCTTTCACGTTTACGTTAACATTATGTAGTATTTGTCGATTCGAATCGATGGGATGAAATACAGACCAATTTTTAATTTCAAACTTAATTTTATCTTTAATACTATCTTTTCTATCTGGATAAAAGTTTTCTAAACTTCTGCCGACCATGTCTCGAATAATCATATCTTCCGTTACATCATCTTGTTCTACGTGGTATGAGCAAATCGTCTGTCCGTCTCGTAATACCGTAATACTATCGGACACTTTTAATAGTTCTTTCAACTTATGAGAGATTAGAATCGAAGTCATACCTTGCTTTTTAAATTCCAATAACAATTGTAATAAATTTTCGCTTTCTTCCTCATTTAAAGCAGCTGTTGGTTCATCTAAAATTAATAATTTTACTTCTTTCGATAATGCTTTAGCTATTTCCACTAATTGTTGGTGCCCTACTCCAATATCTTTCACCAATTCTTGTGGATCTTTCGTTAAGCCAACCCGTTTCATTAGTTGGTTCGTTTTTAAAATCGTTTCATTCCAATTAATAATTCCTTTGTTACTCTGTTCATTACCTAAAAAAATATTTTCTGCAATGGATAGTTCTGGTATTAAGGCAAGTTCTTGGTGAACAATGACAATCCCTTTATCTTCACTATCGTTAATATTATTAAACTCACAAACTTCCCCATTATAAATAATATTTCCCGTATACGTTCCTGCTGGATGCACTCCACTCAAGACTTTCATCAATGTTGATTTACCTGCACCATTTTCTCCTATTAAAGCATGAATTTCACCTTGTTCAACTTCGAAATTCACATCTTCTAACGCTTTTACACCCGGAAATTCCTTTGTAATATTTTCCATTTGAAGAATTATCTTTGCCATTTATTCTCACTCCTGAATGAAAGTAGAACAAGGTGATTTAGATAACCGCCTAAACCACCTTTATACCATGCCTAAAAATCGTCCTCAGAATAATAACCAGACTCAATCAAAATTTCCTCATAGTTATCAATATCTACGGATACAGGCTGTAACAAATTAGATGGAACAATTTTCTCTCCATTATCATATGTTTCTGTATCATTTACTTCTGGCTCTTCTCCACTTAATACACTTTCTACCATATCTACTGCACTTGCAGCTAGTTCTCTAGTATCCTTGAATACTGTTTGCGTCTGCTCTTCCGCAATAATAGATTTAATCGATGACTTTTCCGCATCTTGTCCGGTTACAATCGGCATTGGTTTATCGTCTGAACCATAACCAACTGCTTTAAGTGAGGAAATTACACCACGACTAATCCCATCAAATGGGGAATAAACTACATCAATATCTTCATCCGAGTAATGAGCACTTAATAAGTTGTCCATTCGCTCTTGTGCTTTTGAACCATCCCAACGTAAAATAGCACCTTGTTCAAAATCTAATTGGCCACTTTTCACTTCTAATTGACCTTCTTCAATATAAGGCTCTAAAATAGACATTGCTCCATCCCAGAAAAAGTACGCATTGTTATCATCTGGAGAACCTGCAAATAATTCGATCGTAAACGGACCTTCTCCTTCATCAAGTCCTAAATTCTCTTCAATATATTCACCATTCAACACACCAACTTCAAAGTTATCAAATGTTGCATAGTAGTCTACATGGTCTGAATTCATAATCAATCGATCATATGAAATAACTGGAATATCCATGTTTTTCGCTTGTTCTAATACATCTGTTAGTGCTTCCCCATCAATCGAAGCAATAACTAGAATGTCAACACCTTTTGTAATCATATTTTCAATTTGTGACACTTGATTCTCTACAACGTCCTCTGCATATTGTAAATCTGTTTCATATCCTAACTCTTCTAACTGCTCAACCATATTATTTCCATCATCTACCCAACGCTCAGATGACTTTGTTGGCATTGCAATTCCTACTACTTTCCCTTCGCTATCATCTCCACCATCACCTGAACTCGCCTCATCGCCACCACAACCAACGAGTACAATAGATAAAACAAACATGCTAATTAACAATAATAGACTTCTTGATTTCACTGCTTTTCCCCCTTTTATTCATCACTTAAGATAACGCTTTCATACGGACGAAAAAAAGTTGTACGTATGTTATTTTTAAATAGCGATATCTTGTACGTACATATAGTATAAAATAAGTATACTTATTTTGCAATGCATAATCTGAATTTTTTTACTATTTTCTCTTATCTTAATAATTTCATTGAAATAACCATTCTAGTAAACGTTTCAACAATGCTGAAACAACTCCCGATCTAGCACGGTCAGAAGTTTTTAGGAAATGACTCATCGTTTCGATAATGTTGCATGTTAAAAAACGAAACAAATACATGTTCATCACTATCCTTGCTAGATCGTATCACCCTATATTATTGGATTTCTTTTATCTCCTCGTTCTCTAGGTCAAGAACGGATGATCTTTCTTTTATTTTCGGTTCATATTGTATCGACTCAACAATAGGTGCTGTTTCTTGTTTATTAGCTTGTCTAGTTTGAATGAGCGCAATAATTTTATTTGCCGCTTCTTTCCCCATCTCACTTTTCGGATGAGGTATGGATGTTAACTTCACCTCGGAAATGTTTGCAAGTGGAGAGTCATCAAATCCAATAATCGATATGTTTTGAGGAATTTGCAATTGCTTTTTACGTAAGACATCTAATACCTCCATCGCAAGTTGATCATTGTAACAAGCAATTGCGGTAATTTGTTGATCTTGTTCTAAAATTTCTTCCAACTTTTGCTTGATTTTATCTGTTTCATCCTCTGTATCATACGTAATGATATTCGTAGGATTTACATCTACATGATACTCACGATGTGCATGAATGAATCCTTTTAATCTTTTCTCTCCTTGTAAATCATCTGATTTAAACAAGCCAACGATATGTCTATGTCCATTTTTCATTAAATATTCTGTTTGAAGAAAGCCACCTTTCTCGTCATCCATCGCAATATAATACGGCTTCAAGACGTCGTAATAAGCGTTAATCATAATATAAGGTATATTTAGATGTTCCAAATCCAAATAATACGTAATATTTGGATTAGGACATGCACTTTTCGTCGGCTCAACAATAATGCCATCAAAATGTTGTAACAACACCTTTTCTAGTACTTCTTTTTCTTTCTCAAAGCTGTTATTCGTACTAAAGATACTAACTTGATATCCTTCTTCACTTAGACGTGCCTCTGCTCCTTGAATAATCGATGGAAAAATATAATCTGAAATATACGTTGCAATGATGGCGATTTTTTTCACATCATTGTTTTTCTGCCGTTCCCTTTTGGACCGATCCGCACAAAATGTCCCCGCACCTTGTTCACGGTACAGCCATCCTTCTGTTACTAAATCTCCAATTGCAAGCCTCACTGTATGACGGCTCACTCCAAAACGTTTCATTAACTCACTTTCCGATTCAATCTTCTCATTTGACATATAAGTTTCGTCTAAAATCCTTTTTTCAATATACTCTCTTACAATACTGTATTTTGTTTTCATGTACCTGCCTCCTCTCGCAGCACTTATCTCTTGCATCATATGCTCTTTGTTTGAACAAATCAAGCAGAGATACTGCCATCTCTGCTTGTTTTTAACGCCATTTATCTCTAGATAATGCAAGGTCATTTCTAAGTTGTCTTACTTTTGTATCTTGATCGATAACAATACATTCAATATTAGCCATATATGCAAAGTCACATAATTGGTCTGTCGTTACTTGATAAGAAAACACAGTATGGTGCGCTCCACCAGCATAAATCCATGCTTCTGTCGCTTCACTAAAAGAAGGTGCTGGTTTCCATAACACTTTTGCTACGGGGAGTTTAGGCGTTTTTTGTTCAGCTTCCACCGCTTCTACTTCATTAATAATTAACCGATACCTACCACCTAACTCTACTAAAGATGCGACTCGTGCTTCTCCTTGTTTCGAGTCAAATACTAATCGAGCTGGATCTTGTTTATTTCCCATCGTTAAAGGATGTACAACTATCTTCGGCTTTTCCTTCGCTATCGTCGGACAAATTTCTAACATATGTGAACCTAAAATCATTTCATTTCCCGGTTCTAAATGATACGTATAATCTTCCATAAATGACGTTTGTTCGTTGTCGCCAATAATTTTCATCATGCGTAATAAAGCAGCCGTTCGCCAATCACCTTCTCCGGCAAATCCATATCCTTCTGCCATTAAACGTTGCGCAGCTAAACCTGGTAATTGCTTCATTCCGTGTAAATCTTCAAAATTTGTTGTAAATGCGGTATATCCCTTTTCTTCTAAGAATGTCCTTATACCAATTTCAATCCTTGCCTGTTCTTTAATCGAATCTCTAATGTCACCAGGATGTGTTGCTTCAACAGGTAGTTCATATAGCTCGTTATATTCGGCAAATAAGTGTTCCACCGCTTCATCTGTAACTTGATCAATAACTTCTACTAAATCACCAATACCATAATAATCAACCGTCCAGCCGAATTTTATTTGCGCTTCTATTTTATCGCCATCTGTTACAGCTACGTTTCTCATGTTATCGCCAAAACGAGCAACTTTAATGTTCGGCCCTTCTACGATAGCGATAGCTGTTTTCATCCATGATGACATATCAGCAATAACCGATGGATTCTGAAAATGTCCGACAATAACTTTTCGTTTCACATCCAGTCGCGTTCCCATAAACCCAAATTCACGATCGCCATGAGCTGCTTGATTTAAATTCATAAAATCCATATCAATATCATCCCAAGGAATCTGCTCATTATATTGAGTATGAAAATGAAGGAACGGTTTTTGCAGACTTTTTAACCCTGCAATCCATATTTTTGCTGGTGAAAATGTATGCATCCAAGTAATTACTCCTGCACAGTATTCATCAGCGTTTGCTGCATGCATTAATTGGACAATATCTTCCGCATTTGTTAAAACATCTTTAAACACAATTTCATTCGCTAGTTTCCCGGTGGCATTCATTTGTCGTACCATATCTTCTGAATGCTTTTTCACTTGTGTTAATGCTTCTTCTCCATATAAATGTTGGCTCCCAGTGACAAACCAAAACGTATAAGGCTTTACTTTCAACATATAAAAACTCCCTTTTCCTATTGTGAAATCTACTAGTTTTGATAATAAATTGAGCTTTTAACAATTTTATTTTATATTCTATATAGCTGATTTTTAGTTATCTTGACCATAATAAGCGTCTGAACCATGTTTTCGTAAATAATGTTTATCAAGTAAATACGCCTGCATTGCCTCTGTTTCACTATTTAATTGATAAGTTTGGTATGCTATTTTCGCCACTTCTTCTAAAACAACTGCATTATGTACCGCTTCATTAGGGTCTTTTCCCCATGTAAATGGTGCGTGCTGATGAACGAGGACCCCCGGCATTTGGTTCGGATCTTTATTACGAAATGTTTCTACAATAACATCTCCGGTCTGTTTCTCATATGCTTCCTCGACTTCTTCTTGCAACATTTCCCTCGTACATGGAATCGTTCCATAAAAATAATCCGCATGTGTCGTACCTAATGCAGGAATACCTTTACCTGCTTGTGCCCAACTTGTTGACCACGGTGCATGTGTATGAACAACACCACCAATATCTTGGAAGTATTGATATAACACTAAATGTGTCGGGGTATCAGAGGAAGGCTTTAAATCTCCTTCTACAACATTTCCATGAAAGTTGACGACAACCATATGTTCTTTTTGAAGTTCTTCATAAGGAACTCCACTAGGCTTAATGACGATAAGTTGATCTTTCCGGCTGATTCCGCTTACATTCCCCCATGTAAAAGTAACCAAGTGATGCTTAGGTAACGCTAAATTCGCTTGTAACACCTGTTCTTTTAATTCATCTAACATCTTCACTGTCACCCTTCTCTTCGTTATGTACGTACATGATATGTTTTCACATTATATTTTAATACAAATTGTACGTACATGCAACACGAATCATAATATTTATAGAATGTTTTTCTAGCATGCATTGCTTTTTTTGACTAGATGTTATAAACTTAGTTAAAATGATTAACTAAGTTTTGCCGTTTATTTAAGGAGGATATGGGGATGCATCAATATTTAACCGCACAATTTAAACATATTTTTTCAACTAAGCTTATGCCCCGCTGTTTTTTTGCACCTGGTCGAATTAATTTAATCGGTGAACATACCGATTACAATGGCGGACACGTATTTCCGGCTGCTATTTCATACGGCACATACGCCCTTGTTACAAAACGAGACGATAACCACTTCAGGATGTATTCATTAAACCTCCCAGATAAAGGAATAATTGAATTTACATTAGATGAATTGAATTTTAATCAGAAACATAATTGGGCGAATTATCCTAAAGGAATGATGCAATATATGCAACGAACAACAAATTGTATCAACAAAGGGTTGGATATTCTTTACTTCGGTAATATTCCTAATGGTGCCGGTCTTTCATCTTCCGCTTCGATTGAAATGGTTACAGGTACCCTACTTAATGAGCTATTCTCTCTTCCATTCAATAAAATGGATATCATTCACATCGGCCAAAAGGTAGAAAATGAATACTTAGGTGTACAAAGTGGGATTATGGATCAATTTGCAGTAGGAATGGGAAAAGTAAATCATGCCGTTTTATTAAATACAAGTACATTGGAATATCTATATGCACCACTTCAGTTGCAAGAGCATGACATCATTATTATCCATACGAATAAACGCCGCTCTTTAACTTCCTCCGCATATAATACAAGACGGAAACAGTGCGAAGCGGCACTAAAAGATTTACAAACAGAACTACATATCGAGCATCTTTCCGATATAACACCTGAAACATTCGAGAGATATAAAAAGGTCATTACCAGTGATATCAACCGAAAACGAGCAAAACATGTCATTTATGAAAATGAGCGTACAAAGCAAGCATTGATAGAATTACAACAGCATAACATCAAAAAGTTCGGACAATTAATAAATGAATCACATATTTCTTTACGTGACGACTATGAAGTAACAGGAAAAGAATTAGATACGATTGCAGAAGCTTCCTGGAAACAACCGGGAGTAATCGGAGCTAGAATGACAGGAGCAGGATTTGGTGGATGCGCGATTGCCATTGTGGAACGTTCACATACAAAAACATTTCAAGAAAATATAACTCGCATATACATGAATGAAATTGACTATAAACCAACCTTTTATGCACCAAAAATTGCAGGTGGAGCACAAGAAATTAAACTAGATAGGAGGATGTAAATGAGTATTCTCGTACTTGGTGGTGCTGGTTATATTGGTTCACATGCTGTTTATCAACTTATTGAAAATAAAAAAGAAGTCATCGTGATTGACAACTTCGCTACCGGACATGATCGAGCAGTCCATCCACAAGCAACTTGTTACTATGGCGACATAAAGAATATTGCATTTTTGCGACATGTTTTTGAGCGCGAGAACATTTCTGCCGTTATCCATTTTGCCGCTAGCTCCTTAGTTAGTGAGTCCATGGAAGACCCTTTAAAATACTATGATAATAACGTTTATGGTACCCAAGTATTACTTACTGTGATGAAGGAGTTTTCTGTTAAGCATATCGTTTTTTCGTCTACAGCAGCAACATACGGGGAACCAACAACCATTCCTATTTTAGAGTCAACAACACCTGCACCAACGAATCCATATGGTCAAACGAAACTTGCTATGGAACAAATGATTCATTGGACAGCGAAAGCACATGATTTGACTTACATTTCCTTACGCTATTTTAATGTTGCAGGTGCACGGAAAGATGGGAAAATTGGCGAACATCACGATCCCGAAACACATTTAATTCCCATCATCTTACAAGTCGCTTTACAACAACGAGAGAAAATTACGATCTTTGGAGATGATTACAACACACCTGATGGTACATGTGTACGTGATTACGTTCATGTAGAAGATCTCATTCAAGCTCATTTATTAGCGTTGGATTACTTACAACACGGGGGAAAAAGTGACATATTCAATTTAGGTAGTAATCAAGGTTTTTCCGTAAAAGAAATTATTGATGCGGTAGAACATGTCACCAAAAAAACCATTCCTTATGACATTGGACCACGACGCGCCGGGGATCCAGCAAAATTAGTAGCTAGTTCCGAAAAGGCACGACAACGATTAAACTGGAAGCCAGCATATACATCCATCTACGACATTATCAAACATGCCTGGAATTGGCATCAAGCCCATCCATACGGATATAAGGAAGGTGCAAATTAATGACAATTTACCAAACGATACAAGGTTTAATAAATAAAGGTATAGAGAAGAAACTTATAACAAAACAAGATGCCATTTATACGACGAATCAGCTTATTTCCTTATTAAACATAAATACATTTCCTAATGAAGAAGTAACACCAATGGAGGATAGCATCCCTAACTTATTAGCAGACCTAACTCATTATGCAATCCAACATGAAGTAATCGAAAAGCATGACGATCAACAAGACATATTTCAAGCAAAAATAATGAATTGCTTATTGCCACAACCCTCTACCATAAACGAAACATTTTGGCGACTATATGAAAAGTCACCAAAAGAAGCAACCAACTATTTCTATCAATTAAGCAAAAACAGCAATTACATTCAAATGAAGCAAATAAAAAAAAATATTCATTTTAACGTAGATAGTGCTTATGGTGCACTTGAAATTACAATCAATTTATCCAAACCAGAAAAAGACCCTGAACAAATTATAAGAGAAAAAGAATTAAAACGAGATGTACATTATCCAAAATGTTTGCTCTGCATCGAAAATGAAGGCTATATTGGCAGAGTTGACCATCCTGCCCGTGCAAATCATCGGACGATTCATGTACCTTTAGGGGATGAAAATTGGTATTTACAATATTCACCGTACATTTATTACAATGAACATAGCATTCTATTAAGTGAACATCATGTCCCAATGGAAATCAACCGGACGACATTTACACAATTATTAATGTTTGTTCAGCAATTTCCACACTATTTTATCGGCTCAAATGCCGACTTACCTATTGTCGGTGGATCCATTTTAAGCCATGATCATTATCAAGCAGGATATAAAACATTTCCAATGACGAAAGCAAAGGAAGACATCTCCTTTCCATTGAACCATTTTCCTAACGTGACAGCGGCTATTTTAGACTGGCCAATGACAGTCATTCGTTTAACAAGTACACATAAAGAAGCTCTAACGGCAGCTGCTAATGCTATATTGACAACATGGAAAACATACGAAGACCGTGAAGTGGATATTATTCCGTATTCCGATACGATACCACATAATACAATTACACCAATTGCACGATATAACAAAAATACATTCGAACTCGATCTCGTACTCCGAAATAACCGGACAAATGAAGAACATCCATTAGGTATTTTCCATCCACATGAAGATGTACAACATATTAAAAAGGAAAATATCGGGTTAATTGAAGTAATGGGGCTAGCTGTATTACCAGGTAGATTATTAGAAGAATTAACTTTACTTAAAGAAGCATTAGTAGATCCAACTGTACAAGTACCGAGTATTCATCAACCATGGCTCAATGAATTAAAAGCGAAATATCCAGACGTATTAACAATAAATACGAGTGAACAAATCATTCGCCAAGAACTAGGGAATAAATTTTTGAACGTATTACATGATGCAGGAGTTTTTAAAAGAACGGAAGCAGGAAGAAAAGCGCTCCATCGATTTATTCACCAGCTTAATAAAGGGGGCTAAATGATGAATGTAATGAAAACAGAACAGCATAACTCGTGGATAGAATATACGTTAGATAATGAAAATATTACTATTAGTTTTTTAGACTATGGAGGCATCATTACAAAAATGATGGTACCAGATAGGAATGGAACGATTGAAAACATTGTCCTCGGGTATGAAGATATCGAAATGTATGATAATAACCCTAACTTTTTCGGAGCAATTATTGGTAGAGTCGCAGGACGTATTGAAGATGCCAGTTTTTTATTACATAAAGACATGTACGAATTAGAACAAAATGAAGGAAACCATCATTTACATGGTGGGAATGACGGATTTCATCAAGTCCATTGGTCTGGGGAGCCTTTTCAAACGGAAGATGAAGTAGGCGTTCGCCTTCATCATACGAGTAAAGCGGGTACTAATGGATATCCAGGTGAAGTAGACGTTACAATCACTTACACCTTAACAAAGGAGAATAGCTTTATCATTCAATATGATGCTATTTCCTCTTCTGATACGCCACTTGCTTTAACAAACCATTCTTATTTTAATTTAACTGGAGATGCGGCGCATAACGTTGGTGACCATATCGTTCACATGCAAGCAAAAAAGTTTTTAGAACTAGATGAGGATCTCATCCCAACAGGGAAGTGGATAGATGTTGAACAGACAGCATTTGATTTTCGAGAAGGCCGAAAACTC
>Ga0209487_1003178_pt1 | contig 13010 bp, 15 predicted proteins | sample Poulit2012_FD_187524 | JGI IMG/M metagenome (GOLD analysis project Ga0209487, IMG submission 187524) | Agricultural soil microbial communities from Georgia to study Nitrogen management - Poultry litter 2012 (SPAdes) (version 2) | ecosystem: Environmental > Terrestrial > Soil > Agricultural land... | reverse complement strand
GCGATGTCTTATGGCGCCCGGCCGGGGGCCGGCGCGAGGCTCCGAAAAAACGGGGAAGTTAGACCACTTAAACGACTCGCCCGTAACCGCCCGGGGGCGCGGACTCCACCCATGAGCGCAGCCCGGCATACGAATCTTTGCTCATGGCTAATTCGAATTCTTGGCCACCGCACTCGCATATGACGCGGGTGGAATAGTCGCGAGTTCCCAGAACTTCGTTTTCAGGAAGCGGCTCTTTAGTGATGAGTTCAATTTTATCACGCCGCCAGGTATGGGCGGGGCGAAACGAAAAAGACGCCGTGCGATACCAATCGATGCGGTCTACGCAGTAGTGGGCGATACCGTGTTTCCAGATGGCGGGGCGGGTGGTCTTACGAAATGCGCAGTAAAAGGATCCGACTCGAGTTGCCAGGGAACGGTTGCGAGCGAAAAACCCTATCGCTGCAAGGAGCAGGAGGAGACACAAGACCGAGAGAATCGGCCAAATAGTCTCCATCTATTAAGCCTCGGAATCCACAACGGTGTCGATCACGATCGTGACGTTGTCATCGTCGACTGACACGAACCCACCGGAGATCTCTTTGGCTACTAATTCTGCGTTTGCTGCCGCAGGGGTTACTCGGACGCGTCCCGTTCCCAGCACAGCCATGAGTGGTTCATGTCCGATTAGGACTCCGAGTTCTCCGCCCACAGCGGGGACCACTACGGATTGCGCTGCCCCAGACCAGATGGTTTGGTCAGCCGCAACCACGTCAACCTGCAACTGCGCCACGAGCGCTCCTATACGTCAAATAACTGCTTCTACACTAGTCCTCCTTGTGGGCCGACTCTGTGTCGCCAGCCCACAAGGAGCAAACCGCTTAAGTGCCCTATTACAGGCCCAGTTCCTTCTTCAAACGCTCGTGGTTACGCTCGAGGTCTTCGAGCCCACCAATGTTGAAGAATGCCTGCTCTGGGACTTCGTCGTACTTGCCCTCGGCGATTCCCTCGAACGCCTCGATGGTTTCGGAAACCGGGACCGTTGAACCCGCAACACCCGTGAATTTCTCGGCCATGTACGTGTTCTGCGATAGGAACTGTTCGATACGACGGGCGCGGTTAACCACTACCTTGTCGTCCTCAGAAAGTTCATCAACACCCAGAATCGCGATGATGTCCTGAAGTTCCTTATTGCGCTGCAGGATCGACTTCACGTGGGTGGCTACCTCGTAGTGCTTGTCTCCGACATAGCGGCGGTCCAAGATCCGCGAGGTCGACGCGAGTGGATCAACTGCCGGATATAGACCACGTGATGCAATCTCACGCGAGAGTTCGGTGGTGGCATCCAGGTGCGCGAACGTGGTCGCCGGCGCGGGGTCGGTGTAGTCGTCGGCGGGAACGTAAATCGCCTGTAGCGACGTAATCGAGTGACCACGCGTTGAGGTGATGCGCTCCTGAAGCAGGCCCATCTCGTCCGCAAGGTTCGGCTGATAACCAACGGCTGAGGGCATGCGGCCCAGCAGAGTCGAGACCTCCGAGCCCGCCTGCGTGAAGCGGAAAATGTTGTCAATGAATAACAACACGTCCTGATTCTGCACGTCGCGGAAGTATTCAGCCATCGTCAGTGCCGAAAGCGCGACGCGAAGACGCGTGCCCGGGGGCTCGTCCATCTGTCCGAAGACGAGTGCCGTCTTGTCGATAACGCCCGATTCGGTCATTTCTGCGATGAGGTCATTCCCCTCACGGGTGCGCTCACCGACGCCCGCGAATACGGAGACGCCATCGTGGTCTTCCGCAACGCGGTAAATCATTTCCTGGATGAGAACCGTCTTACCGACACCGGCACCACCAAAGAGACCGATCTTTCCACCCTGCACGTACGGGGTGAGCAGGTCAATGACCTTAATACCGGTCTCGAACATCTGCGTCTTGGATTCGAGTTGATCGAAATTCGGGGGCTTGCGATGGATTGGCCAGCGCTCGGTGACTTCGAGCGTTTCGCCCTCCGGCAGGTTCAGGCAGTCGCCCGTGACATTGAAGACTCGCCCCTTGGTGACATCACCAACGGGAACCGAGATGGGCGCACCCGTATCAGTTACTTTCGCCCCGCGCACCAGACCGTCAGTGGGCTTGAGCGCAACGGCGCGCACCAGGTTGTCACCCAGGTGCAGGTTGACCTCCATAGTCAACGTGAATTTGTCTTCACCGTGGTCGGTCATGTCAATCTCGACGGTGAGCGCGTTGTAAATGTCGGGGACGGCATCCGCCGGGAATTCGACATCCACAACGGGCCCGATAACCCGCGCGACGCGACCCTGACCCGGGGCGTCTTGCAGGCCGGTGGCGGCTTCTGTGGCGGTGGTCGTCATGTCTCTCTCGCTTCAAATTGTCGCAGTGGACAGGTTAAATTTCTTATTTTCCGATCGCTTAGCCAGCAGCCAAGGCGTCTGCACCTGAGACGATCTCAGAGATCTCCTGGGTGATTTCGCTTTGACGGGCAGCATTCGCCAATCGGGTGTAATCACGAATAAGGTCCTCGGCATTTTCAGTTGCCGTATGCATTGCGCGCTGACGAGCAGCGAGTTCGGAGGCAGCTGCTTGTAGCAGCGCATTCCAAATCCGCGATTCTACATAGCGCGGCAACACCGCATCGAGCACCTCTTCAGCCGAGGGTTCGAAGTCGTAAAGCGGCATTGGGTCCTCGCCGGGTTCGGCAACGCCCTCCACAATTTCGAGGGGCAGCATGCGAACCACGCGCGGTTCTTGAGTCACCATGTTGATGAAGCGCGTGTCGACGATGTGCAATTCATCAACGCCGCCTTCTTCGGCTGGAACTTCGAATGCACGTAGCAGTTCTTCGGAAATTTCTTTAGCCGTTATGGCCTGCGGGGAATCGGTGTTTCCGACCCAGGTGCGCACAACCGGAATTTCGCGGAACTGGAAGTAACTCGCGCCGCGCTGGCCCACGACGTAACGGGCCACCTCTGTGCCGTCTTCTTCGAGCCGCTCGGCTAAGCGCTCGGCTTCTCGAATTACGTTTGCCGAATACGCTCCGGCCATACCGCGGTCGGCGGTTAGCAAAAGCAGCGCGGCACGATTGGTTTCCGTGCGTGGTTGCACGAGCGGGTGCTCGGCATCCGAGTGAGTCGCCACTGCCGAAACGGCGCGGGTAAGTGCTTCTACATAGGGGCGCGCTGCCTCCGCCCGATCCCGGGCCTTACCAATTCGCGATGCAGCGATGAGTTCCATCGCTTTGAACATCTGCTGCAGCGACTTGGTGGAGTTGATTCGCGCCTTATAGACGCGCTGAGAGGCAGACATTATCAGCCTCGCTTCTGCCGGACGATCTGCTCTTGTTCGATGGGCGCAGGCTCATCATCGTCGTCTTCTTTATAAACAAGTGGCGAGCCGTCTGCAAGCAAGAAGTTCTCGCGGAACGCCTCCACGGCAGATGTCAGCGCCTCTTCAGTATCGTCTGCCAGAGCACCGGTTTCAGCGATCGTGGTCAACACTTCCGTGTTGCGGCGCACGTGATCGAGGAACTCACTTTCGAAGCGCAGCACGTCTTCGATCGGAACATCGTCGAGGTGGCCCTTAGTACCGGCCCAAATCGAGACGACCTGATCTTCGACCGGGTAAGGGTCGTATTGGCCCTGCTTGAGCAACTCCATCAGCCGGGCGCCGCGGGTGAGTTGGGCGCGTGATGCCGCATCCAGGTCGGAGGCGAACATGGCAAATGCCTCGAGCGAGCGGTACTGCGCCAGGTCGAGTTTCAAAGTACCCGAAACCTTCTTCATGGCCTTGATTTGCGCGTCGCCACCGACACGCGAAACCGAGATACCAACATCAACTGCGGGACGCTGGTCGGCGTTAAACAAGTCGGACTGCAAGAAGATTTGACCGTCGGTAATTGAAATTACGTTGGTGGGGATATATGCCGAAACGTCATTTGCTTTGGTCTCGATGATCGGTAGGCCGGTCATCGAACCGCCACCCATCTCGTCGCTGAGTTTCGCGCAGCGCTCGAGCAAGCGGGAGTGGAGGTAGAAGACGTCACCGGGATATGCTTCCCGGCCCGGGGGCCGGCGCAGGAGCAGCGAGACCGCGCGGTAGGCCTCTGCCTGCTTCGACAGGTCATCAAAGATGATCAGAACGTGCTTGCCGTCGTACATCCACTGCTGACCGATTGCCGAGCCCGTGTACGGGGCGAGGTACTTAAAGCCGGCCGGGTCGGAGGCGGGGGCTGCAACGATAGTTGTGTAATCCAGCGCGCCGGCCTCTTCGAGAGCGGATCGGACACCAGCAATGGTCGATCCCTTCTGGCCGATCGCAACATAAATGCAGCGCACCTGCTTCTTGGGGTCACCGGTTTCCCAGTTCGCCTTCTGATTGATGATCGTGTCGATGGCAAGCGCCGTCTTACCCGTCTGGCGGTCACCAATAATCAACTGACGCTGACCGCGCCCGATCGGTACCATCGAGTCGATGGCCTTCAAGCCCGTTTGTAGCGGCTCGTCAACCGACTTACGTGCCATAACCGAGGGAGCCTGCAACTCGAGCGCCCGGCGCCCGGTCGCGGCGATCTCGCCCAGACCGTCAACCGCTTCACCGAGCGGATCCACGACCCGGCCTAAGAACGCGTCGCCGACGGGAACGGAGAGCACCTCGCCGGTGCGGCGCACCTCCTGGCCCTCTTCGATCCCGGTGAACTCGCCCAGGACGACGACACCGATGTGGCGCACATCCAGGTTTAGCGCGAGGCCGAGTGTGCCGTCTTCAAAACGCAGCAACTCGTTGGCCATGGCTCCCGGCAATCCCTCGACCTGGGCAATACCGTCGCCCGCAAGGGTTACTCGTCCGACTTCCTCGCTTGCGGTAGCGGCCGGGGAGTATGAGCGGACGTACTCGTCCAGCGCCTCACGGATCTCCTCCGGGCTGATGCTCAGATCAGACATCTGCGGTTCCTGCTCTCCTCGTTATCGCCGCTTTCGACGGCGGTAAGAAATGGTGTTTTAAATCTAACTAGCGAAACTGCGCCGAGCTTCACCAAGGCGGGTTAGCACTGTGGCATCGAATACTTCGTCGCCAATCTGGATGCGCATTCCGCCCAAGACTTCGGGTTCAACTGTGACGTTAAGTTGAATATCGAAGCCGTAAATCTGCTGCAACAGGTTTTTGATGCGGTCCTGCTGAGTCTGCGACAGCGATGCCGCCGATGTCACCGTGGCCACCTTGCGGTCGCGACGGGCCGCAGCCAGATCGCCAACCAGGACAAGTGAACCGGTAAGCGTTCGGCCCCGCGGATGTGCCACCGCGCGCTTCGCGAGTTCGAGGGCAATCGGGTGGGCTGATCCACCGATCAGTTTCTCGATGACCGCCGTGCGCTGCTGCGCCGGAAGTTCCTGATCGGCCAACGCGATGCGCAGTTCCCGATACCGGTGCACTTCGCGATCAAATTCGAAGAGTTGATCAGCAACTTGTTGCATTGCTCCCGCGTTATCGGCCGCAATGAGAAGGGCTTCGACTCCGATGAACTCAATTGCGTCGCCGAGATCGTCTTCACGAGACCAGCGCTTCGCCGCCAGTTCGCCCAAAATATCGACGGTGCGCTCATCGGCAGAAGCGAACAGTTTCTGCACCAGGGCGGTCTTGTCGGCACCGATGCGTGCAGGGTCCGTTAATGCCCGCCGCAGCGGGCCCGAGCCGTCCAGCGTCGAGACGGCGTCAAGCAGTTGCTCGCCAATCGTCTCGGCGTCGGCACCGGCCGCGGTGAGGACGGGTTCGAAATCCGCCAACACTGCCTGCGCCGACGCAAGGCTCGTACCGTGCATCAGTTCTCCTTCGTCGTGCCCAGAGCCTGGTTCTCAAGATCGTCTAAGAACCGGTCGACTACGCGGGACTGCCGCGCCTCGTCCGCCAGGGCTTCACCCACAATTTTAGAGGCGAGTTCGGTTGCTAAAGCACCCACTTCAGCCCGCAGTGCCACCGCTGCCGCCTGGCGCTCGGCCTCCAACTGCCGCTGCCCGTTTTCCAGAATGCGGGCAGCCTCAGTTTTGGCTGATTCGCGTGCCTCCGCCACTATGTCGGCTGCCTCTGTGCGGGCGGCATCACGTGCGGTTGCGGCGTCGGTGCGGGCGGCATCAACTATCGCGCGGCGCTCTTCTTCTGCCTCACGGGCCTGCTCCTGCGCCGTCTCGGCATATGCGAGACCGGCCTCGATTTTGGCTGAACGCTCATCGAGCACCTTGGTGAAAGCGGGAAGCGCTTTTTTCAGCAAGACATACGCGATGATCGCCAGACAAACCGCTGCCCACAGCAGGTCGTAGGTAGCCGGAAGCAGCAGGTCTCTGCCCGAGACCTCGAGCTCCTCAGCGAGGGTCAGAGTTCCCAACATTAGAACAGCAGACCCGCAACCAGGCCGATCAGACCGAGGGCTTCAACAAGAGCCATACCAATGAACATGTTGATACGCAGCGGGCCTGCTACCTCTGGCTGGCGAGCCGTTGCTTCCTGCGTCTTTGCCACGAGGTAACCGATACCGATGGCCGGGCCGAGCGTCGCGAGGCCGTAGCCGACGGTTGCGATGTTGCCTTCAACTGCGGCAAGAATTGTGCTGGTGTCCACTTGTCAGTTCCTTCCAAATTCGACCGGTTCTTATCTCCGGCCGACGTACGGTGGGTTTTCACAACGCCGGGCAGCGTTGCGAGATTTATTTAGGCATCGTCTCCGATTGAGAGACTGAGATATACGGCAGATAACAGAGTGAAGATATACGCCTGCAGCGCCGCGACAAAAATTTCGAACAGGGTGAATGCGAATGCAGCACCGAAAGCGATAACACCAACGCCCTTAATGGCGGCCGAAGCCTCAAAGAACAGGTAGTGCGTCATCGCGAAGAACGTCACGAGCAGCAGATGACCGGCGACCATGTTGGCCAACAGACGAATCGTCAACGTTGCTGGCCGCAATATGAACGTCGAGAGGATCTCGATCGGGGTCAAAATGAAGTACAGCGGCCACGGGACGCCCGGCGGGAAAAGCGCAACCCGCAGATAACCCCATCCGCCCAGGGCTTTCACACCGGCAATGATGAATGCCAGCAGCGAAACGATCGCGAGCAGGAGTGGAACGCCAATTACCGATGTCCCGGCAATATTCAGGCCGGGAATGATACCCGTGATGTTCATGGCGAAAATCGCGAAGAACATGAAGGTCAGCACCGGCACAAACGGCCGAGCCCGGTTCTTGCCGATTACCTCTTCGGCAATATTGACGCGCACGAAGTCCAATGCCATCTCGGCAACTGATTGCCCGCGCGTTGGCACAAGGCGCACATTGCGACTTGCGAGCCAGAAAAGTAGCGCTAATACGAGGGTCGCGACAATGCGCACGAGCTGGATGCGGTTGAGTTCGAAGATCGTCCCTTCAAACAGGATTGGAGCGGGGAAAAACTCACCAATCCCGGGGGCTTCGAAACCACCGTCCGAGCCAGCGGCAGCGAACAGCATTGTCGTCGCTACGGTTGACAGGGTGTTCTCCTGAAGGTCAGCACCGCGCCGAGTTTCGCAAGCGTTTTATCGCTATAAAACTCAGTTTGGCTGGTTGGCAGGTCCGAGGGCGAGCCTAACGCATCTAGATTCAAGTTTGCACCTCACCTGCCCGTATACGGCATGCGTCCCCCAGACACAGCCTTCATATCGAGAATCAAAGTTCCCACGACCGCGATTACGACAGTCGCGACAAAAACCGGTTTGTCATAAAACGTCGCGTCTCGCACGGCGATGACCAGCGCTAATGTAAAGACAACCTTCAAAAACCATGTGCCCACCAAGACACCGGTCATCTTGGTCGCGCTCGCGTCAGTTGTGACCAACATCGCAACAATTGTCGTGCCGCAAAACACGAGGGTAAGGCCCGCGCCCATCAGAGCGCCCCACACGCCAGGCAAGTCAGCTATAAGCCAGCCGATCAAGCTACCCAAGAGCGCCACTACAACTGTGAGCGCGATCGCCCACCGCAGCGCCTGCCGCAAAATAACGCGCATTGCCGCGCCGGACTCGTTCGACAGCGCGCCGAAAGCGGCGGGCTGCTGTGGCGTTTCTTCACTCATTTTCTATCTTTTCTTTCGTTTCGGCACCGTTGCGCTTGATGCCGCTGTCCCCCGCGGTGCCGTTCTGCCGCACTCCGGAGAAACCGGGGCGGCGCAGCAGCGAGCGCAGCGGACCCAGTGTCAAAAGCAGGGCCACGATGAATGCGGCGACCCAAATCCAGATCGCCTGGCTGGGCGGCATCAAAACTAACAGTGCGGCGCCAAAGGCCCACACCGCTGTCCATAAGTACATGATCACCACGGCTCCGCGGTGACTGTGTCCTAATTCGAGCAGCCGGTGATGCAGGTGCATGCGATCGGCGTGGAACGGCGAGCGCCCCTTACTCACGCGCCGCACGACGGACAGCAGCAAATCGGCCAGCGGCACGAGCAACACCGCAATCGGAACCAGAATCGGCACGAACGCGGGAAACAGTTCGGCGCGCGAAACCACGTTCGGGTTTACCTGGCCCGTGACGGTCACGGTCGAGGCCGCGAGCGTCAGACCTAAAAACATGGCCCCCGAATCGCCCATGAAAATACGCGCGGGGTGAAAATTATGGGGCAAAAAGCCCAGACAACAGCCCACTAACGCCGCAACTACAAACGAGGCCAGAGACGAAAAGTCACCGGGCGAAGCGTCGCGCGTCAGCAGGTAGGAATAAATGAAGAAAGCGGATCCGCCAATCATGGCGATGCCCGCCGCCAATCCGTCGAGGCCGTCGACGAAATTTACGGCGTTGATAGCGGTTACGACGGCCAGAATTGTCAGCACGAGCGACATCCGCGCGGAGACCACGGTGACGCCGCCCACCGGAAGGGTCGTCAACTGCACACCCTTCCACGCCAAATAACCCGCCGCCAGCACCTGACCCACGAATTTCGTCAGCGCATCGAGTTCCCAAATATCGTCGGCGATTCCGAGCAGGCAAACGAGACCGGCGGCCACGACGATTCCCCATGCCGCTCCCGATTCCGCGAACACCCCCGACAGGAAAGGCATGCGGCTACCCAGCGCTATTGCGAGTGCGAATCCGCCATACATTGCCAGACCGCCCAGTCGCGGGGTGGGAACGGTATGCACATCTCGCTCGCGCACCGGCGTCATTGCCCCAACGCGGCGCGCGAGGGCTTGCACAATGGGCGTGATGAGGTACGTCGCCAGGGCGGAGATAAGCAGCACGAACAGGTAAACCCTCATGCGGGCGGTTCCTCATCGGGCTGGGCGCGCGGTTCATTGTCAGGCTCCGCGATCGGTTGCGGCGCGGGTTTAATCTCGGGCACGACTTCTTGTAATTCTTCGAGCGTGATCGCGCCGGACCGCAACACGGTGATTTTTTCGCTCGTCGCATCAATGATCGTCGAGGGGATGCCCCCCGGAGCCTGGCCTCCGTCTAGGTAGACCGCAACCGAGTCACCCAATTGGGATTGGGCGGCGGCCGCGCTGCGGGCGGGCTCGGCGCCCGTGATGTTCGCGCTCGATACGGCGAGGGGTCCTGTCCGGCGCAGGAGCGCGAGCGCGGCGGGATGATCGGGCATACGGACCGCGACGGTTCCGTGTGTTTCACCCAGATCCCAAGTCAGCGCGGGTTGGGCCTGGCAAATTATGGTGAGGGCTCCGGGCCAAAACTTTTCGGTGAGTTTGGCAACCGCCGCGGGAGCGCCGACGGTCAGCGCGTCGAGCGTGCGGTGATCGGCTACGAGTACGGGCGGAGGGGATTGGCGGCTGCGTCCCTTGGCGGCCAGCAGGGCCGCGACGCCCGAGGCGGAGAAGGCGTCGGTTCCGATTCCGTAAACCGTGTCGGTGGGCATAACGATTAGGGCGCCGCGGCTCACGGCGTTGACAGCCTCGTCTATTGCCGGGCCCCAGGTTTGTGGATCAGTGCAGTCAAACAAACTCACGTCTGGCATTGTCCCACCTCTGGCCCGCTCGGGCTGTATTTGGCATACAGCATGCGCGGGCGCCCCGCAAAATCCGGCCGCGTGGTGATCTCGCTCCAGGTGCCGGCTGCCAGCGCGGCCTCGCGCAGGGCTCGGGCCTGGACTTCGGCATGCTCGAGCACTAACACTCCCCCGGGATGCAGCAACCGCTGGGCGCGATTTAGGACGCCGAGTGGCACCTTGAGCCCGTCATCTCCCCTGCCGTAGAGCGCAATTTCAGGATCGTGTTCGCGCACCTCGATGTCTTTTGGCACCTGCCCGGGCGGGATATAGGGCGGATTTGAGACTACAACTGCCACTCGTCCATCCAGTTCACTCAGCGTGGCCGCCTGCGTTGCATCGGCTTGGTGCAACTGCACGCGCGCGGCCGCAGCCGGCTCAGCATGCGCAAAGAGTGCCAGATTTTGCTCTGCCCACGCGAAAGCGAGTTCGCTGTATTCGACTGCGTGGACGTGACTCGCACCGGTTTCTTGCGCGAGTGCGAGCGCGATTGCGCCCGAGCCGGTGCACAGGTCAACTGCAATGATGTCTGCTTCCGGATTAGCGCTGGCCGCCGCATTGACCTCATCGATGGCCACCTGCGTGACGGCCTCGGTTTCAGGGCGGGGAATGAAAACACCGGGGCCGACCGCGAGTTCGAGGCGCCGAAACGCGGCCGTGCCGGTCAGGTGCTGCAGCGGAATGCGCTGGGCGCGATCGCCCACGAGTTGGTCATAGCGCTCAAGATCAAATGACAAATCGCGACCGGTGACGAGGGCCGCCGCCAATTCACCTCGCGTGACGCCCAGAACATGGCAGGCCAGGAGTTCCGCGTCCACGCGCGCGGTTTCCACTCCCGCCTCCTGCAGGGTCGCGCTGGCCCGACTTATTGCCTGGCGCAGCACTTTTGGGTCAGTCCTCACCGGCTGCGGCGAGTTTTGCCGCAGCGTCCGCATCAATTGCGGACCGCACTACGGGTTCCAACTCTCCGTCTAGCACCGCATCGAGGTTATAAGCCTTATAACCGGTGCGGTGATCGGTTATCCGGTTTTCTGGAAAGTTATACGTGCGGATCCGCTCGGAGCGGTCGACGGTGCGTATCTGCGAGCGCCGCGCGGCCTCCGCTTCGGCTTCGGCTTCTTCCTGCGCCTGGGCGAGCAAGCGTGCGCGCAAGATGCGCATCGCGGCCTCGCGGTTTTGGATCTGCGATTTCTCGTTCTGGCATGACGCGACGATTCCCGTCGGCAGGTGGGTGATGCGCACCGCGGAGTCGGTGGTGTTGACCGATTGTCCGCCGGGCCCAGAAGAGCGATAGACATCGATGCGAATTTCGTTCGGGTCGATCTCGATCTCGCCCGTCTCTTCGGGCTCAGGGAGCGCGAGAACTCCCGCGGCGGAAGTGTGGATTCGCCCCTGAGATTCCGTTACGGGTACGCGCTGGACGCGGTGGACACCGCCCTCGTATTTCAAGTGTGCCCAGACGCCCTCTTCGGCCGCTCCGGTCCCGCGCCGCTTAATCGCGACGGTCGCCGACTTGGTACCCCCCAGATCCGACTCGGCGTTATCGAGAATTTCGGCGCGCCAGCCCTTGACCTCGGCGTAGCGCAAATACATGCGCAGCAGGTCACCGGCAAAGAGCGCGGATTCATCGCCCCCCTCGCCCGCCTTAACTTCGAGGATCACATCGCGTCCGTCATCCGGATCGCGTGGTAAGAGGAGGTGGCGCAGTTTTTCGGCGGCCTCTTCGGCGTGGCGTTCCATCTCAGGCAGTTCGCCCATAATCTGGTCCGCCTCGTCGGGGTCTTCCGCGGCCATTTCTTTCACGGTCTCGATGTCTTCTGTAGCCGAGACCCACTCGTCGTAGGCCTTCACGATGGGCGTTAATTCCGCATAGCGTTTGCCGAGTTTGCGCGCCCGATCCTGGTCGGCGTGTACGTCCGGATCCGCGAGTTGCTTCTCGAGATCTTGGTGTTCGGATTTGAGGGCCACGGCACCTTCGAACCGGGTGGGTGCTGACATGGCTCTCCTTCTTAATTTAGTGAACTACGAGCGAATCTGGGGGTAAGTCAGTAGGTAAAAAAACGTCAGCGCCGCAACGCCTCCATATAAATAGGAGGCGCTCGGCGCTGCGGATAAAGCTAGTTGTCGGCCTTTTGGCCATACCGCTTCTGGAAGCGGGCAACCCGACCACCGGTGTCCAGAATCTTTTGCTTACCGGTGTAGAAGGGGTGGCATGCACTGCAAACATCGGCGCGGATTTCGCCGTCTGCCTTGGTGCTGCGGGTGGTGAATGTGTTACCGCAGGTGCAAGTGACCTGGGTTTCCACATAGTCGGGGTGAATTCCACTCTTCACGAGGACGCTCCTTACAGTTTGACTCCGGGTCGCCCAGCCCTTTTTGCTTGGGGCGTGAACCGGGGCCAGCGCTCTATTCTGCCATACCTTTAACGCGCGGGCACACCCCAGGTATTCCCGCTATAAACAAGCCAATTATTCGGTACTTGTCGCATGCCCCGTGACCAAGAATCTCATGCGCCGGGCGATAGAAACCGCCTGATCGCCGAACCGCTCCAAGTAGCGCCCGCCCAGGGTGACGTTGATGGTGTGGTTCGCGTCGCCGTCCCAACTTGGGCTCAGCATCGCGGCGAACGTGGCGCGCTGAACTTGATCCAGACGATCATCGTCGGCCTCAATCTCATCGGCGAGTTCAATATCACGCGACTCCAGCAGGCGTGTTATCCGGCGCGAGACCCGCTGGGCATCGCTCGTCATTTGCCGAAATTCATCGGCCAACTGCGGCGGGATTGCCGGCTCCGGATAGGCCCGGCGGGCCAGCGCCGCGACGTGGCCAGCCAGATCTCCCATACGCTCCAAGCGTGAACTCATGCGCAGGGCCGAAACCACGGTGCGCAAATCACCCGCGACCGGTGCCTGCTGCGCGAGAACCAGAACGCAGCGATCATCGAGCTCGCGTTCCATATTATCGATCACGTCGTCGGCGGCGATCACGCGTTCAGCGAGCG
>Ga0209487_1003177_pt1 | contig 13012 bp, 10 predicted proteins | sample Poulit2012_FD_187524 | JGI IMG/M metagenome (GOLD analysis project Ga0209487, IMG submission 187524) | Agricultural soil microbial communities from Georgia to study Nitrogen management - Poultry litter 2012 (SPAdes) (version 2) | ecosystem: Environmental > Terrestrial > Soil > Agricultural land... | reverse complement strand
GAGATCCCGGTCGTCGAGGTCGATTTTTCTGAGTACGACCCGACCGGTGACCCAGATGACGACGAGCGTCAGGGCCGCTTCCTCGATCCGATCGGGAAGGTCACCAGTCTACAGGCCCCGCACCGGCTCGCCGATGCGATTCTCAGGGACAGTCTCCTCGATGGCGTCCCCTTCCGCGAGTCTGAGATCGGGCGCCGGCTCGATGCGGTGAGCGTCAGGAATGCGACGCCCCTCTACGAACTCGGCCCGACGGGATTGGTGCTCGGGATCTGGGACTCCACTGGTCCCAAGGGTGGACTCGGTGCGAAGTTCGCGCGCGCACTCGTCTCGGAGATCGTCGGGATCGATGCCGTCGTCATCGACCACAATCGTGGGATCAGACGTGACCCCCTCGACATCCGTGCAGCGGCGAGGGTGCGGAAGCTCTCGCTGACCGAGTGGGAGGTCGCTAGCGATACGAAGGGCGCGATCTCACCGGCCGAGATCAACCACTCGAATGTCCCCTTCGGCGGGAAGGCTGAGGACAATGGCGGAGTCACGATCAGCCATGCCGAGCAGACTACGACGCTCTCCCTCGCTGGGCTCCGGCGGCTCCGTTTCCCGATCGATGGCGAGTATGACGACGCGCGTGATGCGGCCGGTCGCACCGTCCTCGCCGCGCTCGGCCTCTGCGGCGTAGCCCTCGCCACTGAGCATGGCTTCGACCTGCGGTCTCGGTGCCTACTCTGGCCTGAATCACCGATGGAGTGGGAACTCCTCGACCGGCCTGGGGAGGAGCCACGGCGGTTCACCCTGGAGAGCGATGCCGCGATCGAACTGTTGGCAGAGGCGGTAGCCGCAGCGGAGGCGGCGGGGCTCACCTGGCTGAAGGAGCCACTCACCCTGCAGCCCTCGCCGGAACTCGTCGAACTAGTGAGGCGGAGCCAGGCGATAGCAGCGACCCAGAGCGCGGAGACAGACTAATGCTCGCGCTCGGGATCCGTTATCTGACCGGCTATGCGGTTGCGACGGACCCGGCGAACCGCAGTCGATCCGAGTGGCCCCCGCACCCTGGCCGGGTCTTCATGGCCCTCGCAGCAGCTCACTTCGAGACAGGCGAGGACCCAGTGGAACGGGAGGCGCTGGAGTGGTTGGAGTCGCAGCCGGCACCCTATCTCACTGCGGAGGAGGCCGATGAGCGAAGTGTTGTCACGCACTACGTTCCGGTCAATGACAAGGCGGGGCCAGCCCGCGGGATCCTGCAGTCGGTCCCCGGACTGACACGAGGTAAGCAGCCCCGCACCTACCCCCGCGTCCGTCCACACGATGAAACGGTCTGGCTGATCTGGCCCGATGCTGATCCACCCGGTGAACTCCGCCAGGCCCTAGCCGGACTCTGCGAGAAGGTGACCTATCTCGGCCACTCGTCGTCTCTGGTGCAGTTTTGGGTCTCGGAGAATGGGGCCGTCCCGGCTCCAAACTGGGTCCCCGACCCCGACCATGCGACGACGCAGCTCCGTATCACTGGCCGTGGCACCCTCGCGCATCTGCGTACGAGGTACAATGCCGAGGCGATCGCCGAGTTCGAGCGTCTCGACGCACTGATCCGTGAATCGAAGGGCAAGGCGAGGAGGGAGGCGATGGATAGCTTCGAGGAGACCTTCGGGACCAGGTGGAGGCGGGGTCTGCAGCCACCGCCGCGGCTCCGGCCGGTCCTCAGCATGACCGAGGGCTACCGTAAGGTCGGCGAGCCGCCACCGGAGCCAGTAGTGGGTACGGTCTTCGACCCCGGTATCATCGTACTCCGGCTCGAAGCGACGGAGGAGACGCTGCCTGTCCGGCTCGGGCTCGAGACGACGTTGCAACTGACCAGTATGATGCGTCGCGCATTGATCAGGCAGGCGAACGACCTCGGGGTCGACTCGATCCCCGCGGTCATCTCGGGACATGAACCCGATGGTACCCCCCTCGACCGTCCACATGCCGCGTATATACCCCTAGGCTTCGTCGGACGGGAGTATGCCGATGGCCATCTCCTGGGTGTCGGCGTAGTCCTCCCGAGGGCTGAGGAGTGGCCAGGTGGCGAGAGGGAGCGGCGCCAGGTCATGATGGCGTTAGCGCGGGTCAAACACCTTAGGCTCGGCAGGCTCGGGCTCTGGCGTCTGGTTCCCGAGGTGAGGGAGGCGCCGGCATTCAACCTCCTCCCGGTCGCCTGGGCAGGCTCTCCGCGCGGCGCGACCCGATGGGGGACAGTCACCCCGATCGTCTTCGACCGGCATCCGAAGGCCGAGTCGAGGGCCGAGTACCGAAGGGAGGTCGCGGCGATGATCAGGCGGGCCTGTACCAGGATCGGATTACCGGAGCCAGTCTCGGTCAGGATCGGCCCGGTCTCCGCACATCAGGGCGCCCCTGCGAGCCATGAGTTCCCCCGCCTCGCCCGGAAGGATGGGAGCGAGCGACGCCATACGCACGCGGTCCTGACCTTCGAGGAGCCCATTCGCGGGCCGATCATCCTCGGGGCAGGCCGTTTCCGTGGCTATGGCCTCTGCCGTCCACTCAGGAAGGAGGCGAGCGATGAGTAATCAGCTCAGTGCAGCGGACTTCCCCGCCTTCTACGAGGCGTTGCACGGATATCCGCCCTTCCCCTGGCAGACGCTCCTCGCCGAGCGGGTGATTAGGGAGGGGTGGCCTGCGGCGATCGATCTCCCAACGGGTAGTGGCAAGACCGCTGCGATCGATATCGCGATCTTCGCCCTCGCCGTGCAGGCCGATCTCCCGGCCGCTGAGCGGACCGCGCCGCGCCGGATCTTCTTCGTGGTCGACCGGAGGATAGTGGTCGATGAAGCGTACGAGCGCGCGCGAGAGATCGCGAACCGTCTAGCCCTGCCCGACTCCGAGGTCGTTGCACGGGTTGCGGCCCGGCTCGAGGGGCTAGCAGGGGCTGATCCTGGGGCCACTCCCCTAGCTGTTACGAGGATGCGGGGCGGGATCGCACGCGATGATGGGTGGGTCCGCTCACTCGTTCAGCCCGCGGTGATCACGAGTACGGTCGATCAACTCGGGTCGCGTCTCCTCTTCCGCGGCTATGGCCGACGGCCCGAGGTCGCGGCGGTCGATGCCGCGCTGACGGGGAACGACGCGCTGATCATCCTAGACGAGGCGCACTGTGCCGTCCCCTTCTCGCAGACCCTGCGCGCGGTGGCGCGCTATCGGAGTAGTGCCTGGGCACGGCGTCCAGTCAGGACGCCCTTTCGAACGGTGATCATGTCCGCGACCCCACCCGATGGCACACCCGCCGACGAGGTCTTCCCCAACCCCGCACTCCGTGAGGCTGCCCTCGACTCGCCCCTCCTTCGCGAACGGATCGAGGCTAGTAAACCGGCTGAGCTCGTAGTGGCTCGTACACCTCGTCGTCCTCGTAAAGGAGAGGCGGGTCTCAGGGGCGAGAGGGTGACCGATGATCCTCTCGTCCTAACCGCTGCGGACCGGGCATTGAAGCTCGCCGCCGGTGGTAGACGACGGATCGCCGTGATGGTCAACCGTGTCGCAACCGCTCGCGCGATCGTCGACTCGCTCCGCACCGCCAATACAGAGGCGGAGGGGGCAGGTGTGCCCGGGGAGGTCGTACCCGAGGTCGTCCTTATGACAGGCAGGATGCGCCCCCTCGACCGGGATCAACTGGTCAGGAGGTGGGAGGATGCTCTGAAGTCATCGTATTCGCCCGCAGAGCTGGCCCGCCCGGTGATCGTGGTCGCGACACAGACGCTCGAGGTCGGCGCCGACTTCTCCTTCGACGCCCTGATCACCGAGTGCGCGAGTCTCGACGCGCTACGGCAGAGATTCGGGCGCCTCGACAGGCTCGGGCGCTACGGGGATACGACTGCAGCGATCCTGATCAGGCGCCAGCAGGTCAGGACGCCCGAGCAGATCGCGCGACTCGAGGCAAGAGAGCAGACTGACGATCCAGTCTATGGAAATGCGCTCGCGGAGACCTGGAACTGGTTGAGTAAGAAGGCCGAAGAGCACGACTCGGGTGTGCCGGTAGTCGATATGGGGATCGCGGCCTTCGACGCACTCCTCCCCACCGATCGGACTGAGCGTCGCACCCTCCTTGCCCGGCTCTCGGCACCCGTTCTCGATTCACCGGTTCTCTTTCCCGCTCACCTCGACCTCCTCGCACAGACCTCACCCCGTCCATCACCTGATCCCGATGTCTCGGTCTTCCTCCGTGGACCGCAGGAGGGTGAGCCAGATGTCTCGATTGTCTTCCGCCGGGACCTCGACCCCGAGGATGTGCAGGGTCGAGGAGCCACCCCTCTGGGAGAGAACTGGAACGAAGCACTCACGCTCCTCCCCCCATCATCGCAGGAGGCCTTCACCCTCCCACTCAGTCTGGTCCGAAGGTGGCTCAGCGAGGGTGAGGCAGATACCTCGGCGCTCCACGATCTCGAGGCGCCAGTAGAGGTTGATGAGGGGGAGTCGGGACGACGTCGTCTGCCGGTAGTCCTCTGGCGCGGCCGGGACCGGAGCGTAGCCCTCCCGACCGGCGCCGAGATAAGGCCCGGCGACCTCATCGTGGTGCCCGCGGCGGGAGGGGTGCCAGCGGCCTTCGCAGGCGCGGTCCAGATCGAGGGAGACGAGGGCGCCCTGGATATCGCCGAGGCTGCGCACCACCGGGCCGGGGACCGAGTCGCTTTGCGAGTGAATAGCGCGGTATTGGCGCCATGGCGTGCGCACCCCGGGGTCGCAGCGCTCCTCGAGTGGGCAGCGGAGCCCGATCGCGAACTCGAGAGGGACGATCTCGAGGATCGGTTACGGGCAGTCGCGGAAGTCGACAGGGCTATCGACGATGGTAACGCAATGGGTCCCGTCGTTCCAGAGCTCCCAGAGTGGCTGATCGCCGCGGCCACCGAACTCAGCGAGGGGTGTGAGGTGATCGAGTACCCGAAGAGTGCTGGTGGGGGTTACCTCCTGCGTCGTCGTGCACAGCGCAGGGGGCGCAGGCAACCGGATCCAACGCCCTTCGAGCACGATCCCTTCGCAGATGCAGATGATCTCGTTTCGGCTGCCCTCGACCGGATCTCTCTGGGCGCGCACCTCCAAGACACGGCAGCACTAGCGCGCGCGGCTGTCGAGGGGACTGTCGACCCCGATCTCGCTGGCGCAGTGGTCCGCGCGGCCGAGCTCCACGATCTAGGTAAACTCGACCCACGTTTCCAGCAGATGCTACATGGTGGGAACGAACTCGCGGCTCACCTGGATCCGGTCCCATTGGCAAAGTCACCGGTGATGCCGACGAGTATGCGGGCCCGCCGTCGTGCCCGAGAGCTTGCCGGCCTTCCGCAGGGTTTCCGGCACGAACTCCTCTCTACACAACTCGTCGAACGTTATGCGGATTTGCCTGATGAGCCGACGACGCGGGAACTGATCCTCCACCTCATAGCGACGCACCATGGATATTGCCGGCCCTTCGCGCCTGTGCTGAGGGATCCGGATCCACCTGGAGTAGAGCTAGAGGGTTTCGAGCTCGCCGCAACATTCGTCGGTGCCGAGGAGAGGGCTGGTTGGACGTCTCCACACCGTCTCGATAGCGGAATCGCTGACCGGTTCTGGTCTCTGATCGGAGAGTTCGGCTGGTGGGGGCTCGCCTATCTCGAGGCAGTAGTTCGTCTCGCCGACTGGGCCGCGAGTGCAGCCGCAGAGGCTGTCGGTGCCGAGCCCGGAGTAGTATCGACCCAGGTCCATGCAGGAGGTTGAGCGATGTCTGAGATGCCAGATACGAATATAGGTGATCGGGGCGACTCCGATCTGGTCCTGACCGGCCTCGATGGCGCGAACCCTCTCGCCTTCCTCGCCGCACTCGGCACACTACGGATCGCGACCCGGGCCTGGCCCGACCGGCGGGTGCGGCTCGGGTGGACGATCGCCGAGGGAGGGTGGCGCCCCCTACTCAGGGTGGAGCCTGGGGTGACGAGAGAAGAACTCGTGGAGGTGATAACTGCTGGGATCCCCTCGGAGGAGGAGCTCTTCGATACGGAGTTGAGGAAGAGGTCAGAGGAAGCGGGGCCGAAGAACAAGAGGGGAGAGTCTCGGTGGGCGGACAAGCTGAGGTTCCCACCGGAGGTCTTCAGGGAGCGGGCGCTGGTCCGAGCCCGGCATGCGATGATCGATGCACGGGATGCGGTGGATTATCTGGCCGCGCTCGCGAGTGATGCGGCGGTCGATGAGGTGGCTGGGCACGAAGCCGCAAGGAGGACGAGGTTCGATTTTACGGCTGGTCAGCAGTCCTATATCGAGATGGCCAGGAGCCTCCTGGCTTTAGCATCTGAGGGGTCGATAGAGAATGCCCTCTTTGGGCCCTGGGACTATCTGACCGGTGTCTTTTCGCTCCGTTGGGACCCTCTCGACGAGTCACGCCAGTATGCACTTCAGGCAGTGGACCCTACCAATGCGAGTGGGAACCCTATCCTCTCGGTCCCGGGTGCGAATATCCTGGGCCTGATCGGTCTCGTCTACTTCCCACTCATCCCCAGAGGGCGAGTCGTCGAGCAACCGGGCTTCGACTGGTCGAGGGGTGGCCGGTCTTTCCGCTGGCCGATCTGGTCGCCACCCCTCGGTGAGGCTGCCGTGGCCGCGCTCCTCTCCCTCGAGGAGCTGAGGCACGATCCGATCCCGAGGGACGATGTGCGGGAGCGGGGGGTCGAGGTGGTGTACAGATCGTGGATCGTGCAGCCGTCGGGGAGGTACAGGAATTTCACGCCGGCGGAGGCGGTGTGAGTGGGGGGACTGATTAGCTAAAAGAGGAGGAAAGTGACCATGGCTGAATACTTCCGACCGACTGATCTACCGACGGCGGAGGAATACATCGCGGCCTTCCGTAAGATCAATATGACGGAGAATCGATTGGCTGTGTTGCGGGCACAGTACGAGTCGCCGAGGCACACAGCCAGGGCCACTGATATAGCTGAAGATACCGGCCTCCTCCCACACCAAACCGTGAATCTCATCTACGATCTTGATCCACGATCTTGGTTGCGATCTTAAGAATCGGATAGATGCTGGAGCAGAAACCATAGATGGTGAAGGGGCCCAAACTATTTTAGAGGGCGCCAGCTGTAAATCCACAATTGTTACCCGCCACCTTCTTTTGTGCGATTTGATCGATCGTATCCGGGCCGCATGGTCAGATGCCTGGGTACGAAGGTGCGTTGCACCGATAGTTAGGATCGTCTCGACTAGCTCCAGAGCCTCCTAAGCTTTGCAGTGCACAGTATGGTGGTTAGTACCCTGATTCATCACGAGAAAGATAGCGACGAAAGCTTCGGGAAATGTGGGAGGTCACTCTCCTCGATCTCACAGAGTTCTAGGATACACCGCCTTAGTTGATGGTATATCTTTTCACCTACCGGGTCGAACCCATGTGCATAGATTGACATGTTCCGAGCACTCAATGGTGACCCTTTCTCATGTAGATCTAAAGCCATGAATCTACTGCCCAGAGGATCACCATGAGCGTGAAGGAGCTCGTAAGCCCTAGTAAGCCCCAATTGGAGTGGCTCGCTCATCCTCTGCTGTCTCCACTTACTTGCCAAGGCCTCGGGAATCTGTGAGAAGGAAACCGCACTCGTACTCTGGATGTTGTACGCATCACGTAGACGTAATTGGGCAGCTGCCTCGGTTGCACGATAGAGGCGTGCCACAGCGTCCTCGTAACGTCCCTCGTCTGCACGTCGAGTCGCATTTGCCAAGAGATCGAGGAGATGGAATCGACTCGGCTCGCTAGGCGACACTGTAGATAGCAGTTCGACGTGAGCGGTGATCGTAGATATGAGCTTGCTGCCGAGCTCACGTCCGAGAGCAGAAATGAGGTCATTCCCACTACTATGGGCACGTTTTAGGGCGTTTTTTGCATCAGAATAGCGAACTCTGTCCCAATTATCGTAGCCTTCGACTATGTGCAGGACCGCTGTCAGCTCCCTCTTCACTATAAGATCCGCAGCCTTGGATCGCGCATCTTCAAGGTGCCTGATTGCTATAGCATAACTCCCTGTATCAAAGGCTAAAGACGCATCTTCAACGGCTTGGTATCCTAGGGTGTCCCAAGGATTCGATCTATGGATTACTCTCTCGGTCCCTGAAACTACAATCCCATCCTTCGTCCGCTTATCTCCGCCTACATACGAGAAGGTGCAGGGCCATGGCCTAGCGACGAGGGCGAGTGCGGACGACATTGCCTTCGTTCCGCCTGTCAGTTCCACGATTACATCATGATCACCTGCTGAGCGTCCCGTCCATCTCTGTACCTCAGCATCCAACTCTTTGAGGTCGCGCACAGAGGCACCGAAGTCCTGAGCATCCTCTATTCGGACCTCTTCATACAAACCCTCTTCGATAGGTATTCCTTCCTCACCCGCGAGGCGAAGGACCTCTGTGACCGTTGTTGCTGTTTCTCGCGAGGTCACGAACACGATCCGTGCAGGGCGCCAGTACTTCACTCCCATTAGGATGGGCTCCGGACTATTACCTACGGTGGCGATGAGCAATGAGTGTGATGTTCGAGGTGCTGTATTCATGGCAGTCTCAAATCAGCAGGAATAGTCAATCCAAAGGCAGGATGTATGATCTCGACTCCTCGACTCCTGAGTTCTGCAACGGTCTCCCGGTCCAACACCTCGTCCATTGGTATCGCTCGTCCGAGGAATGGGGTATTCATGGGCATACCGCTGATGACTGCTCCAGGACGCATGAGCAACAAGGGGTGCTTGTCGACTCTTCGCTCGGTGAGTCCCGGTCCTAGTTTGCCAAACTTTACGAAAGTTTCCCACAGTCCCTCAGTAGGATCGTTCCTACCAGGTTGAAATGTCGATAAGACAACGACGCTCTTAGTATCTACTGTTCTATTGTTTTGCGTATCGAGTTCGACTGGTTCTAGTTCAGGGAAGCCAGAATAGAACTCGAATGCACCCTTCCCGACGGATACGTCAGCCCCGAATCCGACATTGGCCAGTTCCTCGAAGAGGTCAAGGAGAAGATCGCGCGCACCCGGACGAACCCGTAGATAGATCGAGATCCAATCGACACCAATGTCCCGTAAACCTGTAGGAATGAGTCGGTATTCGGGCAGTGTGAAGAGTGAACCCTCCTCCCCAGTCGTATCGCTTAGCCTATCGAGAGTGTTACGGGTCTGGTCGGATTGAACGATCGGCGAATCTGTGATCAGATCGGATAGCTCCAGTTCTGCGCCATTGCAAGCACGGCGAAAGGTCTCGAATCGAAGCCAGCCAGCCTTATTTACGGTCTTCCTCTCCTCAAGCGGCCAATCGATAAGGCGTAGGGAGAGGGGGATCGGCAAGAAATCACCAGGGAAGGCATCCGACAGGACGAATGGTGGGCTCCCTGCCAACATTGGCTCGATCAACTCCGTGCGAAGTACCTCCTCACCTTCGAGGCGTACACATTGCCAGCAGAGGCTCCCTATGAGTGTGTCGGCCTGCCAGGGGGTCCGCCACGCTCCCCGCGGACGGAGGCGGAGTCTGTAGAGTTGGTCCATCATGCAATGTCCCGTGGTCTGCCGTCGCCCCGTCGGCGCTGCGGTCGCACTACCTCGTCTATCTCTATTTGGACGTGTCCATACCCCTTGCTGGTTCCACTTCCAAGCCCGGACTGCTCAACGAGATCCAGGGCATGGTAAACGACTTCCAAAATCGCTTCAGCGCCTCGAGTGGTCTTTTCATCAGCATCGGTGTACTCGAAGCTTTCGTCGTCGTCGAAGATCTGCATCCCTATTTCTAGACGAAACTTAGAGCCTGGGACAACGCGCTCGAGAGTGCGAGGGTTGACGGCGCTACCGACATCCCGCTGGATAGTGCTCTCTGTTTTGAGTTCTAATTCTCCACCCTCATGGAGGGGGGCGTCTCGTACTAAGATCCTCGTTGGTCCTAGACGGTGGCGTTGATTCATGTGGGGGCCGAAGACTCGGCAAACCGCGCAGTCCGAGAAAGCACAGCCACATGGGGCATTACCCTTCACCTTGCCTAGCTCCTTCTCGAGCTCCGACCGCATCTTGCCCTTTAGCGATGTGCCGGGGATATATGGCTGGCCTGTGACCGGATCCTTGATACAGGTTAGGTCCGTACCACCTATCTGTAGTATGTCATCACTCCCGCCGACGCGTGTCCCACTCTTCAGTGTGATCGTCCCACGCGCGATCAGATGGTCAACCTTCCGCATGCTCTCCCCCTACTGTTTCTTTATATGAATGGATCCGAATCCGACAAGTGCTTCAAAATGTGGTATGAAGCCTTCCAAAAAATCTTTTGCGTTTTTCACTGTGGCGACGTTGAGGCGGATAAAGTCATAGAAGAGGTCTGGTATCTTCTGATCGGGTGTGCGCAAGGCATCCTGCGCCGCCGAATCAAGGAATAGCACGCGGGGTTGAACCTCACCCCATGCTCCATTATCGTGCAGTAGGCGGGCTTCTATTCTCCGACAGTGTTGAAAAAAGCGGCGTAGCTGGCTCCTAGACAGCTTGGGACGAGCGGTTGCCATTGCCATAACGAGCGGCTCTACAGTGCTGCGTGCTACATACTGGGGCCGCAGGTATCCGTCATCATCGAAGTAGCCGTCTTTCAGATAATCAGTCCAGATCTCCTTTACGGTACGGTAGCTCTGTTGCCTTCTGTCGCGGCGCCGTCCACCACGGCCACCATGGGATCTCCGGTTTCGGTGTCGGGTCATAGCTCATCCTCCTTACTTTCAGAACGAGTCGCTAGGAGTGCGTAGCGAACGATGGCCGGTAGGAAGAGGATCTGCGGGTCTTCTGTCGTCTCGTATGAGTCGAACTCCTCGAGGATGCGATCTATCCACCGACGTAGCTCCATGCCCTGGGGCGTGGTCCTGCGGCCGCTGCTCTTGGGATAATTACGCTCGACTTGGTATGCTAGCCGGGCCGAGGCTGTAAGTTGCTCTGTACGGCTAGTTCCTGGGATCTCGCCTCGTCGCATAAGGGTGAAGTGGAGGAGCGAATGCAGCCATCCCCTATGGGCATCCTGCGATCCTATCCATCTGACGAGGCGTTTGCCGGTAGATATGATCTCATTGTGGTGTTGCCATTTCCATAACTGACCGAGTGTGGCCAGCTGATCCTTTGGATCTCGCGCCAGGGGCGCGAGATTGTTTTTCGCGCCCTCAAGCAACTCCTCCGCTTGGGCTGCCCCTCTGCGAAGTGGATATCGGACTCGGACAATCGCAAGACCGCCACTCAGTGTGAGGCCGGATTGACTGAATTGGGCTCGGAAGCGTTCTTGGATAAGGCCGGCTAGATCCAGCATTTTATCCCAGGGCCCAACAAGGAGTAGATCATCGCCACCCGAGAAGACCGTATATGTCAGTGTCCACTCCTTCTGTTGAAGAAGATTGGTCAACTCGATGGCAAAGAAATCGTCCAGCTCTGTACTAAACGTGGACAATTCACGGAGACTCTCAGCTCTGCTAAGCCGATCTCGAATAGCCACGCCTAGCGAATCGGCATCCATCTTCAGGATCCCTAGGTATCGTGCTCCCTTTGAATGCTGGGCAATTTCCTCGAACCAAATGGGCAGACCATCCGCCTGTGTCGGAATATGACGGGCAAGGGGACGGTATATCTGAGGGGTGGAATCGATCCCTGGGACTCGGACACCACTTAGATCGGCTTCGAGTGCTATAGGCCCAGGGCTAGGATTTACTGAGCCAAGGAATGCTCGGAATCCAGGGAGACCAAAGGTCGTTCCATCGGGAGTGGCATCGAGTTGAGCGTTTGGGTCTTCTATTATTCGGAGGCGACGCGAGCGTGGTAGTGTAGCTCCGATACGCCGGAAGGTTTCCCATACCTCGGCCCTCTGCCTCGATGGTAATACAAGCCTCTCTGGTCGCCAGCGCCCGTCACTAGTAGCGAGTGAGCTCCAAGTGCGAAGTTTGGCATGCTGAAACTTCGCCATTGCTCTTTCATAGCGGACTACAGAGCTCACTCCCTCGAGTGCATCGGGATGGGAAGTAACAGTCACCCGCAAGGCACCAGTGGTCTCACGTGCCAGCCACTCCTCTATCGACTTTATCTCCTGACTCAAGAGATTGGAGGCTGATTCGAAGGAGCTTTCTCCCTCTATAGCGAACTTCCCCGCAGCACAGAAGAGAAGAGTATCGCGTTCAAGACCTAGCACATTCTGGATCCGATATGCAATCACCTCCGTGAGGATCTGTACGTAGAAGGAACGTGCACGTAGTGCTCGGGCTGTCCCCCCCTTACCCTCGTGCGGAAGATCGAAGATGAAGTCTTGGATACCGGAGATATCGCCAATGATCAGCATTCAACCCCCGTAGCGGCATGGCTTTGTCAAGTAATGTAGACTAAGGTCCGATTATATGTGCGTTCTGGTCGGACTCGTTATTATAATCGGCCTTGAGGGCCGCTATGTGTCCGGCAATCTGCTCAAAGCGTGGAGCAGTGTAATAGCTGCTCAACCCCGATGAGTTGGGCTATCATGCCTACTTAGGCCTGGCTGAAAATATCTCAGAAGGGTCTGACAGAGGGATGTTGCTTATCGCGACAGCGGCCATTAAACAGCTGAAACCGCTGGTCCAAACCTGCTCTCAGGTAGCAATATAGTGGCAAGTGGACCGGCCTAGTCGGTCCGGATACGCTACTAATCGCAATGGCCTCTGTCAAGTATGTGGTAAGAATCGGCAGTCTTCTTCAATTGCTTTAGAGGATCTGATCGATTATGCGAGGTTGGTCCGGTAGGTAATCATCTCTGTTGATTTTAGTGTTCAGCCTCTGCTGCCGAATATTTATCATAAACCATACGGCGGGAGAGATCTGATGAGCCAGAACGCAACTGAATCTACGGTACAACGGGTCCGTGCCCTCCACCTCCTCCCAGTACGCATGCTAAACGAGTACGCCTACTGCCCCCGTCTCTTCCACCTCATGCATGTCGAGGGGCGCTGGGCGGACAATGTCTACACCGAGGAGGGGCGTGAGGTACACCGCCGC
>Ga0209487_1003176_pt1 | contig 13013 bp, 14 predicted proteins | sample Poulit2012_FD_187524 | JGI IMG/M metagenome (GOLD analysis project Ga0209487, IMG submission 187524) | Agricultural soil microbial communities from Georgia to study Nitrogen management - Poultry litter 2012 (SPAdes) (version 2) | ecosystem: Environmental > Terrestrial > Soil > Agricultural land... | reverse complement strand
CTCGCTTTCTTTTATAATTTCAACGGCTTTTCCCGAGGCAAAGAATTTTTTGTTTTTTTGAATAAAAACTTTAGCAGTATCTCCAGGAACTGCACCAACTACAAAAATTGTTTTTCCACTTTCTAAATGCGCAATACTCTTACCTTCTGCTGCATATCTTTCAATATATAATTCTTGAAAACGATTAGATTTTTTACGTGCCAATTGAAATAATTATAAGTTAACAATGCACAAAGTTAATAGGAAAATTTGATTCCTTGCCCAACATTGAATAAATTTGAAGAATAAAACTTTAAAATAGTAAAAACGCAAAAAATATGAATTGGAAAAATCTTACACTATTTCTATTTGCCCTACTTGGATTAAATACTTTTTCAAGTCATGCTAGAAAGAACGTAAAACACGGCTATGAAATAAAAGTGCATTTTGAACAAGAAGTGCCAGATGCTTCAATTGCACTTGCAAAATATTTTGGAAAAGGCTATCCAACAGTTTATAAAGTCGATAATGCAGAAGTTAAGAATGGAAAATCAGCAACTTTTAAAAGTGATGATTCTATTTTAGGAGGATTCTATATGATTCTTTTTAATGAGAATAGATATTTTGCTGAAATTGTTTTAAACGATGGAGATAATTTTGAAATACATATAGATACCTTGGATTTTCCTAGAAATAACCGATTTAAAAACAGCCCTGAAAATAATGATTATTTAGATTTTATTAAAGAAATGGGGAAGGTATCTCAAGCACAAAAATTGTTGCAAAAGGATTTAGAAACTGCGAAAAGTGAAACAGATTCCAACCGTATTTATGAAAAATTAGATATGGAAACAAAAAAAATTAATGATTATAGAAAGGCATACATTCAAAAGAAACCAAACACATTTTTAGCTAATGCATATAAAGCTTTATTGTCTGTTGAAGTGCCGGAAGGAAAACATTATTTAGAAGATGGAATAACAGAAGATTCTACTTATGCATATAGGTATTATAAAAGACACTTTTGGGATGGATTTGATTTTAAAGATGAACGATTGATACATTCGCCAATTCTTGATACAAAGTTAGAAGAGTACTTTACTCGCGTAGTTATGCCTATTCCGGATTCTATCATATTCGAGGCAGATAAACTTTTGGAGAAACCCGAACAGGATAAAGAATTGTTTAAATACACCTTGCATTATTTGACAAAATTTGCTGAAGAGAGTAATGTTATGGGTATGGATGAGGTATTTGTATATTTGGTAGAAAATTATCATATGCAAGGAAAAGCTTATTGGATGGATGATGAACTGTTAGAGAAATTTGTGAAAAGAGCACAACAAATTGCTCCAAATGTTGTGGGTAAAGAAGCACAAGATATTATAGTAAACGATGCATTTACATTAAAAGAACAAAGTTTACATGATTTTGACGCAGAAGAAACTATTTTACTCTTTTGGAATCCTACTTGTAATGCATGTTTAAAGGAAATTCCTAAATTAAAAAAACTTTATGATGAAGAACTTAAAGCAAAAGGCGTAAAAGTATTTACTATCGTATTTGGAGGAGATTTAGAGAAAATTCAAAAACAAATTATAGAAAGTAAAATTGAAGAATGGAATAATCATGTGATAACTAAAGATGTACAAAAAATTCAAGATGCTTTTGATGCTTATCAAACACCTAGAATGTTTTTTCTCGGAAAAAATAAAGTAATTGAAGGAAAAAGATTATCTTCTGAAGGATTTATGGATTTTTACAATATTTATAAGAAGAAAAAAAATAGAATACATAATTAATAAATAGCAAAATGAAAGTATTAGAACTATTAAAAGCGGAATTTGAATTAGAATTTGCAGGAACTAAAAAATTAGTTGAAGCATTAAAAAATATAGATTGGAACTATAAACCACATGAAAAATCTATGTCTGTCAAAGCTTTAATTAATCATGTTGTAGATTTAACAGCTTGGCCTACTGTAGTTTTAGAAAAAGAAGAACTGGACCTCGTTATAGTGCGACCTTCTAAAATCGACAATACGGATGCTATCTTAGAAAAGTTGGAAAACATAAAAATGGAGGTAATTAAAGCTTTTGATACCGTAAAAGAAGAGAACTTAAACACTATTTTTAAACTAAAAATGGGGGATTTTATAATTATGGAAGCTCCTAAGTATAATGTATTGCGTAGTATGATAAATAATCACATTTATCATCATAGAGGGCAATTGAGCGTTTATTTACGATTAAATAATCTCCCAGTTCCGGGTTTATATGGACCTAGTGCTGATGAGCAATAAATTATTTTTATGTCTTATGTAAACTTTTGCCTTTTAAAAGAGTCTAAGCTTTAGACTTAATTGATTTTTAAAAATAACTGGTATGAAAAAATATAAATTATTTAGCTTGACAGTACTGATTTTTTCAGGAGCTGTTTTTATGCAAAGTTATGCACAAAGTGCGTATGAAGCATTTAAGTATGGAAATACAATGTCTCAATCTACAGCTAGAGGAATTGGGATTGGAGGTGCGCTAGGAAGTATAGGTGGAGATATATCTTCTATTACTGTGAATCCTGCGGGAATTGGTGTTTATAGAAGTTCGGAACTTACGATTAGCCCTGCTCTACAGTTTTCTAGTATGCAATCGCAATATTTAAATGAAGCAGCAAATGCAAATAATAGTAGATTTGTTCTTGGAAGTATTGGTTATGTAACTACTTATGCACCAAGAGGTGAAGCATATAAAAATAGTAAAATGAAAGCTTTGTCTTTTGGTTTAACTTATAATAGAGTAGCGGATTTTAATGAAAAACAATATTTTACAGGCTTAAATTCAGAAAGTAGTATAACAGATATTTTTTCAGCCGATGCTATTGCTTATGGAGTGAATTCAGACATCCAACCTCCTCTAGGTTTTTTTGGATATGAGGGTTTTTTGCTCTACGATGACCTGAGTTCTATTCCACGTCATACAATATTGGATCAAGGTGGAGCATTACGCCAAAGTCGTGAAAAGCGCCAAATAGGAGGAATTAATGAATTTGGTCTTACGATTGGTGGAAATTATAATGAAAAAGTTCTTTTTGGTATAGGGCTTAATTTCTTGAATTATAAATATGAGCATAATTATACTTTTATAGAAGAAGATGCTACTGGAAATAATAATAATGATTTTGATCATTTAGTCTATAACGATGATTTTGAATCGATGGGATTAGGATTTAATATGAAGTTTGGTACGACTATTATTCCTAACGATAATTTTAGAATAGGATTAGCTGTTCATACACCAACTTGGGCAGCTTTTGAAGAAAGAGCATATTATAATTTATTTACAAATACGGAAAATTTGAAATATGACACTAATCAATCAAGTACTAATCCTAATACAAACGTTAGCCCCGATTATCCTTACGATTTTAATTATAATTTAAGAACACCTTGGAGAGCCGTAGTAAGTGCTGCCGCTATTTTAGGAAAGAACGGATTTATTACTGCTGATTATGAATTTACGGATTATACATCTATGAAATATAGTGGCTCTGGTGGAAATGCAGCATTCTTCCAAGAGGTCAATAGTGTAATTAAAGATTATTATCAGGGAGCACATAGTATTCGTTTAGGTGCTGAAGGTCGTATCAATCAGTTTTTTGGAAGATTAGGTGTGGGTTATATGTCAAATCCGTTTACTGATAAAACAATTAATAATGGGGAGCAAATGCACTATACAGCAGGATTCGGTTATAGATCTGGAGGGTTTGGTATAGATTTAGGCTATATGCTTTTACAAAGAAAACAGAATGAGTATGCTTATCCTTTATTGGCTTCTAATATTCCCGTGGGAATAGTAGAAATGAAACAATTTAAAAACATGGTAGCTTTAACTTTGTCCATGAAGTTTTAAACAAAACTGAATATAAATAATGAACAGTTAAATTTGTTTTATTTATATTTTCTTTTACCACATAGTACATAGTCCGATATTTCTATGTTTCTATGTGGTTTTTATTTTGCTTAAATAAATATTGATTTTTAACTTTAGAGAAAATAAATTCGTACGTAGTTTAATTACGAATTCATCCATCATCCACTAACCACCATTCTTCATAGTTGGATAGTCAATATAACCTTCAGCACCTCCACCATAAAATGTATTTCTATCTGGAATTGCCCAAGGGTGATTTTCTCTTATGCGTTCTACTAAGTCGGGATTGCTAATAAAAGGCACACCAAATGAAATTAAATCAGCAATGCCTTCTTCTAGAGCATAGTGTCCACTTTTCGCATCAAATCCTTTATTTATCATTAAAGTTCCTTTATAAATTTTACGGTATTTTCGAGCAGTTGCCAAAACTTGTTCCCTCCCTTTATGATTTTTATCTAAGGAGAAGCCGGAAATATGCACATAGGCTAAAGGATAGTTATTCAATTTATTAAAAATATAATCAAAAGTTGCAGCGGAGTTTTCATCTTGTATAATACCAAAAGTGTGATTTAAATCTGGAGCGAGTCGAACTCCTACTTTTTCTAAAGGATATACTTTAGCTATAGCCTCTAATACATCAAATAAAAAACGTGCTCTATTTTCTATGCTTCCACCGTAATTGTCTTTTCGTGTATTAGAACACTGCATAAAAAATTGATGAAATAAATACCCATTTGCAGCATGTAATTCGACTCCATTAAATCCCGCTTTTTCTGCATTTAAAGTAGCTTGTACAAAATCCCGAATGGTTCTTTCAATATCCTCTTGTTCCATTGCTTTTGGAGTAACAGTTTCTTGAAAGTCTTTAGGACCGTAAGTTTTAAAATTAGGATTTATTGCCGAAGGTGCTAATGGTAAATTCCCATTTAAAAGATTAGGATGACTAAGGCGACCTACATGCCAAAGTTGCGCAAAGATTACTCCTCCTTTTTTATGCACTGCTTTTGTTACATTTTTCCACCCTTCCACTTGTTTTTCAGTGTAAATATTAGGAACATATAAGGAGCCTATGCCTTCTGCACTGACATGGGTACCTTCTGTGATTATCAATCCCGCACTCGCTCTCTGTTCGTAATACTTAACATTCATTTCTGTAGGAACTCGGTCTTCCCTGCGCGTTCTGTTACGTGTCATAGGTGCCATCACCACGCGGTTTTTTAAATCCAAATTCCTTTTTTTATACGATTCTAGTAATTTATTGTTATGCATTTTTGTTCTTGACTTTTGTTTCAAATATAGTGAAATATAGAAGTATAGAGAAAATAATATTTTAGAAATAAGTTTGGAAAATAAGCTTGGCTTGAATTTTTTTAAAAAATTTCTAACAAGCTATTAGGCACTCTTTTTTATTTTACTCTTCTGCCTTTCCATTCATAAGATCCAAATAAACCTAGAAAACCAGCGATGATAATATAAAAAATATGGAATAACTGCAAAAAAGGATAATAAAACAGTTCTTTTCTCTTATCAAAAAAAGAAGCTACGGACCAAACAAAAGGTAGTTCTATAATAATTTTAATTGTATAGTATAAGAGGAATAAATACAAATAGTGTATTTGAAATAAAGCTAAAAATAATAAAAACAATCCCAGCAAATTCCATAAATAAACTAACAATAGACTAGCTTGTAATTGTTTTTCTTCATAAGCTTCTGATTTAGATGCCCAGCGTATTCTTTGCTGAAAAAAATCATGAAGATTTGCTTGGCATTTTGTTTTTACAATTGCTTTTTTATCCTTTAAAAAATAAATTGAATTAGGATATTTTTTTCTAATTTTTTGCAATAAAAGCATATCATCTCCAGAGGCAATATGATTAATGTTTTCGTAACCATTTACAGCAATAAAAGCAGATTTTTTAAAAGCGAAATTTGCACCATTTGCCATAGAGCCCAAATTGAGATACATACTAGCAACGGTAATACCCTGCATGCTTAAAAAATCAATACTTTGAAAATAATATAGAAAATTCTCCTTTTTAAAAGGAATAAAAGAAACGGGGGCAGCGATACATTGAATATTAGGATGTTTTTGTATCATGTTTTGCATGCTCTTTAACCAATTTGGTGGAACTACACAATCCCCATCGGTAGTGATAATCCATTCGAATTTAGCATGCGTTATAGCAATTTGAAGAGCCTCTTTTTTAAAAGAATTTCTTCTTTCTTCCATTGAGATGAAGTCCGCTAAATGCAATAGTTTTATTTGAGGATAGGAATTTTGCAAAAATTTAATTTTATCTACGCTAGCATCATCAGAAAAATCATTAATTACTATTATTTCATAGTTTTTTTTAGTGAAATTATTCTTTAAAATAGAAAGTAAACAATTTTCAATGTTTTTTTCTTCATTTCTAATAGGAATGATAATGGAGAAAGAAGAAGAATCATGAGAAGGATTATAAATAACTTCTTTTGTTTTATGCCATCCGATTTGATAAAGAATAAAAAGAATAGCATAGGTGATGCAAAGAAACAGTGCAATAAAAAGAATTATTTGCATAGCTAAAAGCGAAGTTAAGTTGCAAAATTACATAAAGATTAATCAAATACGCTATTTATTATAGATTATAGTGTATATTTGCACAAAAATTATCAAAGAATGAATCTTCACGAATATCAAGCAAAAGAGTTATTAAAAAGATATAATGTTCCAGTGCAAGAAGGAACAGCAGTAGAAACGGTAGAAGATGCCGTAAAAGCTTATGAAGCAATTGTAGCAGAATCAGGTAGTAAGTTTGCAGTATTAAAAGCGCAAATTCACGCTGGTGGTCGTGGTTTAGGGCATATTAAAGAAGTGCCTAGCCAAAATGGTGTGAAAGTTATTAAAAGTGTGGAAGAGGCAAAAGAAGTTGCTGAAAATATTTTAGGTAATACTTTAGTAACGGTACAGACAGGAGAAGAGGGTAAGGTGGTTAATAAAATCTTATTAGCTAAAGATATGTATTACGACGGGCCAAGCGAGCGTCAAGAATTTTACTTATCTATTTTATTAGATCGTGCTACAAATCAAAATATGATTATGTATAGCACCGAGGGAGGAATGAATATTGAAGATGTTGCAGCGGAGACTCCAGAAAAAATTTTTAAGGAATATATTAAACCGGGGTATAACTTACAAGCTTTCCAAGCTAGAAATATAGCATATAATTTAGGATTGTCTGGCGATGCATTTAAATCTATGGTGAAATTCGTTACAAACTTATACAATGCTTATGTAGGATTGGATTGTAATATGGTGGAAATTAATCCATTATTTAAATCATCAGATGATAAAATGTTTGCAGTTGATTGTAAAATGGATATAGATGATACAGCTTTAGGCCGTCATTCAGATATTGCTGCATTAAGAGATATTTCCGAAGAAGATCCAACAGAAGTGGAAGCTGGAAAATACAATTTAAACTATGTGAAATTAGATGGTAACGTAGGTTGTATGGTTAACGGTGCAGGTTTGGCTATGGCTACTATGGATATGATTAAATTCGTGGGTGGTGAACCTGCAAATTTCTTAGATGTGGGTGGAACAGCAAATGCGGAAACAGTAGAAGCTGGATTTAGAATTATATTAGAAGATCCTAATGTAAAAGCTATTTTAATTAATATTTTTGGTGGAATTGTTCGTTGTGACAGAGTAGCAGCAGGAGTTATAGAAGCTTATAAAAATTTAGGAAATATAGATATTCCTATAATTGTAAGATTACAAGGTACAAATGCTGAGGAAGCAAAAAAATTAATCGACGAAAGTGGATTAGAAGTGCAATCGGCAATTTTGTTAAGTGAAGCTGCTGAATTAGTTCAAAAAGCAGTAGGATAAAATATCGAAAATATTAAAATGTATATAAAAAGCTAATTGGATGCATGTCTAATTAGCTTTTTATATTATATGTAATTGCAAAAGATTTGTTTGTAATCAAGAATTTAAGCCTACATTATGCACCGCAAAAACTTGTTATAGGATATAAGTTTTTTGATAAGTAATGTTTTATGATAAAAAAGTATTGTAATGCTTATAAGTAACTTTGGAGTGTTTTATTTTCATTTTGTTAGGATTTGTTTTTATATCTTTTTCGTTACAATCCTCTTATAGTACCAAAGTACAGCTTCGGGGCTTGATGTCTCAAAACTATTGAAAATAAACCTCATGCATAATTAGGATTAATGCTTTTAATGTATTCTTAAATTCAAATCATAAATGCAACACGAGGTTTTTATTTATATTAATTTAAATTTTGAAAAGATTCTTATTTTTTAATGTGTTGTGTAATTTTATAAAATGATAAAGGAAAATTTAAAAAATATCCAAATTAGGATAAATAAAGCTTGTGCATCTGTAAACAGAGATCCTGAATCAGTACGACTATTATTGGCGACAAAAACTGTGGATCCAGAGAGAATTAAAATAGCTATCAATTCCGGATATTCTTTAATTGCTGAGAATAAAATCCAAGAAACTATTGCAAAGTATGAAGATTTGAAATCTTTGCCTCATGAAAATCATTTTATTGGTCATTTACAAACTAATAAGGTGAAGTTTTTGATTCAAAATGAGGTGAAATGTTTGCATTCCTTAGACCGAAAACGATTAGCAGATAGATTGCAGAATAGATTGGAATATGAAAATAAAGAAATGGATGTTTTAATTCAAGTCAATACTTCTCAAGAAGCAAGTAAGTTTGGAGTATCTCCAGATGAAGCTTTAGATTTTATTCAATATGTTGCTACCCTTAAAAATATACACATTAAAGGTCTTATGACGATTGGTTTGTTTAGTGCAGAGGAAAAAAAAGTTAGGCACTGTTTTCGCTTATTACGAAGCATTAGAGATCAAGCTACAGCTTTAAACTTGCCAGGAGTTGAAATGACTGAATTGTCCATGGGAATGAGTGGTGATTTGGAAATCGCTATTGAGGAAGGTGCCACAATGGTTAGAGTTGGTACTGCTGTTTTTGGAGCAAGACTTTATCCTGATTCTTATTATTGGAATGAAAATTCCTGATTCCTTTTGTATAATTGGAGTAGTATAGGTGTTGTGCTGATTGTTTTTTACAATTATTTTTAAGGAAATATGCTACAGTAAGGCGATTTTCTTCCTTATAGTACATGCATTCGTTTATTTGAATTAACTTTCTCTTGTTAAGTGTTGCGAGCGAAATGCAATGCGGCGAAGTAATCTCTTTTTTATAGTTAAGAGTTAATGGAGGTATATTTTATAAATGTTTAAAAGACGATGTGATTTGTATTTCAATAAAATAAAATTAAAAAAATTTTAATTAAATTTTGTTTTTTGTTTTTATGTTTATGGCACTAATTAACTTTTTAATTTTTATGTTATGAAAAATTTATTTAAATTAGGATTGATGTTGTGTTGCATATTTGTTTTTGGAGCATGTAAAAAAGAAGTAACTGTATATAGTTGTGATCCGGATATTAATGAATATGTCATTGAAAACATGGAGATAAATCAACAAATAACAAGAAAGGAATTATCTGAACTTCCTTTTGAATATCAAAATGCTGTTTTTCTTTCTTTAACCTATCAAAATAGGTTAAGAATCTTTAAGGAAAATTTGATTTGGTTTTAAATACTATTAATGAATTAAGTGAAGATGAAAAAGATGCATTATTAATGCTTAGAAATGAAACTCCCGAGTCCGTATATGATAATAAAAATGGAGAAAAGCCACATCCCTTTATTGAAAATTGGGAAGAGATGGTTAGAAAAGATTTAGGATGGACAGATATTGATATTGAAATATATGTAGGAACTTGGAACACGCCATCTGAATTAAATACCATGTATTATAATGCCTCTAATTCTAATACTTCATTAGGGTGTACTTGTAGGTCATTTTGGGGATGTCCTGGTTTTTCATTTTGTCAAACATATTCTTGCGATACACCCCCTAATGGAGGTTGTGGTATTGTTGGAACCGCTAATTGTTTAGGCCTTTGTCCATTAGATATGGAGCCTGGAGGGTCTGGAAATAATATATATCAAAACTTATCTTCAAAATATGTCTTTTAAATATCGGCTATTACTCTTAGTTGTTGTATTCTTAACTTTTATCTTAACAGGCTTAGTGAGAGCATCGAGCTTATTAATAGGAATAATTCTTGACTATTATGTTTTTTGTGTTTTGACACTTATTGCTTGCGCTATCTTTAAATCAAAATTCAAACCATTAAAGATTGGAATAAATATAATTATAAATATTGTTCTTGCGCTGTTTATAGCCAATTTGATAGATCAATCAGGTAATATATTTTCTCGAGCATTTTATATTTTTCCAGGTGCTTTAGTGATTCCTTATGCTATTTTAGGGGTGTTAACAGGAGTTCTTATTTATAAAAATGCTACACGATATGCGGGTTTGATATTTTTTGTATTGATGAGTTTGGTTTTTGTTAAGTATGGAAAGTGGATGCAGGATAAATGGTTTCATTATATAGCTTATTCGAATTTTGGGACTATTAAGTCAGAAGAAATTGACTTTTTTTGGGAGCTAGAGCACGATAATACATTCCTAACTAATAAACATGATAGTTTGAAGGATACTTATTTAGTGCTTGATTTCTGGTCTTCAAGTTGTGTAGTTTGTATGCTTGAAATGCCCGCGTGGGATTCCTTATCGCAAGTTTCTTCGCAACTTCCTGTAGTTATAATTCCTGTATTTATTCCTTATCGAGGGGAAACTGCGGAAGATGCAATGACTATTCTGAAAAAATATGATATTCGATATGTTTCTACAGCTATAGGCAATCAAGATATAATGCAAAAATTTAGAGTGGCGGCTTTTCCTACTGTGTTAATCGTTAAAGATAATGTGATTCATTTCAGAGGAGGTACTAATGAAGCAATCAAATGGTTAAGAAAAATGGAAGTTTATTGAATGTTATGAAATTTTATGGACGTTTTTTAATGTTATTTCTTTCAACTATTGGAGCTTATTTATGGAGTGAAAGAGCATGATGAGAACAGAGTTTGTTTTTAAATCATGCTCTTTTTTTATCGACAGTTACTTCTTAATTTTTGGTCGGTGGCGGAACACCAACCCAAGGGGAAATTACCTTCTTTGGCCATTGTTTATTTAAGCATGTTCTTTTTGAGCATGGGCGAGATTTTAGTTTTGCCATTTATGTCCACTATAACGGCGATGAGATCCACTGCGGACTCGAAAGGAAGGTATATGGGACTGAATGGAGCTGCGATTGCTGTAGCATTTATTATCTCTCCTTATATGGGGACGCACATTGCACAGGCTTTAGGTTTTACGACTTTGTGGATTGCGACGGTGGGTTTATTGCTGGTGACAGCAGTTGGCTTTTATTTTACGATAAAGAAATTGGGAATTAGGTAGATTGGGATTTTATTTCAATTTTTAAGAAAGTAGATTTGAAATAATTATTGTTAAAAGCTTGTTTTTATGTTTTTATGTTTTTATGTTTATGGCATTAATTAACTATTTAAACTTTAATGTTATGAAAAATCTATTTAAATTAGTAGTCTTGTTATCTTTTGCATTTATGTTTGGAGCATGCAAGAAAAATGATATGGTGATTTCTTAACAATTTAAAAACGATTTAGTATTATTAAATGACCAAGTCATATACTTAGAAGGTAATGAAATGGATAATTTATTATTATCGCAGTTAGGTATAGATTATGTTAAGTCTTTAGATAGCTTAACAGATAATGATATTTATAATCTAATTAGTAATGGAATATTTGGTTATGATATAAGTAGTGCTTTATTGATTGGTGTAGAGGATAATAAAGGAGTTTTACTACAATCTGAATTAGATGATAGTAAATTTTTGATAGTAGGTTTTGAACTATCTGATAATGGACTATATGAAATTGCTAATAAGGTTAACATGGATATCGACACGGATAATAATGGCACTTTAGCTAAAGTGAAATATTCTTCACTTGATTTACTTGATGAACCAATAATTATAGATATTGTGAATTTTATTCCTTTATGTTCTTGTCAACCTAATGAAAGATTGCTTGGTCCAAGAAGAAATGGTGAAAGTTATAGAGATTGTATTGAAAGAAATTGGGATAATTTCGGGACTGATCTTCCCTCTAAACTTGCTCAAACTTTCAATCCTGGTACAGTTCTTGCAGCGATTTCAATTACTTGTTTAGGTAAAACAACAAAAGTCGAAGCTTGAAAATAGCATAGTTAATAATTAAATATATGTAGTATGAAAAAAGATATTTTAAACAGAAGAGTTGTTTTGATGCTTTTGGTATTAATTCTCGCTGGATTATTATTATTGATAATGGGTGTTTTTATGCACTTGTTTCAGTATTCAGCTTCTAGTGTGTTCATGAGTGTAGGCTTAATACTTAGTGTTCCAATAAGCTTTTTGCTTATTATTAATGTATGGGTTTCAAAAGAAGAAAATGCATTATTATTTACAATATTGATGTTATTTGTTCCGACTATAGGAGCTTTAGCTTATTTGTATTATTTATTACAGAGCAATAATTCAGAACCATCTAAGACGTTTTAGGAGCTTATTTATGGAGTGAAAGAGCATGATGAGAACAGAATTTTGTTTCTAAATCATGCTCTTTTTTTGTTATTGATATGTGCTTCTTAGTTTTTGGTCGGTGGCGGAACACCAACCAAAGGGGGCGATGGGCTTGATTAGGAAATCGAAAGGTTTTTTTGGTAAAATAGATTTTCATTTAGAGATTTAAGAAAACATACTAAAATAATTTATGTTAAAAGCTTGTTTTTATGCTTTTATGTTTATGGCATTAATTATTTATTTAAATTTTAATGTTATGAAAAAGCTATTTAAATTAGTAGTCTTGTTGTCCTTTGCTTTTATTTTTGGAGCTTGTAAAAAGGATTCAAGTTTTTTCTATCAAAATAATTCTGAAATGAATTTGACTTTACAAAATGAAAGGCTGGATGCAGGAATATATTTCGCAATTGGAACTACATTGCCGATAAACTCTAATTTGATTCATTATGCAGGCACTAAGCCTATTATTCAAGAAAGTTGGGCTGTTGCTGTAGAATGGC
>Ga0209487_1003175_pt1 | contig 13016 bp, 10 predicted proteins | sample Poulit2012_FD_187524 | JGI IMG/M metagenome (GOLD analysis project Ga0209487, IMG submission 187524) | Agricultural soil microbial communities from Georgia to study Nitrogen management - Poultry litter 2012 (SPAdes) (version 2) | ecosystem: Environmental > Terrestrial > Soil > Agricultural land... | reverse complement strand
CATCGTCGGCATTTGCTAGTGCGCCATGTCGTGGAACCGTGAGTAGTGACCCTGGAAAGCTACGGTGATGGTGTCTGTCGGTCCGTTGCGGTGCTTGGCGACGATGATGTCGGCCTCGCCGGGGCGTGACTCCTTGTCGTACGCGTCCTCGCGGTGGAGGAGCATGACCATGTCGGCGTCCTGCTCGAGGCTGTTGTGGACGGCGATGCCGTTGGCGATGAAGTTGTGGTTGCCGGCCACGGTCGCGTCGTAGACGCGCTCCTCTCCGACCGGCGTGATGGCGATGACCCGGTCCCACAGCAGGTCGTTGACGGCCAGGACGTCGAGCTCCTCGCGGTCGAGGACGTCGGCGATCACCGCCATACGGGCCCGGGACGGAGCTGACTTGAACAGCGTGCTTCCGCAGTACTGGGTGCCCAGGGCGGCCTGGAACTCGCGGTGCGTCATACCGCTTTCAGCGAGGATGCGGCGGACATCGTTCCAGACCTCAAGGGGCATGGTGTCGACGTTGGTGTTGGCCTTGACGTGCTCGATCCGGCTGAGCAGCTCCTCGGCGAGCTTGCCGCGAGCGCCGTGCACCCCGATCCGGCGCAGGAAGACCTTCTGCTCCTCAACCCCGGACACGTCCACGCTGTACCCGGATCGGTAACCGGCTTTTGTCGTCGTCCTGATGCGCGCATCGATGCCGAAGCGCAGGAGGAGGTTGGCCACGCCGTCGGCAAGGCGGCGAGACGTCGTCGCGTAGTAGACCCGGCCGGAGCGGCCGTTGGGGTGCAGCACGATCGACCCGTCCGTGGCCCACAGGTGCCGCAGGAACAGCGCAATCTGCCGCTTGGGCAGTGAGTAGACAGCGTCGGGGATGTACTTCTCGTAACTCCGCAGGCCGAACAGGCCCAGGTCGTCCAGCCACGCGGCGATCGGGTTCCGCTTGCCGTGCGTGAGGCGATAGGGAGCGTGGAGCCGTAGCGTGGTGCAGCGGGCTGCGGCGTAGTCGTCGCGCGCCGGTGTGACACCGAAAGCCTTGGCGGCGTCGCCCACAGCTGCGAGGTTCGCCTCGTCCACGGATGCGTAGCGCACCGGCTGACGCTTGACGAAGGACCCGTCGCCCAGGAGGTGCGCCAGCATGACGACCTTGCGGTCCTCCCACTCGGTCTCCTGCTCGGGGGCAGGCACGTGCCGCGGGACGCCGAGACGCGAGCCCACCTCCAGCTCCCCGAGCGGCACCCAGCCGTCGTAGGTGAGGAACTTGTGGTTCGCGGTCGCCTTCACCTCTCGTCCTGACGCCATCGTCAGCCGGTACACCGGCTTCACACCGGTGGTGAACACCCTGGTGATGTGGCGTGTGACGTACTTCAGCCGGTCGTCCAGCGCCCACACGGGGACATCGGTCTCTCCGGACTCCATGAGCTCGCCCATGGTGATCTCTGCGCCCGTGTCCGCCCGCATGACCCGCGTGTCCGCGGTGAGGCAGCCCGACTCGCGAAGGTCGCTCATCATCGGCTTCTTGTCAGTTCGCTGCTCCGGACCACGGTTCAACTGGGCGACGGCAATGACCGGAACCTCTAATTCCTTGGCAAGGAGCTTGAGTGCCCGGGAGAACTCCGAGACTTCCTGCTGACGAGATTCCACTCGTTTTCCGGAGGTCATGAGCTGGAGGTAGTCGACGACGATGAGGCGCAGGTCGTGGCGCTGCTTGAGGCGCCGGGCCTTGGCGCGGATCTCCATCAGCGACATGTTGGGGCTGTCGTCGATGAACAGCGGCGCCTCGGACACCCTGCTCATCGCGCCGGCGACCTTCGTCCAGTCCTCGTCGCGCATGGTGCCCTTGCGCATGTTCTGCAGCGGCACGCCGGCCTCCGCGGACAGCAGACGCATGGTGAGCTCGGTGCGGCCCATCTCCAGGGAGAAGATCACCGAGGTCAGCCCGTGCTTGATCGAGGCAGACCGGCACATGTCAAGGGACAGGGTTGACTTCCCGATGGCCGGCCGCGCCGCCACGATGATCATCTGGCCGCCGTGCAGGCCGTTGGTCAGGGCGTCGAGATCGGCGAATCCGGTGGGCACGCCGACCATGCCCTCGCCGCGGTTGGCGTTGTTCTCGATCTCCTCCATGGTGAGGTTGATCGTGTCCCGCAGCGGCAGGTAGTCCTCGCTGGTCCGGCGCTCGGTGACGGCGTAGACCTCGGCCTGGGCGGTGTTGACGAGGTCGTCGACCTCGCCGCCGTCGGTGGCGTAACCGAGCTGGGCGATCCGGGTGCCGGCCTCCACCAGCCGCCGCAGCACCGCCTGGTCCCGGACGAGGCGGGCGTAGTAGCCGGCGTTGGCGGCCGTGGGCACCGAGGAGATGAGCGTGTGGAGGTAGGCGGCGCCGCCCACCCGGCCCAGCTCCCCGCGCTTGCTCAGCTCGGCGGCCACCGTGACGGCGTCGGCGGGCTCACCGCGGCCGTAGAGGTCGATGATCGCGTCGTAGACGAGCTCGTGCGCCGGGCGGTAGAAGTCCGGCCCCCGCAGCTCCTCGACGACGTCGGCGATCGCGTCCTTGGACAGCAGCATGCCGCCCAGGACGCTCTGCTCCGCCGCGAGGTCCTGCGGCGGGGTGCGGTCGTACAGCTCCCGCCCCGCCGAGCCGGAGTCCAGTACACGCTCATCCAGATCAGTCATCGCCAACCCTCCTGCTCACAGGTCTACCGCGGACCACTGACATCACTCGGTCCACGTGCGACCTCAAGGCCGACGTAGCAACCCCCGTGCTGGGCGGCCCACCCGCGCGGTGATCCGGGCAGACACTACGTCCCGACGACGCGGAGAATCCATCCACGGCTGTGGACAGACCTGGGGACAGAAGGTGGATACCGTGGGGGCGTCCGTGCACAGTCCGTGGACAACTGTGTGGATAACACCCGTGCAACTCGCCGTCAGCCGCGCCATCTCGCGGATCGGCTCGTGCACACAGTGTGGAAGGAAATTGGTCGGCACATTGGTGGACAACGCTCACAGGGCTGGGGACGGAAGACGCCTCGACCGGCAGATCCTGGCCCTGGCCGTGCCCGCGCTCGGCGCGCTCGTCGCCGAACCCCTGTTCGTCCTCATCGACTCCGTCATGGTCGGCCGCCTCGGCACCGCCGAGCTGGCCGGCCTGTCCCTGTCGTCCACGCTGCTCGTCTCGACCGTCGGCGTCTTTATTTTCCTCGCCTACGCCACCACCGCGGCCACCGCCCGGCGCATCGGAGCCGGGGACCGAGCCGGGGCGGTGAGCGCCGGCGTCGACGGCATGTGGCTCGCCCTGGGCCTGGGCGCCCTCACCGCCCTCGCCTTCGGCGTCGGGGCGCCGTGGATCGTCACCGCCCTGGGCGCGGACGCGGCCGTGGTCCCGCACGCCACCGGATACCTGCGCTACTCCGCGGGCGGCCTGCCGGGGATGTTTCTCGTCATGGCGGCCACCGGTACCCTGCGCGGCCTGCTCGACACCCGCACGCCCCTCGTCGTCGCCACCATCGGAGCGGGCGTGAACGTCGCGCTCAACGCGATGTTCATCTACGGCCTCGGGATGGGGGTGGCCGGCTCCGGCCTGGGCACCGCGATCGCCCAGACGCTCATGGGCGTGGTCCTCGCGGTCGTCGTGCTCCGGGGGGCGCGCGGCCTCACCGTCTCCCTGCGGCCCCGCCCCGCCGGCATCTGGGCCAGCGCCCGCGCCGGCACCCCGCTCCTCGTGCGCACCATCACGCTGCGGGTGGCCATCCTCCTCACCGTCGTCACGGCGACGGCGCTGGGACCGGTCGCCCTCGCCGCCCACCAGGTGGTGAACGCGCTGTGGGGCCTGGCGTCCTTCGCCATGGACGCGCTGGCCATCGCCGCACAGGCGATGATCGGGCAGGGCCTCGGCGCCGGGGACACCGGCCGGGTGCGGACGGTCCTGCGGCGCACGCTGCAGTGGGGCGTCGGCTTCGGCGCCGTGATCGGCGTCCTGCTGGCCGCCGGCGGCTACTGGATCGCCGCCCTGTTCACCACCGACCCGGACGTGCGCACGGCCGCCGCGATCGCCCTCGTCGTCACCGGCGTGTGCATGCCGATGGCCGGGTGGGTCTTCGTGCTCGACGGCGTCCTCATCGGTGCCGGGGACGGCACCTTCCTCGCTCGGGCGGGCGTCGTCACGCTGGTGGTGTACCTGCCGCTCCTCGCGGCGGTGTGGGCCTGGGCGCCGCAGGGCACCGCCGGCCTGGCCTGGCTCTGGGCCGCCTTCGCCGGCGGCTTCATGGCCGCCAGGGCCGTCACGACCGGACTGCGCGCCCGCACCGGGAAGTGGATGGTGCTGGGCGCCTGAGCTGCGCCCAGAAACGCCGAGACCGCAGCCTGGCGGTCAGCACGCAGTGGATCACTGCAGTGTGGCCGCCGGACTGCGGTCTCGGCGCTCAGTGGAACGAGGTCAGGCCTCGACGACCTGGACGGTCAGGTTGGCCTGGACGTCCGGGTGCAGGCGCACCTGGACGCGGTGCTCACCGAGCGACTTGATCGGGTTGGTGACCTCGATCTTGCGCTTGTCGATCGACGGGCCGCCGGCGGCCTTGACCGCGTCGGCGATCTCGCCGGTGGTGACCGAGCCGAACAGGCGTCCGCCGGAACCGGCGCGCACCGCGATGCTCACGGGCTTGGACTGCAGCGAGTCCCGGGCCGCGCGGGCGTCCTCGACAGTGGCGATCTCGCGGGCCTTGCGGGCGCTGCGGATCTGGTCGACCTGCTTCTGGGCGCCCTTGGTCCACGGAGTGGCCAGGCCGCGCGGGAGCAGGTAGTTGCGTGCGTAGCCGTCCTTGACCTCGACGACGTCGCCGGCCTCACCGAGACCGGTGACCTCGTGGGTGAGAATGATCTTCGCCATGGTTGCCGTCTCCTCCGGTCAGCGAGCGGAGCTCGCGTAGGGCAGCAGGGCCATCTCGCGGGCGTTCTTGACCGCCTTCGCGATGGCGCGCTGCTCCTGGACGGACACACCGGTCACCCGACGCGCGCGGATCTTGCCGCGGTCGGAGATGAACTTGCGCAGCAGCGCGGTGTCCTTGTAGTCGATGCCCTCGACCTTGGCCGACTTCAGCGGGTTGGCCTTCTTCTTTCCGGGCTTGCGAAGTACGGGCTTCGCCATGATGTGCTCCTTGGGTTCTTCATGCGCGGCTCACGCCACGCTGTACGTCTGATCAGAAGGGGGGCTCGTCACCGAACGAGCTCGACCCACCCGTGGCCCACGGGTCGTCGGCCTGGCCGCCGGCCGGCTGGTTGGAGTAACCGCCGCCCTGCTGGCCGCCCTGGCCGGCACCGTAGCCGCCACCGCCACCGAAGCCGCCACCCTGCTGGCCGCCGCCGAAGCCGCCGCCCCCACGCTGGGTGCGGGTGACCTTGGCGGTGGCGTAGCGCAGCGAGGGACCGACCTCGTCGACCTGCATCTCGACCACGGTGCGCTTCTCGCCCTCACGGGTCTCGAAGGACCGCTGGACGAGGCGACCCTGGACGATCACGCGGTTGCCCTTGGCGAGGGACTCGGCGACGTTCTCCGCCGCCTCCCGCCACACCGAGCAGCGCAGGAACAGCGTCTCGCCGTCCTTCCACTCGTTGGCCTGCCGGTCGAAGGTCCGCGGGGTGGACGCCACGGTGAAGCTCGCGACGGCGGCACCCGACGGGGTGAAGCGCAGCTCCGGGTCGGCCGTGAGGTTGCCCACGACGGTGATGACGGTCTCGCCTGCCATGTCAGGTCTCCTCTGGGGTCGTCAGGTGGGGTGCCGGGAGGCTCAGTGAGCGTCCGGGCGGATGAGCTTGGTGCGCAGGACGGCCTCGTTGAGGCCGAGCTGACGGTCGAGCTCCTGGGCGAGCTCCGGCGTCGTCGTCATGTCGACGACGGCGTAGATGCCCTCGGAACGCTTCTTGATGTCGTAGGCGAGGCGACGCTTGCCCCAGATGTCGACCTTGTCGACCTGGCCCCCACCGGTCGTGATGACCGAGAGCAGCTTGTCGAGCGACGGGGCGACCGTCCGCTCGTCGACCTCCGGGTCGAGGATGATCATCAGTTCGTACTGACGCATGCTTGGTACCCACCTCCTCTGGACTAGGCGGTCACGGTCCTTCCGTGACAGGAGGGTGATGCGTTCGTCGGCCGTGGTGCGGGTACGCGGGTGCGCGCCGACCACGGCCAACGCACGAGTCTAACGCACGACGGCGCGACTCCCGCGCGTGATCCACATCGCTGGGCGTACTCCATCATGTCCCCATGACGATGCGCGGTTTCACCTCCGACAACGCCTCCGGTGCGCACCCTCGCGTGCTCGCGGCCCTCGCGGCCGCCGCCGAGGGCCATGCCCCCTCCTACGGCGCCGACCCGCTCACCGCCGAGCTCGGCGAGCGCACCCGGGAGGTGTTCGGTCCGGACGCCGCGATCTTCCCGGTGTTCAACGGCACGGGGGCGAACGTCGTCGCCCTTACCGCGTTGCTGCAGCGCTGGGACGCCGTCGTGACCAGCGAGCAGGCGCACCTGGCCACCGACGAGTCCACCGCGCCGCAGCTGGTGGGCGGGATGGCCGTCCTCACCGTGCCGGCGCCGGCCGGGCGGATGCGGCCCACCGTGCTGGCCGAGCTGCTCGAGCGCAGCGACGGCTCCGTCCACCACGCCCGCCCGGCCGCGGTGTCCCTGACCCAGAGCACCGAGCTCGGCACGGTCTACCCACCCGAGGAGCTCGTCGCCCTGGCCGACGTCGCACACGGGCACGGGCTGCGGGTGCACGTCGACGGCGCACGCCTCGCGAACGCGGCCGCCCGCCTCGACACCTCCCTCACCGGGCTCACCCGGGACGTCGGCGTCGACGCGCTCTCGCTCGGCGCGACGAAGAACGGCACGGTCTTCGGCGACGCCGTCGTCGTCCTCGACCCGGCGCTGGCCGAGCCGGTGGACCGGCTGCGCAAGGCCTCCACCCAGCTCGCCTCGAAGATGCGCTTCATCTCCGCCCAGCTGCTCGCCCTGCTCACCGACGACCTGTGGCGCACGACGGCGCAGCACGCCAACGCCGCAGCCGACCTCCTCGCGGCGCGGCTCGGGGAGGAGCTGGGGATCGAGCCGGCCTACCCGGTGGAGGCCAACGCCGTCTTCATCCCGGTCCCGCCCGAGGCGGTGGACCGGGTGACGCGCGAGCTGCCCGTGCTGCCGTGGGACCGGCGAGCCGGCGTGCTGCGGGCGGTGTGCTCCTTCGACACCACCGAGGAGGACGTCACCGGCCTCGTCGCCGGCCTGCGCCGCATCCTCACCTGACCGCCCCCGCCCCACCTCGGCGAGAGCAGAGTTGTCCAGCGAGCGTCCGGGGACAACTCCGCTGTCGGCGGGAGGGGAAGGCGCGCAGCCACCGGACCGCCTCCATCCCTCTCCCGCCCAGAGCCGAGTTGTTCCAGCGAGCGCCCGGGACAACTCTGCTCTCGGCGGAGGGGGTGTGGTGCTAGCCGCTGGGCGGCGCGGGGGCCTCACCGGAGCCGCGGCCACCTGGACCACCGCCACCACCCCCGCCGCCGATGCCGCCGCCGGGTCCGCCACCGCCCGAGCCGCCGCCCCCGGCACCGCCGCCGTCGCCGTCCTCCGGGCCCTCGGTGGGGGACGGTGGGGGCGCCTGCGTCGGCTCCTGGGTGGGTTCGGGCTCCTGGGTGGGCTCCGGCTCCTGCGTGGGCTCGGGCTCGGGCTCCTCGGTGGTCGGCTCCTCGGTGGGCTCCGGCTCCTGGGTCGGCTCCTCGGGCTGGGGCGGCGCCGGCGCGGGGTCGACCGGCTGGGGAGCCGGCTCGAAGGTGGGGGTCGGCGGCGCGGGGCGCTCGGGGAACTCCTCCACCTCGACGTCCTCCAGGACGGTGGTCATGAAGTCGCGCCACATCGTCGTCGGGTAGGTCGAGCCGGTGATCGAGGCGTACTCACCGAACGGGGTGAGCGACTCCTCGGTGCCGTCCTCGCCCACCTGGTACATCGCCACGACGGTGGCCAGCTGGGGCACGTACCCGGCGAACCACGCCGAGCGGCCCTCGTTCGAGGTGCCGGTCTTGCCGGCCGCGGGACGCCCCAGCGAGCTGGCGCGCACACCGGTGCCCTCCTCGATGACGGTGGTCATCGCGTAGGTCGCCTCGGCCATGACGTCGGGCTCGAAGACCTCCTCGCCGGTCGACTCCCCGGTGTAGACGGTGTTGCCGTCGGCATCGACGACCTCCGCGACGATGTACGGGTCGTGCCGCACGCCCTGGGCCGCGAAGGTCGCGTAGGCGCGGGCCATGTCGATCGGGTGCGGCGAGGCCGGGCCGAGCACGTTGGACGGCACGGGCGCCAGGCCGGAGGTGTCCTCCGGCAGCCCGGCGGCGATGGCCGCCTCCATGGAGCGCTCCGGGCCCACGTCCATGTTGAGCAGCGCGTAGGTCGTGTTGACGGACTGCTCGGTCGCCTCGACGAGGTCGATGTAGCCGCGGTTGAAGGCGTCGTAGTTGTTGACCGGCCGGTCGAAGCCCTCGATCTCCATCGGCGTGTAGCTGGGGTAGGTGGTGCTCAGCGGGATGTCGTCCTCGAGCGCCGCCACGAGGGTGAAGGGCTTGAAGGTCGAGCCTGCCTGGGCCACGTCCTGGGTGGCCGCGTTCCGTGACTGGGAGACGAAGTCGGGGCCGCCGTAGAGCGCGACGATCCCGCCGGACTCCGGGTCGATGGACACGAGCGCCACCCGGTTGTTCTCCGGCCGGTCCTCGGGCAGGGCGTCGACCACGTCGACCGCCGCCTCCTGCGCGTCGGCGTCGATCGTCGTCGTGATCCGCAGGCCCAGGGTGTCGATCTGCTCCTCGGTGAGGTCGGCCTTCTCCACGAGCTCGGTGCGGACCATGTCGAGCAGGTACCCGTTCGGACCGGCGTAGGTGTCGGAGCGCACGTGGTCGACCGTCTCCGGGAAGGTCTGCTCGGCGGCCTCCTCCTCGGTGATCCACCCGTCACGGACCATGAAGTCCAGCGTGCGTGCCCAGCGCTCCTCGGCCCGCTCCGGGTCCTTCGCCGGGTCCCAGGCGTTCGGCGCGGGGATGACGCCCGCCAGGAGCGCCGACTCCGAGATCGTCAGCTCGGAGGCCGGCTTGCCGAAGTAGGCCTGGGCCGCCGTCTCGATGCCGTAGGCGTTGCGGCCGAAGTAGATGGTGTTGAGGTAGTCCTCGAGGATGTCGTCCTTGGACAGCTCGCGGTCGATCTTCAGCGCGAGGATCGCCTCGCGGAACTTGCCCACGTAGTCGGTCGTGGTGCCCAGGTAGTAGCGCTCGACGTACTGCTGGGTGAGGGTGGAGCCGCCCTGGGTGGGGTTGCCCCGCAGGTTGTTCCACAGCGCCCGGCCGATGGCGATCGGGTCCACGCCGACGTTCTCGTAGAAGCGGCGATCCTCCGAGGCGACGACGGCGTGTCCCACGTGATCCGGGAGCGTCTCCAGCTCGACGATCTCGCGGTTGTACTCCGCGAAGCTGCCCATCTCGGTCTCGCCGTCCGCGAAGTAGACCTCGGTCCCCTGCGCCTGGGCGAAGTCGCCCGGCTCGGGGATATCGGTGGTGACGTAGGCGGCGACGAACAGGCCGAGGACGACGGCGACGCCGGTGACGACGGTGCCGAGCACCACCCGCCAGCTCGGCAGCCAGCGGTGGATCGGTCCCTTGCCGGCTCGCGGGTAGTCGAACCGGCGCTTGCGCCCCTTGCTGCCGCCCGAGCCGCGGGCGCCCGACGTGCGGGCGTCCGCTCGGCGTGCGCTCTTGTCCTTGGCCGCCACGCGCGTTCCTCTTCCCTCGGCTGCACGGGTGCGGGCAGTCCCCCTGCCCGACGACCCCCCAGTATGCGGTAGAGACCTTGCCGCATCCTGGGCCCGAACGCCCTCTGGCGGCCGGTTTCACACAATCCGCACAGCACCTTCCCGGAAGGCTGCAGGGGCGGGTGAGCGCCGTCACGGGCCCGGCGGGCTCCGGGCCCGTGAACGCGAAAGTTCCGTCAGGATTTTCCTGACGGAACGTTCACGTTCGCCGTGTGCCGGGGCCGCGGGCCCGGACGGCGGGTGGCTCTAGCGCTCGACCTCGCCGGCGATGAAGGCCTCGACGGTCGCCCGGGCGACCTCGTCGTGGCGCTGCTCCGGCGGGGACTTCATGAAGTAGCTGGAGGCCGAGAGCAGCGGGCCGCCGATGCCCCGGTCCAGGGCGATCTTCGCGGCGCGGATCGCGTCGATGATGATGCCGGCCGAGTTCGGGGAGTCCCACACCTCGAGCTTGTACTCCAGGCTCAGCGGCACCTCGCCGAAGGCCTTGCCCTCCAGGCGGACGTAGGCCCACTTGCGGTCGTCGAGCCACTCGACGTAGTCGCTGGGGCCGATGTGGACGTTGCGCGGGGCGAGCTCGCCGGCGATGTTCGAGGTGACGGCCTGGGTCTTGGAGATCTTCTTGGACTCCAGGCGGTCGCGCTCGAGCATGTTCTTGAAGTCCATGTTGCCGCCGACGTTGAGCTGGTAGGTCCGCTCCAGCCGCACGCCGCGGTCCTCGAAGAGCTTGGCCAGCACCCGGTGGGTGATGGTCGCGCCCACCTGGGACTTGATGTCGTCACCGACGATCGGCACCCCGGCCGCGGTGAACTTGTCCGCCCACTCCTTGGTGCCGGCGATGAAGACGGGCAGGGCGTTGACGAAGGCGACGCCCGCGTCGATCGCGCACTGGGCGTAGAAGCGGGCAGCCTCCTCCGAGCCGACCGGCAGGTAGCAGACGAGCACGTCCACCTCGGCCTCGCGCAGGGCGGCGACCACGTCCACCGGCTCCGCGTCGGACTCCTCGATCATCTCCGCGTAGTACTTGCCCAGGCCGTCCAGCGTCGGGCCGCGCTGGACGGTCACGCCCGTGGTCGGCACGTCGCACAGCTTGATGGTGTTGTTCTCGCTGGCGTCGATGGCCTCGGCGAGGTCCAGGCCGACCTTCTTGGCGTCGACGTCGAAGGCAGCGACGAACTCGACGTCGCGGACGTGGTAGTCCCCGAAGGTCACGTGCATGAGACCGGGGATGGTGTCCTGAGGATCGGCGTCGGCGTAGAACTGCACGCCCTGGACCAAGGAGGACGCACAGTTGCCGACGCCCACGATGGCTACGCGGATGGAACTCATTCTTGCTCCTTGTGTGTGGTGGTGGGTGGGGCGCTGTCGGCGCTCCGCCCGGTGGTACGCGGTGGGGTGGGCGCGGTCACCGCGCCCGGACCGGGTGGTCGCAGGTCCAGGGCACCGGGGGTGCCCCGCTCGGTGTCGATGAGGTTCTCCAGCCACTCGACCTCGCGCTCGACCTGCTCCAGGCCGTGGCGCGCGAGCTCGGCGGTGTAGGCGTCCATGCGCTCCCGGGCGCGCTGGGTGGACTCGCGCAGCATGCTCAGCCGCTCGACCATCCGCGCGTGGCGACCCTCGAGGATGCGCAGCCGGGTATGGGCGTCGGTGGTGCCGAACAGCGTGAAGCGGACGTCGAAGGCCTCGTCCTCCCACGCCGCCGGCTCCGCCGTCGCCAGGGTCTCGGCCAGGCGGGTGCGTCCGGCCTCGGTGAGCTGGTACACGATGCGGCTGCGTCGCCCGGCGAGGGCGTGTGGCAGGGTGTCGGTGCTCGCCTCCGTGATGAGCCCGGCCTCGGTGAGCCGGCGCAGGGCCGGGTAGAGCGAGCCGTAGGAGAGCGTGCGGAAGGCGCCCAGCTGCGCGTTGAGCTGCTTGCGCAGCTCGTAGCCGTGCATCGGGGCGGTGTCCAGCTGGCCCAGGATGGCGAGCTCGAGCACTTCGGCGCGACGGCTCACCCGGTCCCCTTCCTGTGCAGCATGTCCACTCGATGTATCGACCTGATATATCGGGCGACAATAGCGCACGTCGCGCCCGGCCCCCTCCGCGCCGCTCCGCACCGCCCGATAGCCTGCAGCGGTGCCCGGCCTTCCCCACGTCATCGTGAGCGCGTCATGAGCGTGCTGTCCGACCTGCGCACGCTCGCCGTGCACGCGGGCTTCCGCAAGCTCTTCGCCGTCCGCATCGTCTCGCAGTGCGGCGACGGCATGTTCCAGATCGGCCTCGCCACGCTGTTCTTCTTCAGCCCGCAGAACATGGCCACCGCGAGCGGGGTGGCGGCGGCCTTCGCCGTCCTGCTGCTGCCCTTCACGGTGGTCGGCCCCTTCGCGGGGCCGCTGCTGGACCGCTGGCGGCGACGGCAGGTGCTGCTCGTCGGCAACGCGGTGCGGGTGCTGCTGGCCCTCGCGCTCGCCGTGCTCATCGGCACCACGGGGGTGAGCACGCTCGTCTACGTGCTCGCCCTGGTGACCCTGGGCGTCAACCGCTTCCTGCTCGCCGCGCTCTCCGCCGGCCTGCCCCGGGTGGTCCCGCGCGACCAGCTGCTAATGGCCAACACCCTCACGCCCACCCTGGGGGCCGTCTCCGCCGTCGTCGGCGCCGTCATCGGCCTGCTGCTCGGGTTCCTCGTGCCCGACGCCGTCACCGACTCCGCCGCGCTGGTGAGCGCCGCGCTGTTCTTCGCCGGGGCCTCCGCCCTGGCGCTGCGCCTCGGCCGCGACCAGCTCGGCCCGACGACGCAGCTGCCCATCGGCCTGTCCGCCACCGTCCGCCGGACACTGGCGGACCTCTCCGCCGGCGCGAGCTACCTCGTGCGCCGCGGCACGCCCGGGCTGGGGCTGGGCGTCATGGCGGTCCACCGCTTCCTCTACGGCGTCAACTTCATGGCGCTCATCCTCATCTCGCGCAACCTGCTCTCCGACCCCACCGACGCGGCGGCCGGACTCGCCACCTTCGGTCTGCTCACCGGCATCTCCTTCGCCGGGAACGGGCTGGCGATCGTCCTCACGCCCCTGGCCCACGAACGGATGGCGCCCTCGGCGTGGATCGTCATCTGCCTCGGGATCGGCGCGCTGAGCCAGGTGCTGCTCCTGACGACGCCGCTCACCGCCGTCGTCGCCGTGGCCGCCGCGCTCCTCGGGCTCAGCGTCCAGGGCGCCAAGATCG
>Ga0209487_1003174_pt1 | contig 13016 bp, 17 predicted proteins | sample Poulit2012_FD_187524 | JGI IMG/M metagenome (GOLD analysis project Ga0209487, IMG submission 187524) | Agricultural soil microbial communities from Georgia to study Nitrogen management - Poultry litter 2012 (SPAdes) (version 2) | ecosystem: Environmental > Terrestrial > Soil > Agricultural land... | reverse complement strand
ATTGAATATGTTAAAATGCACTCACGATGAACAATAAAAAGAAGGACAGATAATGATGCATATACGGATGGTAATCACATACAAAACAATTCAAGGTTTAAAGACAACATTTGAGTCAGCTGAAATGAATACAGAAAAGGCCATTCACATCGCAGAAGATATGTTAAAGACGGGGCGTATTAAAGCGTGTGACTTTTATGATCAGACAGACCAATCATGGACATTGAAACAGTTAAAAAGCTACACGGAAGATATTATGGATGAGCCACATCATATTACTGTCTATTTTGATGGTGGGTTTGATAATCAAACACGTGCAGCTGGATTAGGCTGCGCCATCTATTTTGAGCAAAATAATAAAAAGTACCGTAAAAGAATCAATACATTGATTCAAGAAATGGGTTCTAATAATGAAGCGGAATATGCGGCTCTACATTTTGGTATAAAAGAGTTAGCCAATATGGGTGTTCACCATCTACCCGTTACGTTCATTGGAGATTCTAAAGTTGTTGTTCATCAAATGACTGATGATTGGCCATGTTATGAAGAAACGTTATCGAAGTGGATGGATCGGGTGGAAGATCAGTTAGAGAGACTTGGCATCCAGCCGACTTTTAAATCTGTATCACGAAAGCAAAACAAAGAAGCGGACCAATTAGCAGCACAAGCATTACGAGCTATAGATATTTTGAGTACAATTGAATTGAAACAATAATTCTAAAGAACGTGGGGCCACCGTCATGTGCGAATTTTTCGTGTACTGATTCATATTCATAGAACGGAAGAAAATGGGGAGTATATGCTTTAGTACATGAAAAAGGAGCCTAAGACTCATGAAACATGTCCAAGCATTGCTTATTAAATTTGTTATGATTACGGGTATACTATTGGTCATTTTAGCCGGATTTTATCAAGTTAACTTTTGGAGCATTATTGTAACATCCCTATTATTAACCGCTGTTTCATACCCGATTGGGGATTTAATGATTTTACCACTTTTTGAAAATTGGGGCGCAACCATCTCTGATTTTATACTTGCATTTACGGGTATTTGGATTTTAGGAGTCCTATACACGGGGACGATTCCTTTCCCTACTGTTGCAGGCATATCAGCATTGTTCATTGCAGGTGGTGAATACGTCTTCCACAAATATATGGCACATCATGTCTTGCGAAAACGTTTATCTGGAGCAGGATTATCAGTGGAATCAAATCAATTTCAAACGGAATTTAGTTCGGAATTAGATGATGATCCGAAGAAAGAAGGGCCTAAAAGGTGATGCATTTTAGAACAATGCATTTGTAACAAAAAAAGCCAACTGAGGTTGGCTTTTTATTTACTCGATAATTTCAGGTTCTTCGTAGTCAATACCTTTCGTATCTACAGTTATAGATTCAATCACTTGATCTTTTTTAGGTTTGTCCGCTTGATCTGTATCAACATCTACAATATCATCTGCAACTTCAATGCCAGATGTTACTTTTCCAAAGCCTGCATATTCACCATCGAGGTGTGGTGAATCTTTCACCATAATGAAAAATTGAGAACCTGCAGAATCTGGGTTTTGTGAACGAGCCATAGAAATAACACCACGTTCATGTATGAGATTATTATCAAATCCATTTGCTTCGAACTCTCCGGGGATACTATATCCTGGGTCACCAGTACCGATTCCCTCAGGATCTCCACCTTGAATCATGAATCCAGGAATGACACGGTGGAAAATAAGTCCATCGTAAAATTCCTCCTCAACCAATGAAATAAAGTTTGCGACCGTGTTCGGCGCTACCTCTGGATATAATTCAATTTCTATTTCCCCACCATTTTCCATTGTTAAAGTGACAATGGGGTTGGATTCACTTGAGTAATCCTGATCTTCAATTTGAACATTGTTATTATGATTATCTTCATTTGTTTCTTGCTCTGTTTCGTCATTTGCATTGTCATTTGTCATTGAATTATCAGAAGTGTCTTCTTCGTTTCCGGATTGATTGTTTTGTTCCTCATTTTCATTATTATTTGTATCCCGTGAGTCTTGATCATTGTCTGTACCACAACCTGCAATGATAAACATTACTGTAATGGTGATGATGCACATGACTAGATACTTATATTTTTTTCTCACCATAAAAATCCTCCTTATCATAAAATGAACGCATTTATTATACCATGTGTTATTTTTAATCACTATTAATTAAAGAAACGATCAGAAAAAAGTCATACGTGCAAGGAAATGGTGGACAAAATAAAAAAGCGAGATAAGTGATCTCGCTTTTTTAAAACAAATGTATCACATTATTCATTTGAAAGCTTTAAAGTGTCTAGTAGTTTAAAGAATATAGCAAGAACCATGGCAACAATTGTTGCGAGTCCCATTCCCGTTAGATCAACCTCGCCAGCAAATGGTATTGATATATTTAGGTTTATGCCACTGATACCAACAACGAGTACAATACATGACAAAATGAGATTTTGTGAGTTACCATAATCAATTTGTGCTTCGACTAACATACGTAAACCACTGACCGCGATAATCCCAAAAAGTAACATCGATATACCACCCATCACTGGTGTCGGTATGGACATAATGAGTTCAGCCAATTTACCAATAAACGATAAAATAATTGCAAATACAGCAGCGAGTCCAATGATCCAGGTTGAATAAACACGTGTAATAGCCAGAACACCAATGTTTTCACCATATGTTGTATTTGGCGTCGAACCGACAAAACTAGAAATAATTGTTGAGATTCCATTACCAGCTAAAGAGCGATCAAGGCCGGGATCTTTAGTCAAATCTTTTCGGACGATATTGCCAGTAACGAATAAATGGCCTATATGCTCGGGAATTAGAACGAGTGCAGCAGGTAAAATAGTAAGAATGGCCTTCCAATCAAACTTAATGGAATAAAACTCTGGTAATGAAAACCATGAAGCTGCTTTCACATGGGATAAATCGAGAATGCCAAAGAAATAGGCAATGATGTAACCAGAAATAATCCCAATTAGAATGGGAATGATTTTTAGAAAACCGCGTAACGTTACCCAGCATATAATAGTAATAAGTAATGTTAAGAGCGCAACTGTTGCTGATTTTGGATCCATTGTCCATGTGCCAGGATCATCACCTACATCTGGAATCCAACCCGCCATACTAGCCGCTGTTGGTACAAGTTCTAAACCAATAACAGCAACTATGGCACCCATGGCTGCAGGTGGAAAAACAACATCAATCCATTTTGTTCCAGCAACTTTAACAATCCAAGCGATTAAGCATAACACAATTCCAACCGCTAAAAATCCGCCTAATGCATAGCTGTAACCCTCTAAACCAGTGTATTTGCCAATCACAACTGTAACAGGTGAGATAAAGGCGAAACTAGAACCAAGATATGCTGGGATTTTCCCTTTCGTTATAAAAATATAAAGTAGGGTTCCAATTCCATTCATTAATAAAATAATAGCAGGATTAATTCCAAATAGAACAGGGACAAGGACAGTGGAACCAAACATGGCAAATAAATGTTGTAAGCCAAGTGGTAAACTTTTAAAAAATGGTACGCGTTCATGTACTTGAATTTCATCATGTTTTTCCATTTTCATATCTCCTATCAATTTTTGACGTGCTTTGTTTATCGATTCCTTTCTATTCGATCCATAAAAAAACACTTTGCCCTTTTATAGCAAAGTGTTGTGATGGGGGGATATAACTCCCATGATGATTAAACAGACCATATCTGTTACACCTTGCCAGCCTCACAGGACTGAGTTAAAGGTAACCGTATAAACTTATCTAAATTATTATGACAATATTTATAATAGAAGTCAATCATTTTTTTGTCGCAATTAAAAAAATGTTGGTATGTCTTGTCTAATTAGATTACAATGGAAATAATAGGAATGGTCATTATTTCTTTGAAAATGTGGGGATCAGTATGATGAAAAATAAAAAATTGCTTATTATTAATATTTTGACATTGTTAGCGTTTATAGTTGTACTAACAATAGGATTGAATCAATCAAAACCGTATAGTCATGATACTTCTGAGAAGGTAGAACAAACACAGTCTACTCATGGGCGTATGAAAATTAGTTTGAAGAGTAACAATATTGTGTATAAAAAAGATAAACAGATGCGCTTGTTTGAAGATCAAGGTGATATGGAAGACGACATGGAAAACGAAACCGATGAAGATGAAATGGATGAATTAGAAGAAAACATTCAGAATGATGAAGAAACGCAAGAGGGAGCGACAGATGAAGCAGCGCAGGAGGGTATAACAGAGAACACTCCTGAACACCATAACGTTGGCGGGCAGGGTGGAGACGAAACAGGTGGCCAAGGACACTCAAAAAGTTCAGATGGAGGCATTGACTCAAGCGGCACAGGCAGTGGTACAGGCAACTCAGACGGAAGCAGTGGTACAGGCAACTCAGACGGAAGCAGTGGCGCAGGCAACTCAGACGGAGACAGTGGTGGTAATCCAGGCGAAGCTACGGACAACAATTCAGAATCAAATAATGATAACAATGAAAACAACACCAACGATGCCTCAAATAACAATGCCGAGAATAATAATAATTAACTGTCACAAGTCAGACAGTGAACAATTCGAAAAGTACGATGTGCGCATACGCTTTAAAGTACGTGTGATTTACATCACAGTCACAGTGGAAATGTTATAATACAATTAAGCTAGATCTTCAGAAAGGAGTTTTTGCTTTATGAGTTGGACATTAATCATTTTCCTTATTATTTTATTTTTGATCACTATGATCCTTACGCTTTATGCATTTAAGCAAGAAGAAATGAAAATGAAGAAATATGAAGAAGAAGGTGATACGGTAGCGGATGAATTGAAGAGATCACATGAGTATGAAAGCACATCTGTGCAAAATTACTTACCTATTCAAGGCTGGATCTACATTATTTCAATTATCGTTACCATTGTCGCATTCGTGATTTATCTTTATTAATATAGTTTATTTGCTATTCATCTGTATAAGAAACCGTATATTACATCACATGAAATTCTTATTTCTCCTCATACTATACTAGAGGAGTGATGTTTATGCGGTTTTTGTTTTTAATCTTGTTTTTTATGACCCAAACAGATGTCCAAATATACGAACAGTTGATTATTAAACATAAGTCACACATTATAGATCAGATTCAGAGGAAGGACCTATCTTTTATACCACTTGATTTACAGATCATAGATGAATCACGCATGGAGCAGATTTATCAACGTATAGAGGATGAAGTATTTCAGGCGCCGATAGATGCAGAGCTAGATGAACAGGGGAACATCATTGATGAGAAAAAAGGTTATAAAGTGGACAAAGCAGTTTTTTACGAGCGTTTACAGGAATTTTATTATCATGGTATAATAGGCGTTATGGAAGTTCCACAACAAACACTTTTCCCCAAAGTTACAAGCGAGTTACTGGCACATGTTAATCAACATAAAATCGGAAGTTATACAACGTATTACAAGACGGAACATAGTGAACGGTCACACAATATATTTTTAGCGACTGAAGCGATCAATAATACAGTTATATTTCCTGGGGAACAATTTTCCTTTAATCAAATCGTTGGTGAACGGACGACGAAAAAAGGGTATAAACGGGCACCGGTGATTGTAAAAGGAGAATTATCAGAAGATATTGGTGGCGGAATATGTCAAGTATCGTCAACGTTGTTTAATGCTGTGAATTTAAGAGGGGTACAGATGATCGAGCGTTATTCACATAGTAAAGAGGTGCCATATGTTCCACCTGGGAAAGATGCAACTGTGAGTTGGTGGGGACCGGATTTCGTATTTAAAAACAATTATAAAGAACCGCTTTTAATTCGAGCATTTGCAGAAAATGGGCGATTAGATATACATGTTTTCGCACCTTTTAAAAAGACAGATGTTTAAACAAAAGATATGGATGTGGTTATTGTATGGAGCCAATATATATTTACGCAAAAAAAGGTAATTTACTGTTGTTATTGCTTGCATCATCTATATTCTCATTGATGGGTGGATTGTTAACCATCTATGGCTTAGCAGAACCAAATGAAGCTGGTGCATTGGTTGCTGGAGTCATTATTTTGGTGCCCTTTGGCACGGGACTTGTCTATGTCATTAAAAAAATGAAACACCCGAAGCCCGCGCTCATTATTTCTGGTGAAGGTGTTCATGATTATTCCATGTTTATTGGTGCTGGTTTGGTTCGTTGGGAGTCTATCCAAAGTTTAAAATATAAAAGTGGAACTGGTCAACTATACTTATGTATTAAGACGAAAGACCCCAACTTGATCATTGACCGGACGACTGGAATAAAAAAAATGTTGCTCCGAATAAATCAAAAGATATTACCTGCACAGTTGAATATCCCCGTGAACACGTTAGCGTATTCAAGTGAACAGTTACATCAAGATCTACATACAGCTTGGAGATATGCTGTTTCGCATAGACAGGCAAAATAATCCAGATGCGATGGAAGATGGCTATCGTTTTTTAAAACAATTGATTTAACGTTTTATGAATCAGCATATCTTATAAATATAATTGGTTTCATTGAATGAAACCGCTTGATTTTGTTAAACTTTAAATGTATTTAATCGTTTCAGTAAAAAAAGTGGGGAGATGTTGTATTTATGGAAAATATTACAGCGAAGATTGTGCGAAAATCATTAAACGCATTGGCGAATGATGAGACTTTTTTACCTACGCTACAGGAACAAGATAGGGAAAAGGCATTCACTTCACTTGTTTCGATTTTATCTACACCAAATCATGTGTATAAATCATATTTACGAGTGGCTTTAGAGAATGGCAGTGTGGTGAGAATACCGTCTTTTCGTGTACAACATAATAATATTTTAGGTCCGTATAAAGGTGGGATTCGGTTCCATGAATCGGTTGATGAAGATGAAACCGTTACACTTGCTTCACTAATGACTTTAAAAAGTGCATTACATGGTGTGCCTTTTGGTGGAAGTAAAGGTGGTGTAGTTGTCGATCCTCGTTCGTACTCTGTTAAAGAGCGTCATTTGATTTGTAAGAAGTATGTGCAATATTTTAGTCAAGTGATTGGGCCATCTAAGGATATTCCTGCGCCAGACGTTGGCACAAGTGAACGAGAAATGGACTGGATGATGGGTGAATATAAGAGTATTAACCCTGGTCGTGAATATTTAAATAGTTTTACTGGTAAAAGTGTAGAGAATGGCGGTTCATTAGGACGTCGTGAAGCGACTGGTAAAGGCGTTTATTTCACATTTCGTAATGTACTTTTCGATTTTCCGGAGACAAACATTGACTTGGTTCAAAAGAGTGATAATCCATTTGCCGAATCGATCCTAACACTACGCGATAAGACACTAACACTGGCTATCCAAGGATTTGGAAATGTGGGGTCTGTTGCAGCTTTAGAAGCCTATCAATGTAGACATTTAAATAACAAAGTAGTTGCTGTAAGTGATCGCAATGTAACACTGTATAATGCTGATGGGCTTGATATTCCAGGATTAATCAAATTTACGTCGAACAATCATGGCGATCTACCAGTTGATAAAGATCAGTTAACAACTGCAGATATAAAAGCAGATATTATGGAACGAGAAGCGGTATTAAGTATAGATGTCGATGTATTGTTTTTAGCGGCACTTGGAAATCAAGTCAGACAAGATAATGTGGCGGATGTACAAGCGCGTGTTATTGTAGAAGGTGCCAACGATCCAGTCACAAGTGAAGCAGATGACTATCTAAGTGAGAAGGGAACCATTATCATCCCCGATATTTTGGCTAATGCTGGCGGTGTCATTGTTTCTTATTTCGAATGGATTCAAGGAAAGGAAACGCAATTTTATACAGAAGATGTCGTTTTTGACCGTCTTTATGAGAAAATGAAATCAACATACGATAAAATTTTACCCAAATTTTATGCAGACACATACGCCCTAAGGCAAACGTGTTATATGCATTCTGTTATGAAATTGTCTATTGTACTTTATAGACAAGGCAAGCTATATTAAAACAAACCAGTCCCTAAAGTATGGGGCTGGTTTCTTATTTCAAATAAGGCATGATCATATCAATGGTTTTCTGGAGTTTTTTACTATTTGCTTCATACATAGCTTTTGATTGCTCGTTTTCCGTTTCTAAAGCAAATAATTCTAGATCTGCTTGACATTTTTTCAAGGTCGCTAATAATAATGGTTTTTCTGTGGGATTTGGCACGGCAATTTTATCGTCATATAAGTCGACTGTTAATTGCCCACTACTATCCACTTGTGCGAGGAAAACATTTTCGATACTAACATTGATTTTGTCGAGTTCTGTTTCTAACCAGTTCGGGTTTAAAGATAAATTGGCTAAAGGTTCGAGTAGCATTCGTCCATCCATTACAACAGTCTGTGGCTCTTTTTCAGGATTAACTTGCATATCTAAATCTTTAATTGTTGGTGGCTGTGCTTCTTTTTTTGTCAACACATTTAAAGCACCCGAAGGTTCTAATATTGCAAATTCAACATCCGCAGTCTTAAAAATATCTTTTGTACGCAAATTTTCTAAAAGGTCATCTGTTGTATAGCGCTTTTTCTTTAAATTATCCTCCATAATTTTGCCATCTTGAATAATAACGGTACTTTTGCCATGAATTGTATCGCGGAGCCGTTTACTTTTTAAAGACAGGTAATCAAGTGTAAAAGGGATGATAAACCAAATGAAAATCGCGATCAGTCCATAAGTGAGTGGCCAAGATAGATTCACTGAATGAATGGCTAATAACACACCAAGAACAATGCCGGAAATGTATTCAAATTGATTAAATTGAGATAATTGTTTGTTTCCAATCCATCGAGCAATGACATATACAAGAAATAATAAAGCAACAGATCTTAATACAATAAATAGCCATTCAGGCATATATAACAGTTCCTTTCTATGGTTTATATTGTGGCTCTTCTCGTGACAAAAATAAAACGTGCTTTTGCAAATCATCCTTTATTTCTGAAATGTTGTGCTGAGCATTTGTAAGTATTTGCTTTGTTTGATCATCTTGTGTCTTTTGAGCAAGCAACATAAGGGTTGCCTCAGCACTCTTAATAGAAGCAAAGCAACTCTTTACTTGTGAACCAACAGTCATTTTATTGCCTCCTAACCTTTAGGTTTAAAGAAAATAGCACCAATTACACCAAAAATAATCGCTGCGGAAATACCCGCACTTGTCACTTCAAAAATACCAGTGACAACACCAATTAAACCGTGTTGTTCAGCTTCAGCCATGGCACCATGAACAAGTGAATTACCGAAGCTCGTAATTGGTACAGTTGCACCCGCTCCAGCAAAGTCAATCAGTGGTTCGTATATACCGATGCCGTCCATAATACCACCTATAACAACAAGAATGGACAGGGTATGGGCAGGCGTTAATTTAAATACGTCAAACATAATTTGTCCAATCACACAAATGAGGCCGCCAATAACAAACGCCCAGAAAAAAATCATGTTTGATCACTTCCTATTTCAATTGATACAGCATGGGCAATGCTAGGAATCGTATCTTTTTGTTGCACACTTAAGGGAGAATGAAGAGAGCCTGTTGCTACAACTAGAATGCGCTCGATCTCACGCTTTTCAAGTAACTTTAAATAATGTCCATATGTGACCACTGCCGAACAAGCAGAACCACTTGCACCAGCTTGTACAGGCTGGTCATCTTTATAGATAACTAATCCACAATCAACATATTGATCCTCTTTGAGCTGTAGGCCATGTTCATTTAATAAGTCAAAAGAAGTTTGGCGGCCGATCTTACCAAGATCACCTGTGATAATTAAATCATAATAGTCTGCATCAACTTCGCGTTCTTTCAAATGTGTTAGGATTGTGTCTACTGCAGCAGGGGCCATCGCAGCACCCATATTATAAGGATCTGTAATACCCATATCATTCACTTTTCCAATTGTTGCAGATGTAATAACTGGTCCAGTTCCATTTTGTGCGACGAGAACACATCCCGCACCTGTCACGGTCCACTGAGCGGTTGGTGGTTTCTGGCCAGCATATTCGGTAGGAAAACGAAATTGCTTTTCAGTGGCAGCGTGATGGCTAGCCGTACCGCTTAAAATATAATCAGCATGGTTTCCGTTAATCATTAAAGCTGATAACGCTAATGACTCCATCGATGTTGCACAGGCACTGAATAAGCCAAAGTAAGGCACGCCCATTGTGCTAGCAGCAAATGTTGTAGGTGTGATTTGATTTATTAAATCACCACCGATAAAGAAGTTAACTTGCTCCTTATTGATATCGCTTTTTTTTATGGCAATTTGACAAGCCTCTTCAAGCATGGTTTGTTGAGATTTTTCAAATGAATCTTGATTTAACCACATATCGTCATGTAAAATATCAAAGTCATGTGCGATATTTCCCTGCGCTTCAAAAGGCCCCCCAACCGTACCTGAAGAAATAATCGTTGGTTGTTGTTTAAAAATCCATGTTTGATGACCTGATAACATTTAGAAGCCACCCCATTGTGTAAGGATTGTTTTTGTTAAGGCGATGATGAATGCTGAAAAAACGCCGAATACGATAACTGGTCCAGCAAGTTTTAGCATGTTGGTCCCAACACCCAATACAAATCCCTCAGTTCTATGCTCAATGGCGGATGAAATAACCGCATTTCCAAATCCAGTTACAGGCACAGCGGTTCCGGCTCCAGCAAATTGGCCAATATGATCATAGACACCAAAGCCTGTTAGGAGCATTGTTATAAAAATAAGTGTAGCGACAGTCGGGTTACCGGCTGTTTCTTCTGTAAAGTCAAAGAAATGTATATAAAATGTAGAAATGAGCTGTCCTATGATACAAATTGTTCCACCAACAAAAAAAGCTTTTAAACAATTTTTAAAGATCGGTCGCTTTGTTTCACGTTTTTGCTGAAATGCTTGATATTGTTGCGACTCTGGCGGAAGGTTTTTTTTCTTTTTATCAGCCATCTATGTCACCTTTTTCTATGTGTTATGTTTTGTCTTCATCCATTTTTATAATGCGCTCTAATTGTTTTTTTAATTCCTTTTTTGACAATTTCTTTCTGCTTTTTTCCAATTCTTTCGTTTCAAGCACTATTTTTTGATCTGTTGAGACGGTCACATCGATATCAGGGTACATGCTTTCTATCTTTTGTTTCACGGATGAACGCAATGATTTTAACTGAAAGCGATGAATATGCTTTACTTCAAAGGCGGCAACCATTTTATCATCAGCATCAACAACGTGGACAGAAGTAACTTCTTTAAATGTATTGATTGCTTCTTTTACACGTTGGGATTTTGTTGGATCTTGCGTTTGTTGTGATGATAATTGCGTAATATCTGTTTCACTATCCGATTGACCTTCATTTATCTCATTCGATTGTGAACATCCTGTAAAAAAAATCACGATCATAAAAAAAGCCAATATGACTTTTTGCATATGAATCCCTTCCCTTAATCTCAAATAAGACATGGGGGAGAGTCACACAAGAACTCCCGCGCCACCATGTCTGTCGTATCATTAAAAACCTTTATATTGTGGTTCTTCTGTTTCAATTTCAGTTACGCGTGGTTCAACATTTTTTAAAATCATATCAGTTTGTTGTGCAGCATCTGTGTACATTTGTTTTGCTTGTTTATTTTCAGTTTCTAGAGCAAATTGTTCAAAGCTCGCTTGAACACTCTTTAAACCAGCAATTGCCTGTTTTACTTGACTTCCTACTGTCATACATATCCTCCTTTATACTTTTCCTTATCGTGCTAATTTTCGATAATAAATATACATACTATTTTTGGCATAAAAAAAAGACCGCCTGTGCATGACAGAGGGTCTGTATCTTTATTAATCAAACTTCAAAATGACTGACTTTGTGGGATTGTTTGCTTCATTCCAAGATTCAGCGCTTGCTTCAGTCAGTTCAGAAAAATCAGGTACAACGACTGTAATACGCTCGTCATCTTCCCAGTCCACCTCTAAAAGGGCATGTTCATAATGTAATATCGGTGGACTTTGTTCCACTGGTTTTAACAATTCCCAATCTTGCAGATCAACAACGACAATATGACCGGGGGACATGGTGTTATCTTTTACTCGATTAAATTGCAGAAAAAGTTTTTTCATATTTGGAGAAAACTGTATTTGAATATATTGTGATAAATCGGCAATTAAATGAGAGCGATTATCTTTACTTTGGTCAATGAGTATATACGAGCATGCATGATCATAACAGGAAAATTCAAGTAAATAGAGTGTTTCGTAATCGGGATGCACAGGTATGAGGTTCATATCCTTAATAGTTTGATCACGATCTTGTACGGTCTGTAAATATTGATTAAGAATGGGAATCATTTTAAGATTCAACTTAACTTGTTCTTCCGGAAGAGAAAATTCGATAAACGCATGTGTTTCATTGTCTTCATTTTTTTCTTCAACAAATTCCGGTTTATGTAATGATTCTGTTTCATTTGTCTCTTGTTTAATCATAACCGGCTCTTGTTGAGAACAACCAAACAAAAGTATTGTTACAAACAACCAAACAAATAGTATTCGTTTCATAAATAAACGCCTCACGATATGATAAGTTAACTTAGAAATGCAACTGATTATAGTATACCATGATTTGTTCACGATAAAATGCTCTAGTCGTATCAATTAGCCTATATTTTTGATAAACTATGTAATAATAAGATAATAATTGAGGTTGAAATATAATGAAGACATTTAAATTAAAAGCGTTAAAAATTATCGAAAACAAGGACCAAGATATTGTAGAAAAAGTGATCCCACTACATGATGGACTTATCATTGACCGTGAAGATGATGAAAACCAGTGGGTGATTGAGGCGTATTTTGCCGATACGTATTGGGATTACTTCAATCATCTGAAAGAACAAAACGTTGAGGTTATGATACAAGTAAAAATCACTAAAAAATCAAATGATCCAGCTTCTTTTATAACATCCATCATTGGCATGAACGAT
>Ga0209487_1003173_pt1 | contig 13016 bp, 12 predicted proteins | sample Poulit2012_FD_187524 | JGI IMG/M metagenome (GOLD analysis project Ga0209487, IMG submission 187524) | Agricultural soil microbial communities from Georgia to study Nitrogen management - Poultry litter 2012 (SPAdes) (version 2) | ecosystem: Environmental > Terrestrial > Soil > Agricultural land... | reverse complement strand
GATAAAAGATCTCGAAAGATTCCTCCACCTGTTGCGGTAAGCATTGCAGCGACTACAGCGGCACTTGCTGGGAGATTTAAATTTACTGCGGATATGGCACCTTGAATGGCAAAAGCAATAATTCCAATTGCGTCCAACACATTCGACCATAATTTTTGGCTTTTTATTAATACATTAGGAAAGAGAATAATTGCTGTAATCGATATTAGAGAAACTGTAAATAAAAAATCCTGATTCCAAAAATTATACTCATTGGCACCTAAAAATACATAGCGTAAGGCTCCACCACCAAAGGCTGTAATGATGCCAAACAGATACACCGCAAATAGATCATACTTTTTTTCCATAGCAATCATCCCGCCTTGCAGCGAAAATGAGATGGTTCCAATCATCGAGAAGAATTCCCATATTTCCATTCAATCATCACTCATTTCTACTTTTACCCTTATTTTTATCGTCATTTTAGCGTACTTATTCTAACGACTTCAAACCATAGATACCAACTAAAACACTTATGTATGACAGTTCTTAATACTTGTCATTTCACCATGCCTCCTGTACATTAAATAACAACAGGAGGAATGATAGCAATGAGTCAAAAATTTGATGAACTAAAAAAGAAAATCGAAAATGCAGATAAAGACCAAATCAAAGATATCATTCAACAAGTTCGCCAAGAAGATGAGAAAGGCAATATCGATAAAGATGAAAAACAGTCATTACTTGATAAAGCCAAAGAAAAAGTTGGCGGAAACATCGATTTAAGTAAATTCGGTGGCCTTTAATTTATAAGAAAGTAAAATAATAGACGTTAGCGGAAGTATCGCTAACGTCTTTTTTAATCTTAGGATTCTCTATAACCACCGAGTTTATTGGCCCAAGATTCTGTATAGAAAGAATAATAACTTTTCTGTTTCTTAAGGCGGTATTGTTTAAAGCATTTATTCCAAATCAAAGAGGGAAGTCCGATAATTGGAAGATAGAAAAGTAAAAGTTTTTTCGATTGGATGGTGTGCCCATACTCATGCTTAATCAAGTCCGATTTGTAGTAGTGGTCATCCGCAAAAATGTATCGGCTAAGAGAAATGCCTCCCCATCGGCCTGGAACATGAGTCACATAAGCATCACAATATTTATAAAAAGGTCTTTCGTACATTCTTGTATAGATTTTAAAAGCAGTAAAACCGATTAAATTTTGAGGAAATTCTAGAAAGTACATCGTTATCTTCCTTTATATGAATAAAATTAAAGATTTCTAACTTCTATTATACTCGAAAAGGAATTAAGAACCGCCTATAATGATTATCTACCTGAGCTCTCATTTGTATTAATCTTGTTTTTTATTACACTCAACTATTTACGAGGTTTTATGACAATAGTAAGATTCCTTAAACTAATATCACTTATTCGTCAAATTACAATGTTATTGAATATTATACTTCACCATAATAGCTTTAATAATTTTTTCCATACACCATGAAATAAACCATCCACTAAGACCTGGAAACACAAATATCAAAAAAATAAAATTCTTATAAGATAGATAAAATGCTAAGCTTACCCCTATAATCATAACTATAGTCCATTTTATCTCTTTTAGCAGCAAAAAAACCTGAACAGTTGGCTTTAATTTAATAAAAGTAAATTGTTTTTTCAAAATTGGTCTCGTTACCATAAAGATATAAAGAGAAATATTTGAAATAATTAAAATAAACTTCAGAATATAGAAAAATGCACTTGCCTTTGCTGTAAGTGGCAATAAAATGAATAATGTGCTGTAGAATAAATAAAAGAATACAAATAATGAAAAAAATCTTTTTCTCATTGTATTATTATACTTTTCCATAAAATTTTTAAGAGTTTTAATACGTTGGTGATTATAAATATCTAAACTTACTAAGCTTAAAGTTTCCAATGCTGGATAAATAGTTAGAAAACCCATCCCTTTAATAAAGTACAACCAGAAAGTTAGACTGTTCTTAATCATTTCAACAAACAATTCCATCAAATTAAATATTTTTTCTATTTTTAATCTAGATTTACTTTTATTATTCATATTTTTGTCCTTTCAAAAATATAAGGCTGAAAGAGTTATAACTTTCAGCCTATATATTTTAATAAATCTTTGTTACTCTAAATCAAAATCCGTGCGAACTTCATCTGCAAGTTCATTAATTGGTTCCTCTACAGGTGTATTATTTAAGTTTAGTGTTTCAACTACCGCTGTTAATCGACTTTCGATTTCTGGGAAATCTGGGTGATAAGGTACATTTAATACAATACTTCCATCTTGAAGTTGATTGACTAAAGATTCTGCGTTGTCTGGTGCACCAGCTAATTCATAAACATGATCCACATTTCTTTCTACAACTGGAACTGAACCAGTGATAGCTGCTTGAATGTCTTGTCCTTCACCATATGTTAAATATTTCAAGAGTTCCCAAGCTTCCTCAGGATAATCTGACTCTGCATTTAATCCAATTGGTAAATACGATGCTGGAGATAATGTACCTGTTTCATTTGCGATTGGTAATGGGACAACATCAAATTCGAAATCTGCATTCGCTTCATACTCAACCCAATCCCACGGTCCAGTCATTCTCATTGCTGCCATTCCAGACAAGAATAAGTTTGACATGCCTTCTGACTGTGCACCTGTTGGCTGAACATTGTATTCATTAATCAAATCTTGACTAAAACTAATTGCTTCAATTGCTTCTGGAGAATCAAAAGTAACTTCAGCAGTTTCAGGGTCTAATATATAAGTTCCGTAACTCAGTAGAAGTTCTTTTAGATAGAAGTTCTCTATACCAAATTGTGTGGTACGATCTCCTTCTTTCACAGTCAACTGTTGAGCAATGTCTAAAAACTCGTCCATTGTCCAGTCATCTTTAGGGTACTCTACACCCATTTCATCAAATAAATCTTTATTATACCCCATCTGGACAGTGGATCTATCACGAATCATAGCATACTGTGTACCTTCTACTTGACCTAATTCAAGAATATTAGGCTGATATTCATCTACATCAATCTCTTCTTCTATTTTATTGCTTAAGTCCATTAAAATACCATTATCAGTCATAGTTCCAAAAGAAGATGGTTGAATCCATACTAGGTCGGGTAGATTCCCTCCTGCTGCCATGGTTAGTACACGCTCATTATATTCTCCGTAAGTTGCTGAAACTTGTTCAACTTTTATATGAGGATTCTGTTCAGTAAATGCGTCAAAAATTTCTTGCTCTTTCTTTGTTCCTTCAGGGTTATCATTCCATGTCATAATTTTTAAAGTAATCTCTTCTTGATTACCAGCTTCCGTTGTACCTTCAGTTCCTTCATTCTCTGCAGTTTCAGCTGCACATCCTGTCAGTAAAGTAGCTGCAATTACTCCAGTGCTAATTAACGATTTTTTCCATAATTTCATTTTATTTCCTCCAATTTTTATTATTCTTCTTTTTTATCCTTTCAATCCTTCAGTAGCTACTCCTTCCACAAAATATTTTTGTCCCGTAAAGAAAATCACAATTAATGGTAGGATCATCATTAAACTTGCTGCCATCATAGGACCCCAATATACTGTCAAAGCACCTTGGAATTGCATAATTCCCACTGCCAGAGTAAAGTTCTCTGTACTATGTAGATAGATTAATGGATTTAAAAAATCATTCCAAAAGCCCATAAAACTTAAAATAGTGACAGTAATAATTGAAGATTTAGACATTGGTAAGATTAAATCCCAAAATATTTGAAAAGTATTTGCTCCATCTAAGTATGCTGATTCTTCAACTTCTCTAGGTATTTGTCGGAAAAATTGTCTTAATAAAAAGATATAATACGAATTTCCTAAAAATGCTGGTAGAATTAACGGTACTAAGGTATCTACTAAACCTAATTTAGACCAAATAATATAAACAGGAATCATAGTTACTTGAGGAGGTAACATCAAGGTTGCCATCAAAAGTGCAAACCAAAAATTTCTTCCCTTCCCTTTTATTCTTGCAAAACCGTAAGCTACTAAAGCACTAGAAAAAACTGTACCTAGTGTTCCTAAACCAGCAACAATTAATGAATTTTTATAAAATGTGCCAAAAGGAACAATCTCAAACACTTCTGTGAAGTTTAACCAGTCCCATTCTATTGGTAGGAGTGTAGGCGGAAAAGTAATCACTTCATTCTCGGGTTTGAGTGCTGTAAATACCATCCAAGCAAATGGAAATAAAAACAGTAAAGAAAGACCGATTAATGTAGCATAAGTTAAAAATCTTTTAATTTTATTTTTCTTTTTATAACTTTTTTTCCTTACAACTCTAGTTGTTTCTCGTGTAATTTCCATATTTTCCTCCTTCCTAGATATCTTCGTATTCATAATGGACTTTATCGCCTAAGTACTTAAACACGAATACACTTAAAACGACGATGACAATAAATAGAATCCAAGCTAATGCGGATGCATATCCTTGATTAAAAAATTGGAAACCTTGTTGATACAAGTAAAACACATAGAATAAAGAAGCATAATTTGGTCCGCCTGTTCCACTACTCACGACATAAGCTTCAGTAAACACTTGTAATGAGCCAATAAGCCCCATTACAAATTGAAAAAAGATCACAGGTGATGTCATTGGGACAGTTATATCCCAAAACTTTCGCCAAGTACTTGCTCCATCGATATCAGCAGCTTCATATAGCGATTTTGGAACTTCTTGTAGTGAAGCCAGATATATTACCATTCCTCCCCCAACACCCCATAAGCTCATGATTACCAAGGTAGGTTTCACCATCTGTTCGCTTAAAAGCCACATAGATGTAGGTAAATTAAAAAAGTCTAAAACAGCATTTGCAATTCCGAAGTTTGGTTGGAATATCAGCATCCACAACAATGAGGTAGCAACTGTTGGCACTATAGATGGTAAATAAAAAATCGTTCTGAATATTCCCATAAATTTAACTTTAGAATTTAGCAATACCGCTAATAAATAACCTGTTGCCAAACTGATCGGAACACTTAACATTGTATAAAATACGGTATTACCTAAAGATTTCCAGAATAATGGATCCTTTGTAAACATACGTACATAGTTATCAAGTCCAACCCACTCAGATGTTCCAAATCCCGAGGAATCCGTAAATGATAAAAATAATGAGTAGATCATCGGCCCTGCTGTTAATAGTAGAAAACCTATTATCCAAGGCATTGTAAACATGTAAAATAATCTCGTTTTCCTTTTTCCAAACATTTTCACCGCTTCTTTCTAGAAATTATAACCAGTTAACGTTTAAGTTTTTTCACTACTATATTTTTTGTAGCGCTTTCATTTTGTTTAAACTTCTTCAATATGTAGGATCCGACTGTTAAAATCTGATTTATTGTTCTGAGACCAGTAACTACTTTTTCTCTTATGATTATTTTGACTAAACAACAATCCGATATTTTCTAAATCATTTCCATAACGTATTTCATTACCCGGAGAAACTTTATATTTTTTATTCTCATCAAGACCTTTTAATTTCAATCTTTCATAAGGAGCATTAGGTTGAGAAAGCACCTGATAATAACCTATTAAGGCTTCTGTCCTATTTTGAGAAACTACCATCCAACCTACTTCGTTACTATTAAAAGGACTTTTTAATCTATAAAAATTTCCCGAGTGAATCAAAGTTCGGTATTTTTTGAAAAAGGCAATTTGTTCTGACACTATATTTTTTTCTTCAGAACTTAACTTAGTAATATCTAGCTCGTATCCAAATGTCCCAAAAAATGCAACATTTGCTCGTGTCTCTATTGGTGTGTTTCGGCCTACTTGATGATTTGGTATCTCTGATACATGACTTCCGATAGAAGATAAAGGGTAAACCATAGATGTACCATACTGTATTTTTAATCGTTCGATAGCATCTGTATCATCACTTGCCCATATTTGCGGACTGTAGTACAACATTCCTGGATCAAATCGTCCACCACCTCCGGCACAAGATTCAAATAGAATGTCAGGATACTTTTCCTGTAACCTTTCGAATAATGAATAGACTCCTAAAATATACCGGTGAAATAACTCTCCCTGTCTATCTGCATTAAGATGTGATGAGTAAGCTTCAGAAATATATCGATTCATATCCCATTTAATATATTCTATTTTTACATCGGATAGAATATTGTCCATTTGATTAAATAAATTATTAACCACATCTGGATTTGAAAAGTCTAAAATATATTGATTTCTACCGTGTGAAACATTTTTTCCTGGAACATGAATAACCCAATTAGGATTTTCCTTAAATATTTTTGTATCTTTACTCACCATCTCTGGTTCAAACCATAGTCCAAATTTCATCCCTAAATCATGTATTTTTTCGGACAATACATTTAGTCCGTTAGGCAACTTTCTTTTATCAACTGTCCAATTCCCTAAGGAACCATCATCAGTGTCTCTTTGCCCAAACCATCCATCATCTAAGACGAACAATTCTATACCTAACTCAGCAGATTGTTTGGCAATATCCAGAATTTTATCTTCATTAAAATCATAATATGTAGCTTCCCAACTGTTAATTAATATTGGTCTATCTGTGTCTCTCCATTTTCCTCTAGCTAATCGTGAGCGATAAAGATTATGATAAGTTTGACTCATTTTATTTAGTCCTTTATCAGAATAAACCATCACCACTTCTGGAGTAGAAAATGTTTCATTTGGTTCAAGCTTCCAACTGAAATTAAATGGATTGATTCCCATCATTACTCGACTAACATTATAAGTATTGACCTCAACTTGTGCTTTAAAATTACCAGAGTAGACAAAACTGAAGCCATAAGCTTCTCCACTGTGTTCGGTTGTCTCTTCTCTAACTAACGCTAAAAAAGGATTATTTACCGGTCCAGATGCTCCTCGGGCACTTGATAAGGATTTTTTTCCAACGGTTAATGGTTCTCTAGAAACATGATTCTCTCTTGCCCATGCGCCATTTAAATGTAACAATTCAAAGTTGTCCTCTGGAAAATCAATAGACATACTCATTGCCGATTCTAAAAAGTGATTTTGACTGCCTACATTTATAAATTCACTGCGCCGTGTTATCACAGGATGATCTTTGTAAATGGTATAATATAAGTTTAATTTTAAATCTGTATATATATCTTTTAGATGAATACATAATGTTTCTGCTTCTGAATCCAGTTCAGTATACGTCGCCGGTAACCCTTCAATCTTAGGTTTGCCTTCAAGCACTGTATAATCTTCATAGGCAAAATGTGTTATTTTATCTCCAGCAGGATTTTTTATCAGAAATGCTGGTTCTCGAAAATCAGTAGTACCAAAGCTTGGATATTCTTGTTTTGTGTGCTCAAACGAAGAGGTATGATTGTCTTCATATAAATTGTTTGCTGGACGACTTTCTCGTTCAATCAAATAATCAAAAGAGCTTGAGTGATGAATGTTTTTTCCATAATATAAGTGCTCTAATTGTTTGCTGTTTTCAAGTACTCTAAATACATAACTGATTGATTTGTTTGTTAAATGAAATTCAAAATTCGTTTCATTTACTTTTATAAGATTACTTGCTTTCAAGTTTTTCCTCCTCAAGTTGTTTTTTATTTTTTTGAAAATTTATAACCGCTCCAATTAAATTGGCATCATTTTTAAACTTCGCATTTACAATTTTAGGTGCCGCTGATTGTATATCAATTTTTTCTAATAATTTAAATAGTCTATTTGATAGTTCTTCTGGGAGTTTTTCTCGATTCGAAATTCCGCCACCTAAAACAACCGTATCTGGGTCAATAATCACTTGAATGTTATACAGTGTTTCAGCAATATAATCGAACATTTCATCGACTATTCGAGTGGCTTCAACCTCTCCTTGATCATATAAATCCAGTAGTTTTATTCCATCGACTTTTTTTCCAGTTTCTTGCAAATATTTTCTACTAGTAGCTACAAGCGTTCCATTTTCACTTGCTGTTAAATCATTCGTATTTAAAGACATACCAAATTCACCGCCAAACAAATGGCTACCTGTATGTAACTGTCTATTAATAAATACCGATCCACCCATGCCGGTGCCTAATACCATTGATACGATATTCGTACCTTCTTTTGCTGCTCCAAATTCTACTTCACATAAACCAGCACAGTTTGCATCATTCTCAATAGTAACAGGGACATTGAATGCTTCTTCAAACAAATCATAAATGGGAACAAAATGAATGTAAGGCAGGGCACTAATCCCTTCAATGATACGATCTTTTTGATTAACAGAACCAGGGCTACTGATTGCGATTCCCTCTATCTTCATTTTAGTATCCATGACTTTAGACATCTCTTCAATTAAGTCTTCTAAAGTATCAGGTGTTTTAAAAAAACCGTTATTTTTTAATTCTTCGTTTATATATGTAGCATATTTTACTGAGGTTCCACCTAAATCAAATACCATTAAATTCATTTTATTCCCTCTTATCTATTAAAATTTCTTATAAATCTTCACCATTCGAATTTATTACTTGTTTCAACCAGTCGTAACTCTTTTTAGGTACTCTTTTCAAATCTTTTAAATCATGATTTTCACGGTTTACATAAACTACACCGTACCTTTTACGCATATCACCTTGCGAACTTAATATATCAACTGCAATTCCCCATCCAAGGTATCCAAGCACTTCTACACCATCAATAAAAACTGCATCTTTCATGGCTTGTATATGTTTTCTTAAATAATCGATTCTATAATCATCTTCTATCGGATTTTCTCCATCCCATTCTTCTATAACGCCAATACCATTTTCAATGGGGAAAATTGGAATACGATAGCGATAATACATTTTATTCAATATATCCCTAAAACCTAGAGGATCAATTTGCCAGTTCCATTCGGTCCTCTCTAAATATGGATTATCTACAATTCCATAATTCATATATTCATTCGGAGATATGCCTTCTGGAATTTTCCGATGGTCGATCGTCAAACTTTGATAATAACTAAACGTGAGATAATCACTTTTTACCTTACTTAAAATCTCTAAATCATCTTCTAGAATTTCTAAATCAATGTTATTATTTTCAATAAACTTCCAAAACGAGTTTAAATATCTTCCATTAACAAACACTTCTAATAAATTATGATTTAAGAATTCGTCAACTTCACGGGCTACCTTAATGTCTTCTGGATGAGATGAGAACGGGTAAACTTCTTGATACGCTAGCATTCCACTCACTTGACCATCTGTATTCTCATGGATATAATTTGCGATTTGAGCATGTGCCATCATGACATTATGTTGTAACTGGTAGGAATCACTCAGCGTTTTACCATCCATTTTAGAACCAGCAAATTTAAATCCACCTGGGTGTGAATGATACAAGTTTTGCTCATTAAAAGTTAGCCAGTGTTTAACTTTATGTCCGAATCTATTAATCATTTCTTGCCCATATCGGACAAAAGCATCAACTACATGTCTCGACATGAAGCCATCATACTTCTCAGCTAAGTTTAAAGGCATATCAAAATGATACAAACAAACCATAGGTTCAATTCCACGTTCGATTAGATCATCAATAAATTGATCATAGAATTTGATTCCTTTTTCATTAAAGTCTCCATCACCATCAGGATTCACACGACTCCAAGAAATTTGAAAGCGGTACATGTTCATTCCTAAGTCTTCCATATAATCAAAATCTTCTTTATAACGGTGGTATGAGTCTGTTGCCACTTTCCAGTCAGAAGCATTTTCGCTGGCTTCTCTTATGTCATATACAGATTTCCCCTTACCATCTTTATCCCAAGCACCTTCTGTTTGCATACTTGACGTTGAATTACCCCAATAAAAACTTTTATCTAATACCAATTATTTTCCTCCTCAAATAATTTTTTCTTTATGAACCAGAATTACTATACCAATTAAACTTGTATAAATGTTTTCGTTAAATGAAACCGTTTACTAAAATTGAATCGTGTTTCATATTTAGTAATTAGATCAATATATATTTATATATATGTTAAAATTATACTGTTAATCATATATCTATCAAACACGGGAGTGAATTATAAATGAATGGTGGTTTACTTATTGTCTTACAGCAAATAATCAACCAAGCTACAGCCTCATCCGAAATAAACTATGTATTAGCCGACTATTTATTAAGAAATAGCGATGATGATAGCTTAAGTATAAGTAGAGTGGCAGATGAGACCCACATTTCGAAAGCAAGTGTTTCTCGATTCGCACAAAGTTTAGGCTATGACGGTTTCAGTGAGTTGAAAAGAGATCTTGAACTCGTAAAATTTGAGAGAGATGAATTAATATTAGATTTCAAAGCTACTAAAAATCTAAACAAGTCTAATCAGCAAACTAAAGAACTTCAAACAGAGTTTGATATAGTTACTGATGACCTAAAAAACTATAGTCAACAAATTAATTATGATGAGATACAAAAATTATGTGAATTAATATACAATTCTAAAGATATTTATATTATTTCTACTCTAATTCCTAATAACCTCAGTAATATCTTACAAACAACTCTTTTAAATGCAGGAAAAGTAACTTATTCTTTTCCATCGATTAAACAACAACTCAATATTATAAACCAAATCTCAAAAGATGATCTCGCTTTGTTTATCTCATTAGAAGGTTCGCATATCTCTCAAAGAGAAATGACTTTATCCATCACAAATTCAGGTGCAACCACTGTTTTAATCACTCAAAATCCTGAGATGAAATTAAGTTCACTTTTTGATTATATTTTCAGCCTTGGTGAACATGATATTGAAAGGACCGGTAAATATAAACTGTTGATGTTTATAGAATATTTTAGTCATTTTTATTTAAATCAATTCTATTAAATCGTATTTTAGAGCCGGATCAATTTAAGATGATACTGGCTCTTGTACTTTTCTAATCACCTTTTCATCTACTGGATCGAAGAAATGTGCTTTGTTCATATCAAAAATTACTTGATATTCATCACCAACCATTAGTTTTTCTCTATTATTTAAGCGAGCAATAATTTCAACGCCGTCTAAATCAGAGTATACAATCGTCTCAGCTCCAGTTAATTCAGAAACTTCTACTGATAAGGTTAATGAATCATTAATACTGGATTGAATAGCAATCAATTCTGTATGAATATCTTCTGGTCGTATACCTAGAATTATTCTTTTACCGTGATAGCCATTTTGCTCTAATACTTTCCTTTGTGGCTCAGTTTCTTTCATAGATAATGATTTTCCATTAGTAATTATTCCGTCATCATATGTCACTTCTATAAAGTTCATCGCAGGTGAACCAAGAAAACTTGCTACAAATATATTTTCAGGGTGATCGTAAACCTCTTCCGGAGTCCCCACTTGTTGAATCACTCCATCATTCATAACGACTAATCGAGTAGCTAAAGTCATTGCTTCTGTTTGATCATGAGTTACATAAATAGTTGTAGTATCTAATCTCTCATGTAATCTTGCTAATTCCGTACGCATATGTACTCTTAACTTAGCATCAAGGTTTGATAAAGGTTCATCCATCAAAAAAACATCCGCTTCGCGTACAACAGCTCTACCTAGAGCTACACGCTGTCTTTGTCCACCAGATAGAGCTGTCGGTTTTCTATCAAGAAGTTCGTGTAAACCTAGTATATCTGCAGCTTCTTTTACTCTTTCTTCAATTACATCTTTAGAGTATTTCCTTACTCTCAGACCATAGGACATATTTTCTCTCACAGTCATATGTGGGTACAATGCATAGTTTTGAAAGACCATTGCTATTCCCCGATCTTTAGGTTCAACATCATTCATTAACTCATTATTAATATAAAGCTCTCCAGCAGTAATCTCTTCCAAACCAGCTATCATGCGTAAAGTTGTTGATTTTCCACATCCCGATGGACCAACAAATACAATAAACTCTCGATCATCAATATCGATGTTAAAATCTTCAACAGCATACTCTTGATCATTATTATATGATTTATAAATATTCTTTAGTTGAATTGACAACTTATTTCCTCTTTTCTTTTTATTTCTATGTTGATTTCTAAATTAATTGTAATACAATACAAGTATAATATGGTTCCACTAAATGAAACCGATTTCAAATTTAGAATACCTTTTCAATATAATCTTTGCTATGCATTCTCTTAATTAATTTTGCAAAGTTTCTATTAAAATGAAGACATTAAAAGAACTAGAGCCAGTAATCATTAACTCTAGTTCTAAGAATATATATTTAAATTATTTGTTCATCCAATAAACTGAATCAAATGTTTAAACAGTTTATCTGATATCTGTAATATTATAAGTACGTGTATCATACTTATTTCTACTCTTTGAATATTCAAATGGCGTGCCATCTTCTAAATAAACAATTTGTTCAATTTCTAGAACGGGATCTTCTTCTCTACAATTTAGATGTTCTATATCATATTCCGATGCTTTATCCGCACCAATTATACGATGTGCTCCACCAAACTTTAAATTTAGATCTTTTTGAATATACTTGTATACCGAATTTAATAAGACTTCCTCATTAACTCCAGGTATTAAATTAGCATTCATTATTGTGTGTTCCAATATATAAGGTTTACCATCTACAATTCTTAATCTAATAATTTTATAAATAGGATCATGTTTATCTAACATTAATGTTTTCTGTATCTCTTCATCTGGAAAATCCAATTTGAAGGAAATAATCTTACTTTTTACTTCTTTATCACTTAGTTGTTTTGTTAACCCTTCATATTCAATAATACTTGCTGTATACCCATGACTTAGCGCAGTTTTTTTTACAAAGGTTCCAGCTCCTCTTTTCCGTAAAATCAAACCTTCTAATTCTAAAATGTCCATTGCTCTTTTTACAGTCATTCGACTAACATTAAATTCTTTTGCTAAAGAAACTTGATCGGGAATAAGTGAGTCGACAGGGTATGTCCCTTGTTTAATTCTTTCACGTATTGCATTCGCAATTTCTTCATATTTCGTCATATTAGGCCTCCGATTCGATGAATTATTATAATAATAACAAAATCTAT
>Ga0209487_1003172_pt1 | contig 13017 bp, 10 predicted proteins | sample Poulit2012_FD_187524 | JGI IMG/M metagenome (GOLD analysis project Ga0209487, IMG submission 187524) | Agricultural soil microbial communities from Georgia to study Nitrogen management - Poultry litter 2012 (SPAdes) (version 2) | ecosystem: Environmental > Terrestrial > Soil > Agricultural land... | reverse complement strand
CGGCGGGTCCCAGACCGGGCAGAAATGAAGCGATGATCGTCTCTCCCAGAGAGTACCCGAAGTTGGAGATGATCAGGAGCACCATTCCCAGCAGTACGGAGCCCGGTTCAATAAACCAGAATGCACTCGTGCTGATCACGGTCAGCAGATAGCTGAAGAAGAGATATCGCTTCTTCTCTGCCCGGATATCCATGATCGCACCCAGCAGCGGAGCCGCCAGTATGACCAGAAAATAGCTGATGGCCAGGGAGACGCTCCAGAGCAGGTTGCCCATGCGATAACCGTCATCCGGTGAACCGGCAATGACGGTTGTAAAAAGTACCGGATAGATGACCGTGATGATCAGAAGCGTGTAGGCCTGATTGGCAAAATCGAACATAGCCCACCCTGCGATCTCCTTCCGGGAGGCGCGCTTTCTCCGCTTTCTGTCCGAAAGGGTTTTCTCCTTTCGTCCTGCTAAGGGATCAGGGTCTGCCACGTCGCTCTGAGTCAACATCGTGCACTGTCATGTTCACATTTCTCCGGCAGAAGAAGATAACCGGGAAACGGCTCTCGCCAAAGTGAAATGAATTGCCCGGCAAACGCGTTATATTGATGTTCCGTAACATGATGATCGCCAGAAGCTTATGAAAGAGTAACTGCAAAACGGATATCCATTCTGCCGTGAAGCTCTGAACCTCTGAACCCCGGGGACAGTTCAGCACGTACAGAACTGTCGGGAAAGAGCTCCTGAGTAACCGGAAGTTTCAATATTTTAAAAAGACTCTACTAAATCAGACCCCATCAGCATGACAAACGCCGTACTTATCAAAGGAGACGGGATTGGTCCCGAAATCACACGGTCCGTCACACGGATACTTGAAGTTGCCGGTGCGGAGATCAACTGGATAGAGTGCCTGGCTGGCCAGAGCGCCTATAAAGAGACGGGCCACATCATCCCTGAGGAGACCCTGGAGGCGATCAGAGAGCATGAGATTGCACTCAAAGGCCCACTCACGACCCCGGTCGGATCCGGATTCAGATCGGTCAATGTCAGTCTCAGGCAGGAGTTTGAACTCTATACCAACATCCGGCCCGCCAAGTCCCTCCCCAATATCGATACGCCCTTCAGGAATGTGGATATGGTCACCTTCAGAGAGAATACCGAAGGGCTCTACACCGGCAATGAGACCTGGATTGAGGAGGGAGAGCATGCCGAGAGTACAGCGACCGTCACCCGAAAGGCGAGTGAACGGATTATTCATGCCGCTTTCAAATACGCTGAGAAGCATCAGCGACAGAAAGTGACCCTGGTTCATAAAGCCAACATTCTGAAGTTCACCTCAGGTCTCTTCCTCGAAGTGGGCCGCGAGGTCGCCAAAGAGTATCCCGGCATCGAGTTTGAAGATCTGATTGTCGATAACATGGCGATGCAGATGGTCATGAGACCCCAGCGGTTTGATGTGATCGTCACGACGAACCTGTTCGGGGATATCCTTTCGGACCTGGCATCCGGGCTCGTCGGTGGAATCGGGGTCACCGGCGGGGCCAATATCGGTGACCATGCAGCCATCTTTGAAGCGGTTCACGGCTCTGCTCCCGATATCGCCGGAAAGAACCTTGCCAATCCGACGGCACTGCTCTTCTCGGCCGTCATGATGCTCGACCATCTGGGAGAGGAGAAGATCAAGAACCGGATTCTGGCCGCTCTATATCGGGTACTGCAGGATCAGAAGTATGTCTGCACTCCCGATATCGGCGGCAGCGGCAACACCATCACCTATACGGAAGCGATCTGCGCTGCGCTCGATCACACATGATCTGGATCACCCCGATTGTGATATTGCCAGGACTCCGTTAACTTCACAATCCAACAGAATCATACGTTTTAAACGGGACTCCGACTATGGCCGTAACTGACAAAGAAGTTTCACATGTTGCCAATCTGGCCCGCCTTCAGCTGTCAGATGAGGATATTCAGCAGATCAAAATGGATATGAACCAGATCCTTGACTATATCGAGACACTTGATGAACTCGATACCAGCGATGTGGAGCCTCTTGACCATGTGATCGATCTCGATAGCAAGTTGCGTAAGGATGAGGCGAGAGATCCGCTCTCTCATGAAGATGCGCTGCGTAACGCCACTGATGCCGACTCAGACTATTTCCGGGTACCAAGGGTGATCGACTGATATGGCCCGACAGAAGGTCAAGGCTGCCGCCGATCCCATGGAGGGTCTCTCCTCCAGAACCCGGCACATCCTTGCCCTCTCCATTCTGTTCATTCTGCCGGTCCTTCTCTTCTCATCCACGGTGATCGGTGACCAGCAGTTCATGGGTCACGACACCATACAGTGGCGTGCCGGGGCTGAATCTATCTACGACTACAGGGCTGAACACGATGGTGAAGAGCCGCTCTGGGCAGAGAACATGTTCGGAGGCATGCCGGCGTATACGATAGCCGTCTCCAAAACGGTTCCCCATCTCGACACTCTTTTTGACCAGTTCAGAGTGATCTGGCCGGCGATCCCGTACTGGGTACTGCTGGGAGGACTCTATCTCCTCTTCCTGTTGATGCGGTTTCGCCCTCTTCCGGCCGCCCTCGGCGCCATACTCTTCAGTTTTACCACCTACATACCGATCATCATCGGTGCCGGACACAACATCAAATTCATCGCCTACTCCTGGATCCCCTGGATGCTGAGCGGCTACTGGCTGATGTCCCGGTCAGACAAGCGCGGGTGGGGGTTCTTCCTCTTTGCCGTGGCCACAACGCTCCACTTCCGGGCCAGTCACCCCCAGGTGACCTACTACTTTGTCTATCTCTTTGTGGGTTTCTATCTCTACGACAGCTGGAGGCACTTCAAAACAGATGAGCTGAAGAGATGGGGTGTGACCACCGCTCTGATCACAGGTGCACTGGTCCTGGCACTTCTGGGCGTGGCGGAACAGTATCTGAGACTTCTGGAGTACTCTCCCCACAGTATTCGTGGTGGTTCTGCCATCGCAGATATCGCACAGCAGGGGGGGCTGAGTATTGACTACGCTTTCGCCTGGTCCCAGGGCATCCTTGAGACTCTGACGCTGATTGTACCGGACCTCTTTGGCGGGAGCAGCAGCATGTCGTACTGGGGAGAGAAACCGGGCACCAGCGGACCTCACTATCTGGGAGCCGTCACCTTTTTGCTGCTGCTATTCGGTATCTTCCGCAGCCACCGCAGGATCACGTACCTCTTTCTGGGTGTTGGCCTTCTCACCATCACTTTTGCCTGGGGGTACCATTTCCCCCTCAATACCCTGTGGTTCAATCTGCTCCCGGGCTTTGACAAGTTCAGAACGCCCGAGATGTGGCTGACGGTCACCACATTTACCTTTACGGTGGTCGCTCTCTTCGGTCTGGAGGCCATCCTTCGGAGTGCCGGTGAGGGGCGGAAGGTAAGAAACATAGAGAAGAGGGACCGGAGCAAGGGCAAGGGTGAACGGGGTACAGGCAGGGAGGGTCGGAACATCCTCGGAAGCCTCTATCTCCCGGCCGGTGTGGCCATCGGCACGGGAGTGATTCTCCTTGTCGGAAGCAGTCTGTTTCTGCCCTTCGAGAACGACCGCGAGAGAGGAGTGATCGCTCAGCAACTTGCCACACAGAGTGGTGTTGCACCCGACCACCCGCAGGTCACTCAGCGTGTGAACCAGATCCTGGAGACCCAGGTCAAGCCGGAGCGCCGGGAGCTGGCACGTAATGACACGTTGAGATACCTCCTGATTACCGGTGTGACTGTCGGTCTGATCGTTTGGTTTATTCAGGGAAAACTTGCCGGAAGCTATCTCGTTCTCTCACTGATCGTGCTCGCATCCATGGACATGCTCACGGTCAGCAGCCGCTACATCAGTGACAGCTCCCTGGTCAGTGACGAACTGGAGCTGACTGAGGTGATCGAATCGATGGGGAGCCCTGCCGACTACTATCTCAGAGAGCGCATGGAGGAGGAGCCCTACCCCTGGCGGGTACTCCCTCTGGATGACAACCCGTTTAATAACGCCATCCCCAGCTACTTCTACCCATCCATCGGCGGCTACTCCGGTGCAAAGCTCAGTATCATCCAGGATGTCATAGATGAGGGTCTGTTTACCGGACCCGAAGGGGTCAACCGGCCGCTGCTGGACATGCTCAATGTCCGGTATGTCACCTCGCGCCGCCCTCTGCCGCTGCGCGACTTCAGTGAAATTCATGACCTGGACACCTATAATATCTATGAGAACGAGACTGTCCTTCCGAAAGCCTGGTTTGTGGAGGAGGTGGTCACTGCCTCAACCCCGCTTGAAGCGTTTCAGCTGATTCTGCCGCAACAGGAGTTCGATCCGGTCAGGACAGCTGTTGTCGAAGGCACGGCCCGAGGAGATGTCCGGCCGGATGCAGAGTCCAGTGTGGAGGTGACCCGCTACACATCGCGGCGTATCAATATGGAGATCACCCGGTCTGAACCGGGATTTCTGGTCCTGAGTGAAATCTGGTATCCGGATGGCTGGGTGGCTCTCCTGAATGGCGAGGAGATCCCGATCCACAAGACCAACTATCTGCTGAGAGGCTTTGAGATCCCTGCCGGTATCCATCAGCTTGAACTGGAATTTGACCCCGTATCGCAACGCATCGGGGCCGGTCTCAGCCAGGCTGCCAATGCGCTGCAGCTGTTGATCGGAATAGGCCTGCTCGTCACTACCTGGAGGAGGCGACCGGATGAAGACCCCGACGCATGATGTCCTTATCGTCACCTACTACTGGCCTCCCGGCGGGGGCCCCGGGGTACAGAGATATCTCAAGTTCACGAAATACCTGCCCCGCTTTCAGGTCCGGCCGCTGGTGCTGACCGTCTCCAATCCAACCTATCCGATCCGGGACGAGAGCCTGCTCGACGAGGTTCCGCCGGATCTGAAGGTTTTCCGTACCCGGACAGTTGAACCCTTCAGCCTCTATGCCGGGCTGCAGGGCAAGGGAGCTGAGAGCGTGAGCCCGGCCACTGAACTCAAAGGCGACTCCCCTCTCTCCAGAGCAGGAAGCTGGATCCGGGCCAACCTCTTCATTCCGGATGCACGGGTGGGATGGGTTCCGGGCGCACGACGGAAAGCACTGGAGATTGTTGAAGAGCATGGGATCGATACAGTGATCACCACAGGCCCGCCCCACTCGGTGCACTTCGTGGGGCGCCACCTCCAGAAGGAGGCCGGTACCCGGTGGTTCGCCGATTTCCGGGATCCCTGGTCAGGGATCTACTACAATCAGCTCCTGCCGAGAACCACTGCTGCTAATCATATGGACCGGAAGCTTGAAAATCTTGTTCTGTCAGAAGCTGATGAGGTCATTGTCGTCAGCCGCTCCCAGGCTGAAAATTTCAGAAAGATTCACGAGAGGGGGTATCGGGTGATCCCGAACGGGTTTGATCCAGAGGACTTCCCGGCCTCTGACGCAGGCCAACGCGCCCAGAATCGCCCGCTGCTGATGCGCCACATCGGAACGATCGGTGAGGCAGCTATTCCCGAGACGCTCCTCCATCTCCTGAAGCGCCATGAGAAGACGCTCCCGATCCGGCTGGAGTTCATCGGCGAAGTCCACAGGGGGCTCCCCCGGCTCATTGAGCGGCTGCAGCTCGGGCACCGGGTGACATTTACACCTTACCTCCCCCATCGGCAGGCTGTTGAGAAGATGTGCTCAGCCGATCTGCTGCTGCTCTCTCTTCCGGACGTCCCGCAGATCGACCACCATCTCCCCGGAAAGCTTTTTGAGTACCTGGGAAGCGGCCGCCCGATCCTGATGCTGGGCCCGACAGAGGGTGAAGCTGCCACTGTTCTGAACCAGATGAACGCCGGTGTGGCTGCCCCGTTCCGTGACTCAGAGTCGATCAGAGAAGCTCTTGAAGCTCTGATCGTACAAGAGGCAGTGCAATCAGAGACGGAGGAGAGTGCTCTGCCTGGGTCGGAAGAGGGTGTCCAGCCTGAATCGGAGAAGACAGCACCGCCGGACACGGAGGAGACGGGACAGCCGGACACGGCGGAATCAGCGCCGCCGGACACAGAGGAGACGGGACAGCCGGACACGGTGAGGAAGGCACCAGCCACAGGTGGGGCAGGCTATGACCGGGAAAACCACCCCTACTCACGCGTAAAACTGACTCAGGAGCTGGCCCGGCTCATCAGAGAGCAGGAGTGACTTGTGACGCATCTACAACACATGATATGCTTCAACAACTGATCTATCGCACGATCTACAACCGCAACATCAACTACCTGCTCCGGTGGATCAACAAGGGTCTGTCTCCCATTCTGCCAGCCAGCCTGCAGCTCCCTCCATCCGGAGTGATTCATGTGAAGAGCGGTGAAGATGGGTTTCTGCTGGACACCAATCAGACCAGCTATCTGACGCAGCGTCTCTTCTGGGATGGACCGGATGCATTCGAATATACAACGCTGTTTCGACAGCTGATCCGGAAGGTCGACACGTTTCTTGATGTCGGTGCAAATATCGGCTACTACACCTTTCTGGCCTGCAGTGAGAACAAAGACATCCGGGTCTGGAGCTTTGAACCGGCAGAGGGGGCACACCGCTATCTGGTCCGAAATCTTCAGCTGAACCGGTCCGGTGACCAGGTGACAGTAGAGAAGCTGGCGCTGTCGGACCACACCGGGAGTATCACCTTCCATGAAGTGACCAATCCGAAATACCCCTGGCTCCAGGAGGTGCTTTCAGGTGAAAGCAACGCCTCCACCAAATCCCTGAACCGTGACTACGCCACCATCCGGGTTGAGGCAGATACCCTCGACGCCTGGTATCGGAGAAAGCGCATGTCGGGGCTGGATCTGATCAAGATCGATACGGAAGGAGCAGAGGTTGCCGTGCTTGAGGGGGGGCGGGAGACCCTGGCTGAACAGCGGCCGATCATCATCTGCGAGATCCTCTTCAATCTCAATGAGTCAGAAATTGAGAGGTTCATGAAGGAGCTCGGATACAACTTCTATCTCTTCAGAGACGGTCAGCTTCACCCGGCTGATACACTGATCCGGGAGGTGGATGACGGGGTCCGGGACTGCTTTTTTGTCCACCCGGACCGTTACCCGCTGGTCGCTGAATTTGTCGCATAGGAGTGCCACACGTCTGTTACTCCACTCCAAGCCCCCACTTGATACCGTTGGCCAACAGCTCCCGGAAGTGCGACACACCAAAATCAGCCGGATGCCCTAAAGAGGTGTAGAAGATCCGGCTGTCACCTGCCCGCCGGGTCCAGGCGATCGGTTGGGTATCTTCTCCAGCCTGCCCTCTGAGCAGCACCGTCGCCTCTTCATCCAGCAGCAGATTGTAGTAGAGATTCCCGGTGCTGTGCCACTGCTCCGGCTGATCCTTCAGAATGGGGTGGTCAGCCTCCTCTGTCACGACTCTCACCCGTGTTCCCAGCTCTGTAGGACCGTAGCCTTTATTCTCGCTTCCCAGGATGTCCGATACAAACTCCCACCAGTCGCTGTAGCCTGCAGGGATACGCTCCTGATCCCGAACCGAGAAGGCGTGGTTGGCGGTACGGATCCCCACCATCGGTCTCCCCTGGTTCAGATAGTCCTGAATGGCATCCAGTTGCTCATCTGGCAGTGCGATCCTCCGGAAGAAGACCACCAGCAGATCCGCTCCAGAGAGCGCCCCCTCCAGTGCCGGAAACTCAAACGCATGCAGCTCCCCCGCACCCTGCAGAACCGTCGTTTCAAAAGCGTACTCCTCCTCAAGCATCCCGGCCAAGCGTGGAATCGTAATATGAGCCTCGTAATTGTCCGGGTCCTCACTCGTCAGGAAGAGAATATGAGGCCGGTCTGATCCTGATCGTTCATCGATGAGCTCCTCAGAACCTGCCTCAGCAGACTGCAGCGAGCCGGCCAGAGCGGTCACAGAATTAACTCTGTCTGAACCTCTCACTGGATTTTCACTTACACTCAATGATTGAACTCCCCCACCTGTACCCGTTGCCTGAATATTAGCTTGAACACTCCGGGGAGTGGCAAACAAGAGCAGCAAGGTGAACAGAAGCACCAGGGAGAGCAGACAAGACAGCATCCGGACCGGACGATCTCCGGAGTGAACAGGTTCATCCCTCAGCTGTACAGGTTCGCTTGCAGGGCGGGCCTTTTCTGTGTGTGCAGAACTTTTGATCATATACGGTAAAATAAATGAGTGTAGTGCTTCCGAAGAACTTACAGAATCACGTGAGCTGGCGCAAAATGCAATCACCCGCCCTCAAGCGTACAGCTTGAAGAAGAGAGATTACGCTGGCTGCAAAGCGCTGTACACCGACAGCAACTGTGGTCCGGTCACCTCCCAGCACCAGCGCTTCTCCACCGCCTCCCGACCCCGAACCCCCATCTCGCGTGCGCCGGCAGTGTCCTTGTAGAGGCTTTCAACAGCCCGGGCCAGGTCAGAAGCGTCTCCTGCGCGGTGGACCAACCCGCACCTCTCTGTGCGCACCACAGCAGCCTGGGCTGTGCAGTCACTGGCAAGAACCGCTCTGCCACCCGCCATATACTGAAAAAGCTTGTTGGCGTAGGTGGTGTCGTGGTGAAGATTGCGAAGCAGGGGTGACAGGCAGAGATCGGCACTCCGGATGTAACCCGGCAGTCGGTCCGGTGGCTGCCACCCTGCAAAGGTGACCCGGGAGTCGAGATGGTTCCTTCTGACGTACCGATGCAGCACATCGTCCTGACTGCTGGATCCGACGAGTATCAGGTGGAGCTCCGGGATCTGATGACGGAGTTTCTCCACCGCTTCCAGTGCTGTCATGGTACCGCGCCGGAGGGAGGTGTCCCCGATGTAGAGGAGGGTAAATGTGTGATCAGTGGTGCTTGAACCGGCTGAACCAGACCCGGGTCCGGAAGAGCCAGACCCGGCTACCTCCTGATTGCCGTAAGCTCTGTCGAAAGTTTCCAGCCGGACCACATTCGGAACCGACGACGTTCTCTCCACCGGAATTCCGGACGTGTCAGCAGCCACATGCCGGGCCTCTTCGGTGACCAGGATCAGCCGGTCGGCCTGCCTCATCAGCTCCCGCTGCTTCCTCTCCCACCGGTCCAGATCGATCAGCCACCTTCCGATCCCGCTGTTGACATGCTTGTAGAGCTTCATGATCTCCGGGCGATTCTCATGAAGGTCCAGAACGACCGGGAGCCTGAATTTCCGGTTGGCCGTCATGGCCGCTTCTGCGATCACCATATCGTGAATATGCAGTACATCCAGGTGCTGACTCTCGATAAACCGGCTGATGTGCGGCGTGATCCACCAGCGCCAGAAGGGTACCGAATAGACCAGGGCGGAGAGCTTGTACATCAGCCGTGAACCGGAGTGGCGGACGATCCGGATACCCTCAAAGGCGTCACGTGTCATCGAGACACCCGCGGGATGGACCCCGCCCGGATAGTCTACAGTGAAGAGAACGACCTCATGACCCGCCCCGATCAGCGTACGGGCCTCATTTTCCACCCGGGCATCCGGCGGAAACGGGGTGTCCATTATCATACCAATGCGCATGGGCCGTCTTGTCAGCGTTTACCGGAGAGTGGTTCAGCCGAATATACCAAAAAGAATTCCTATACTGTCACTTCTTCTGAACCAGTCGCTGCCACTTGGGAATTCTTGCAAAACAGAGCGTCTACAATGCGCTTTTGACCTACCTGGGGATCGGTCTGGGAGCTGTACTGACCATCCTGCTCTACCCCGTCATTCTCGAGCCGGAGCAGTACGGCCTCACCCGCGTGCTGATCTCTGCCTCGATCATCGGTGCTCAGTTTTCTCATCTCGGGATCCGGAACATCACGATCCGCTTCTTCCCGCTCTTCAGGCAGCTTGGCGGCAAACAGAATGGTCTGCTCTTTCTCACCCTGACCATCCCCCTGGCCGGATTTTTCATCTTCACAATCCTGTTCCTGATTCTGCGCGATCCTCTGACCGACTGGTACTCGGAGAGCTCTCCACTGGTGACCGACTTCCTCCTCTATATCCTCCCCATAACGCTGTTTATCCTCTACTTCGATCTCCTCAACAGCTATCTCAGATCCCTCTACGACTCGGTCACAGGTATTTTGACCTCGGACATCCTGCTCAGGATCATGGTGATCGCGCTGCTGGGTCTGTTTCACTTTGGCGATATCAGTTTTGAGACCTTCATTCTGCTTTTCAGCGCCGCCTACGGTATGCAGCCGCTGATCATGCTGGGTGTCATTGCAAAACGGGGAGAGCTCTATCTCCGGCCGAGATTCAGACTCCTCCGCCGGGATCTGATCCGAAGCATGCGAACATACGGTCTCTATACGCTGCTGGGAGGGCTCACCACCGTCGTTGTATGGAATATTGACGTGATCATGCTCGGCTCCATGACGGGACTGGAGCAGACAGCCGTCTACGCCGTCGCCTTCTACATCGGTGCGGTGATTGCGGTTCCGCAACGTGCGATCGAACGGATTGCAACGCCGCTGGTGGCCTCCCATATCCGCAGAAGAAACTGGGAAGAGATCCGGACGATCTATCAGAAGACCTCCCTCAACCAGACAATCGCCGGCCTCATCATTCTTCTGCTGATCTGGGCCAATACCGGTCAGATTCTCTCGCTTCTCCCACCGATCTATTCAGGCGGCCATCTGGTGATTCTCTACATCGGCCTGGGCAGACTCATCGATATGGCTACCGGAATCAACGGCAGTATCATCATCACCTCCAGGCATTATCGCGTGGATCTGGTCACCAATCTGCTGCTCATCCTGTTTACAGTGAGCACAAACCTGCTGATGATACCTGTGCTCGGAATTGAAGGGGCTGCTCTGGCGACCATGCTCTCCATCCTGCTCTACAATGTGATAAAGCTGGTCTACGTACGGATCGCCTTCTCCATGCAACCCTTCACCCGGGACCTTCTGTGGGTTCTGCTCTTCGCAGGTATCACCTTCCTGGGACTCTGGCTGTCCCCTCCCCTGCCCCTGATCCCTAATCTGATCGTGACCGCACTGATCGGCCTGGCCGCATTTATACTGCCGATCTGGTGGCTGGAGCTATCGCCGGAGTTGAACCGCATGGTCAATCGCATCATCATCCGATAGGAGTCTGCGGGGCCATTTTCCACTACACTATTTGAGACAGCAGAGCAGGTTCAGGCCACCTCGATACAGCCTGAAAACATCCCGGTTCACCTGTTCGCCAGCATTATGAAAAAGAGCTGTCAAGGCTGAACCTGGTTGAATGGTGACGCTTCAATTGCCTCTCAGGCAGTCTCTTACCGAGCGGAGGGTTATCGACCGGGCTTTCATAGTAATCGGCGGGAACAATTCAATCTCCCCCTATGTTAGTTTCTACGTATCCGGTCAGTAAGGCTCCAGAAGCTGCTCGACCATCTTGTAACAGTGAAATGGTGAGACAGACCGGTTCATAAAATGACAGTACCAGATCGGATTTCAGGATACTCCGGAGATCCGTATAGTAGTGAGTAATGGTCGTGGATGACTGACAGATGAGACCGTGAGCTGACCTCCGGGAGCCTTCGCAGAGCCGTCCTTTTAGCAGGTTTCTTCAAACCATCAGACAAAAGAATGAGTACCACAAAATTTTCCTCTCCCGTACATCCGGGGGTCATCCTTATGGAGGAGTTTCTGAAATCGTCGGGCCAGCCGGTAGAGCTATTCGCCAGTAAAGTGGACCTCTCCTGCGATGTCATCCACCGATTTATTGCCGGAGAGCTGGCGATAACCCGGGAGGTGGCTGTGCGGTTCTCCCGACAACTCGGCACGGTTCCCCAGATGTGGCTTGAGCTGCAGACCCGGTATGAGCGTCAATGCGGATTTCAGCCGCCCATGCCTTCAACCGGCTACACTGAAAACGAAGGTGACGACAACGACAGAGATGGTGGCAGCTATGCCCACTCCTTTGAGACTCCGGGTTCAGCCAACTGAACTAACCTCCACGTCTGATGCAAGCACTCCTGGTAGAGAACATGGATGGAACACCGCGGATGGTCCCCGGTGAGTATAAAACACCTGAACCCGCCGATCATGAACTGCTGGTGAAAATTGAAGCCACGGCTCTGAACCGCGCAGACCTTCTGCAGAAAAGTGGCAGGTATCCGCCACCGGAGGGGGCATCATCTCTTCTGGGACTTGAAATGGCAGGAGTTGTTGAAAAAGCCGGGGCAGATGCAGGTTGGTTCAGCCCGGGTGATGCTGTGTTTGGCCTTCTCCCGAGCGGTGGGTATGCAGAGTACTGTGTTCTGCCCGAATCCCATGTGATCAGAAAGCCGGACAGCCTCTCCTTTGAAGAGGCCGCAGCTATTCCAGAAGCGTTTCTGACCGCCTGGCAGGCTCTCGTCTGGCTCGGGAACCTCCGGAAGGGGGAGACTGTATTGATTCATGCGGGGGGCAGCGGCGTCGGAAGTGCAGCCATTCAGCTGGCCCGCCAGATGTTTGATGCAAGAATTATCACCACGGCAGGCAAGGATGACAAACTGGAAACGTGTAGCCGGCTGGGAGCTGATCTCACCATCAACTACAACAGAGACTCCTTTGACGAGGTGATCGCCCACCATTTTGGTGAGTCCGCGGTGGATCTCATCATCGAGTTTATTGGTGAACCGTACTGGGAGAAAAACATACGTTCGCTCGCCATGGATGGCCGGCTGATCTACCTGGCGATGATGGGTGGGGCACGGATTTCTGAGATGAGCCTCACGCCGATCCTCCGGAAGCGGCTGACGATTCGGGGCTCCTTGTTGAGGAATCGGTCGCAGGAGTACAAATCGGAGCTGATCCGTGATTTCTCATCCCAGGCAATGGATCTGCTGATGGAGGGGAAGCTGAAACCGGTGATCGACTCTATTTATGACTGGAAGGATGTAGAGGAGGCGCACCGACGGATGGCCGGCAATCTCAATACCGGAAAGATTGTATTGACCGGGATGTAATCTACCGCTCGCTGCTCCGGGTGTCTGTATGGCCGGATCGCACTCTGCCAGTTGTGGCACCTTCATTGTGCACCTTC
>Ga0209487_1003171_pt1 | contig 13017 bp, 14 predicted proteins | sample Poulit2012_FD_187524 | JGI IMG/M metagenome (GOLD analysis project Ga0209487, IMG submission 187524) | Agricultural soil microbial communities from Georgia to study Nitrogen management - Poultry litter 2012 (SPAdes) (version 2) | ecosystem: Environmental > Terrestrial > Soil > Agricultural land... | reverse complement strand
TTGAGGTAGTATTCGTGTTCATGGCGTATCCAGACTCCAGTCTTATGTTGATCATTTCTTGCAGGAAACAATCAACAGGATACGCCATTTTTTTACCTACCTCATACACCAGAAATGACTATATCTCCGGCTAATGCTTTGCAGAAAAGGACTTCTAGACATAACCGTTTACCTCGTTTTATGTTTTCTTATAAGCAGGGTAAGGGTTTTTGTGCATGCTCGCTTTGTCGTTAAATTTTTTTGGGAGACAGTAAAAAAATATAGGAATTATAAGGTGTTATCGGTGGCTTATTTGTTCTAGTGAGTCAGTAAAATAGCAATGTGTGCATGCACGATTGCTTAAAGTTTGTGTAGCTTGCGACGTTCATAAAAATAGGGCAATATCATCGACTTATTATAATTAAAAGAGCAGGGTGCTGAAGGGGTAAATGAGCATGCCTGCTAATAAGCTGTTACATTAAAAGGGGAACACGTGAAAGATCAAATTCTTAAGGGGTATGTAGATACATTCTCCACATCGTTTGGGCTGAATGAGCCCGATGAATCAGTTATATTTGAGCATTTCGTAAATTATTGTGTAACTGCAAAACAATATCCTAGAGATTTTGACTATGACAATTTGCATGTTGGTGGAAGCGACGATATCGGCCTTGATGGTGCTGCATTTATTGTCAATGGAAATATTATAACCGCACCAGAAGAAATTGATTATTTAATCGAAAGAGATGGTTTCTTGGATGTTCTTTTTATACTTATACAAACAAAAAAATCATCTAGTTTCAAAGGTGACCAAGTAGGAACCTTGATTTTCGGAGTTAAAAGCTTTTTTGATGACGCTCCTTCAATTCCTGAAAATGACTCTGTCAAAGAGCTGCGATCTATAAAAAGTAAGATTTATGAAAACTCAATTCACCTCAGAGAGGCCCCAACTCTAAATATTTACTTCGTCACGACTGGTGAGTGGAAAGAGCCGGAGCAAATTACGGGTCGAGTTTCAAGAGAGCTAAAAGATCTTGAATCTCAAAAATTGTTTTCCACCATTGACTTCGTTTTTTACGACGCTGAGAAATTAAAGCAAACATATAGAGAAATTAATAGGAAGATAGTTAAAGAGATTCGATTTGATAATCACGTTTCCCTTCCTGAAATACCTGGGGTACGGCAAGCTTTTGTTGGAAGTGTCTCCGCAAAAGAATATGTCACTTTAATATCTGATAGTGACGGAAACCTTCAGAAAAATCTATTCGAAGACAATGTTCGAGATTATCAAGGAAGCAACAAGGTAAACAGCGATATTAAACAAACTCTTACAAGCAGCCAAGATCAGGCTGCACTACCAGTATTTCATAATGGCATAACGATAATATCTAGAAAGGTCGAACCGATCGGTAAGAAAATGAAGCTAACCGATTTTCAGATCGTTAACGGTTGCCAATCTAGTCATGTGCTCTATGAAGCAAAAAGCAGCCTCCTCGAAGACACACATATCATCGTAAAGATTATAGAAACTACTGATTATGAGTTTGCCACAAAGGTAGTAAAAGCAACGAATAGACAAACAGAGGTAAAGGACGAGGCTTTCGAGTCTCTTTCTCAATTTCATAGGGATCTAGAGGAGTTCTACAAGACAAAAGCGAAGTCAATTCCCAACCCTATATATTATGAACGTAGATCGAAACAATATGAGGGAGATTCATCTGTAAAGTCATCACAAGTTGTTAATTTATCGACACAGATTAGTTCATTCGTCGCAGGACAACTTGTTCAACCTCAGAGCACGCATAGATATTATGGTGAGCTGTTGGAAAGCAATCGATCCAGAATGTTCAAAGATGGAGATAGGCTTGAGCCGTATTACATTACTGCATTAATCTTGAAAAGATTAGACTCTGCATTCAAGAGTAAAAAGCTGGATCCAAGTTATAAGTCTTTCAAGTATCACCTTGTTTATATTTTGTTTCAGTTCTATAAGACGCTGAAAGACGTAAAGGAAGATTATGATTACGATGATGCAATCGAAGACCTGGCCACAACGGAGCAGTACTTGAGGGTGGCAAATGCAGGAATCGACGTCATTAAAAATATCTTGAAAAAGGAGTCCATATCGAAACATGAGGCGGTAAGGAGCAAATCATTTACAAGTAGGCTGAGTGATGATCTTGAGAGTCAATTCCCTATTCGAGAAAATGTAACAAAAAAATTCAGCGGACGCAGAAAAGCGCGCCGCTGATTTTGGCGTTAGACCTTCAGGAGGTGATAGGTGAGTTACAGAAATAAAACGTACGTCATCTTTGATGGCGATGAAGACATGTGGGCATACCGATACATGCGTGGCTGGAAAGCTAACGAAAATATTGATTTCAACTTCTTTGATGCTCATGATTTGAAGCCGCTTACAGATCGTGCAGGAGAAGATACGGTTAAGAGGCGGCTGAGGGAAAGGCTTGGGGATACCAAGCAGGCCATAGTTCTTATTGGCGAAAAAACAAAAAATCTGTATCGATTTGTGCGCTGGGAACTTGAAACATGCATGAACCTGGATATACCAATCATAGCTGTTAATTTAAATGGACAAAGAAGCCAGGACGAGAATCTTTGTCCTCCAATAATTCGTGATGAGTATGTAGTCCACATCCCGTTCAAGCTAAAAATAATTCAGTATGCCTTGGACAACTTTCCAGGAGAGTTCCATCGGCGCAATCTAAGCGATAAAGGACCAAGGCTATACAACGACTCCGTCTACAAGCAGCTGGGGATCGAATGAGAAACGACGAATACCCTGCGCTGTACTGCGCCACCAACAAGGCATCAATGGATGCCCAAAACCAGTACTTAAAGTTCGTTAAAGTTTATTCTCTTCTTCTTATTGCTGCGGCAGGGTTGGGCGTTTACGGAATAAATGAAAAAGCATCTGCGGTCGCAGCCGCCTTGCTCGTTATAGGATCTATATTCCTATCTGTAATGATGCTGCTGAGACGAGATGAAGATACATGGTATCGGGCACGCTCTGTCGCCGAATCCGTTAAAACAAGCTCTTGGCGTTTCATGATGAGGTGCGAGCCTTACGTTGACGCCCCTGATGTAAGAGTAGTGAAGTCAAATTTCAGGACACGACTGAAAAGTATCTTGAGTGAGCATAAGGACTTGGCGGAGCATCTAGGAGGTTCGGTGTCTGAACAAGAGCAGATTACCGACAAGATGTGCGAAGTAAGAAATCTATCGTGGGAGCAGAGGGCTGACTTTTATCGCACGCATAGAATTGACGAGCAACGTTCTTGGTATGCAAACAAGTCTGCTTGGAACCGCAAAAAAGGAAGGCTGTGGTTTGCTGTTTTAATCGGCTGCCAAGCTTTTGCCGTTTTGTTCCTAATTTTGCGTGTTGCTTATCCGGATTGGGGATATTGGCCTGCGGATGTATTCGTTGTTGCGGCTGGATCGGCTTTAACCTGGATACAGGTGAAACGGTTTAAGGAGCTAGCAGCTGCATATGGATTGACAGCGCACGAGATTGGAGTTGTGAGAGGTGAGCTAGAGCAAATCGACTCTGGAGAAAAGTTGGCGCAGTTTGTAGCTGATAGCGAGAACGCATTTTCTAGAGAGCACACTCAATGGCTAGCTCGCAAAGACTCTATATAGGGTCTAACAATGCGCTGCTGTCGGACAATTTTTCCGCTGCGCTCCAAAATTGCCGCAGAGCGCGGCGTTAAGTGTCGCAAGGAGACTGAACAATGATCATCCAAAAAACGCGAATTAGATCACTATCAAGCTATACAAAGGGCATTCCCGTAGATCAAAACTTGGTTATCGCAGTTGCGACTTCAGATATTGTTAAACACAGCCCACAAGATATTGGATTCAGTATCGGTCTAGAACCTGGTGAAAAGGTGCTCCCCACAGCCGTTGGCAATGTGACACTCTTCAATTCAAGGGGGAAAGAAATCCCCCTAAAGGACCAACCTATGGAAACCCACTACCGACAGCAGGAGTGGACTTGGAAGCAATTTCGGGGGCGATATGATGTTGAGGAACGGTCTAAAATTGTAGATATACCCTATGAGCGATATCCAAGAAAGATAGTGCCTCCGCCATCTATTGAGCTTAGCGTCGCCGCCGATACCGATGGAAGAAAACTGATAGTCGCTGATCCGATTCGTTTAAACGATGACAACGAGGAAGCTATTGTTCACGTAATAAACATGTTCCTCGAAGCGTTTGGCCTTTGCGAAATAAGAAATGAGGATTTAGACGCTATTATTCGATCGCCCATAAGAAGGTTGAACTGGGATGTTCTTCCTAAAGGTCGAAAGCCCTGGGGAACGCTAAAGCCATTAATACAGCCGGTTATTGACGATCAATCAGAAGGGAATAAGGTTGTTATTGAGAAACGCTTCGAGGCAATAAATTCCTTTGAGCCGGAGTTCGTGGCTGTTGGGCAGGCTGGATTTTCGGGCTATATCGTTTTCGGATTTCCGGAATCAGCTTTATATGTTCTAGAAAGCACTCAGACAAACAACGCTACTTATGTTCTTGAGAACAACTGGGAATATTTGTCTGGTCTGACCAAAGCTGAGATTCTCCAGAACAAGCTTCACAAAGAACGCGTGATCCATCGCGAGAACTGGTTTGAAGAGATTGGCAGAGTATTGTCCGAGTAAACACTTAACAATCGCAGGCAAGCCGACGCCTTTTCGTTCCGCCTGTGGCTACACGATAAACCCGCGGTTGCTGCGGGCGTTAAATGGCAATAGGAGAGTTTTGAGTGAATTTAGAGAAAGTACAGGAAATACTTGTTGCCAACGGATATATGGTTGATGAAATAAAAGCCATTGGTTATGGGCAGCAAATTAAATTCACCAATGGTTCGTCGGTGAACGTATACGACTCTGGGAAAATTGTGGTCGGTGGCAAAGAACAAGAAAACGTAAAAGCATTGCTTGGCCTCAATCCTGGTTGTCAACCTGCAGCAGTACCGGCAGCAGGGATAGTTCGAGGCAATAACAAGGTTTTCGTCGTATATGGTCATGATGAGCCAGCTCGCACCCAATTAGAGGCCATGTTGCGTCGCTGGGGTATGGAGCCACTGATACTCGACCAGCTTCCTTCAGAAGGTCAAACTATTATTGAAAAATTGGAAGCCTATACAGCTGATGTTCAATTTGCTGTTGTTCTTGCCACGCCAGATGACAAAGGGCACCGGGCACAGCACGCAGATGAATCGGCTTACAGAGCAAGACAAAATGTAGTACTAGAACTTGGCATGTTACTTTCAAAGCTCGGTCGTAAGCGAGTGGCCATTCTATTAAAACAGCAAGAAAACATGGAGCGTCCGTCAGATATTCAAGGACTAATTTACATTCCATTCAAAGACGATCTTGCTAAAGAAGCGGGGCTTATCTTGGCAAAAGAAATGGTTGCTCAAGGCTACAACATTGATGTCGCACGTATCTAAATTGCCATTTAACAAGCGGCAGCACTCGGACGGCGCTACGCGCCGCCGGTGTGCCGGGCGTTAAATCTCGATCGAGGATCATGATGGGTCGCAGGTATCGAAGAAGGAATAGTCTCGGCTCGGTGGTAACCGATGTCGTTCGCGTTGCCGCCCGCCTTCCTTGGTGGGGTGCCTTACTTGTAGGCTTTCTCGCTTACTTAGTCATTTCTATTGGCTTGGGCGGATATCTTGAAGGGAAACTTGCGGCACAAGAGGGCAGTCAGTTCTATCCTGTTCTGCAAGCGCGGTTTGGCCGACTTATTCGACTCACAGATTGGGTCGGATATGCGTCGCTTGTCGTGGGCGCCTTTTTCGCTATCCGCAACCACTTCTTCGGTGCTAATGCTCAGAATACCGAAAAAGGTATTGTCGGTGTTGTTGCCAGAATCCTGGGACGGAGCATTGACTAAAAGATTTAACAAACGCGTCAAATGCGACGCTTGTACCTCGCGCGCCTTACGCGGGCGTTAACTGAATCAACCGGTAAAGGTTATGGAATCATACAAAAAAGAGTTTTTCGATGTTCAGTATGAAAAAATGCTGATGCTTTATCTGCTTTCGAAATCAGTCCAAGACAACCTTTATCAGGTTACTCTGACGAACAAATTTCTAAAGAAGTACTTTGATGTTGATCGCGTATACGAGGCTAGAGCAGAGGATCTTGCCAACTCCATAAAGCCCTTCTTCAAGGGTGGTGGAGTATCAACGATGTCTGGAAAAACTGAGGTTTATGTTTGTACCCATAATAAAGGCGGGGCAAAACTTAGCATAGATAGTATTCCGACAATGATTGAAATGGCGAATCATCTTGGCTTAAAAGCAGTCGAGGTAAGCGTCAAGTGCAGTTAACAATCCAAGGCAGCGGGACATATTTTGCTTCGCTGCGCTCAAAACGCAAAATATGCCCCTGCTTGGGGCGTTAAATCCCTACCGGAGAATTGGTGATGTCTAAATGGATAGATAGATTCAACAGTCATGCTCTGATAGGCGTGTGGTCTAATCTAATAGAGTTGATTCAAGATGAAAACCTTGTTGAAGAAGCTACGGAAGACTCTGTTGAAGATATTGCGAGACTGAGAAAAGTAATCTGCTATTTGAATGGAACTTTTGAAAGCATCGATCCCGAAATAACTCCTTTCAATCAGCTAACAAATATCCAGAAAACTGCGCAAAATTGCATCAACGAGATAAATGCATACAAAGGGAATAAAAACGCTGGCCACCTACAAAACGCAAATAATCAAGCAGATACGCTTCTGATTCAGTTTCAGCAGACTCCCGCGTCAGTAAACGCGGTTAGCCCTGAAAATATCAAAGAATCCGTCAGTGCATATTCCAAAACGATCGGATCTTTTATATCAAAATATAAAGCTGAAACCGAAGAGTCTGTTAGTGAGCTAGCTCAGCATATCAATGCTTTAGATAAAGACATCGAGGAAAAGGAGTCTAAACTCGCAGGCCTTAGCGCTCAAGTTGAAAATGTAGAACAAACGATCCAAAAGCAGACTGCAGAATTTAATACTCAATATCAGCAAAGTGAAAAATTAAGATCTGAAAAGTTTGAAAAAGAATTGTCAGCCTATTCTCAGCGTTCAGAGGAAAATATTGAAAAATATCAAAACAAGGCGGACGAAGAATTTAGTAACCTTTCTCTTAAGGCGAGTAAAATAATTGAGGTGTTAACTACGCTTCAGGATGATGCCTCCAAAGTCTACGGAGTTACAATTAATACGCTCCAGGCTGGAGCATATTCCTCTTACGCAAATGACGAAAAAAAGGTAGCAAATAGATATCGTTTATTTGCGTCAATTCTTATGTTGCTTGGTGTTGGTTTTTTGGTTTTGCCTGAGTTAAAACTAATAATTGAAAACGGAAGCTATGTCTTTGACTGGGTAAAAGTGGTTGGCAGGATTCCGCTTTCATTGGTGGTTTTTGTTCCCGCATTTTACTTTGCTAAAGAGTCCGGAAAGCATCGCGTAAACGAAATCACTAATAGGCGTAGGCAGCACATCCTAACAACCCTTGATCCGTATATTGAGCTTATGGATTCGAAAAACGCAGAGGAACTGAGGGTTCATGTTGCAAAAACTGTATTTTCTGAAAACTCTTCTTCTCGTGACTCTAAAGAAAGCGAGACAGGAAATATACTTTCACAGCTTGCCAACCTTGCGAAGCAAATCAAAGGTAGCTGAATTTAACAAGTGCATGTTGGCGGACTGGTTTTCTGCTGCGCTCCAAACCAGCCGCAAATGCGAGCGTTAGGAATAAAACATGCAATACATCGCGTATGGAAGGATTCAACCAGAACGAGCTGCAGTGTTTTTCGAAGAAGTTAAACTCGATTTTTCTGGAAAAGGTTACTTAAGAGTCAAATGCGATGCTGGTCAGTTAACTGCAATTTTTGACTGGGATGGGAATGATGTGGTTGGCGCAAAACTGACAATCGAGCATTTTGCTCAAATGATTGCCAGTTCTCTTGGATTCTCTTTGAACTGTGGATATTCAGTAGAACTGATTTCTGTGCATCAAGTTGGCTCAGAGGGTGGCCCATATACATTTGGTGTTAAAGCACCAAATGACGCACCAGAGGATCAACTTCTTGTTTTTAATGATGCTTTGCTTTTTGCCGTGAAAAACGTCTATTTCCGTCTTGCATTGCGGGACTACATGAGAGCCATAACAGATCAACATGACTGCGCTTTTTATTGTTTCAGAACTTTAGAAGCAATTTCTAAATCATTTTCTAGTAAACCCGGTGTCAATGGGTGGGATGAGATGCATTCTGCACTTGGTAGCTGTAAGGACGACATTATTTCGAAAATAAAGAACTATGCCGACCCTGTTAGACATGGGAACTGGGTTGAAGCGCCTGGCCTCAATAATGCGCAAAGAAAAGACATGCTTGGTTACACTCAAAGCATATTGATGGCATTTTTAAAATATGGTTCCTAACAAGCGCAGTCACAAACGGCCACTGCGTGGCCTGGACCTCAACCGCTGCGCAGGTTTCGGCCTGTGCTGCGTGCGTTAGCTCCAATAGCCCCTAACAACGTTAGATGAGAACCGAGAAAAATCATGACTCTTGATGAATATGACCTTTCCCCTAAATTAGTACCATAGCTCGTTGATTAGTCCAAAGCGTATGATCTTTCCCCCAATAATGAGGCCATGAAGCAGGTGCCAACATTGTTAGTTGTGCAACCCATGTTATGATAAGTCCCATCAGCGTGGAGCAAGCTAGCAAGTCTCGAATTCATACTTTTGCTCTTAAATTAGTGCCTGCACAAATATTCGGAAATTAATTAATGAACTTAGATTTACAGGATTATCTAAACTTAATGCCTATAGAGCGATTTCAAGCGTTTATGGGTAGCTTGTCGAAAACTAATCGAACCCCTAGTTATTACGTTGACTGGAATAAAATAACTAACAATATAAAAGAGTATGAACTAAATCTGCATACTTTAAATTACTTGGTTGGTAAGGAAAATATTTACGAACGTGCATTGGATTTATTTACTAAGCAGCCAGAATTGATAAAAACCATACCATTATTACTGGCTTCCAGAGAGAATAGACTTGATGTGCTAGAAGTTGATAGTAATACTAATATGAGCTTTTATAGTCTCGACTTTAAAGCAGTGGACACTAGCAACATAGTGTCTTATGTCGACTTTTGTTCAGAGTCGGGTCTACTTGATTTTCTACAAAATCATATCAATAAAAACCTGGTTGATTACGCTTTTGGAGTTGAAGCTGGTCTTGATAGCAATGCTAGGAAAAACAGAAGCGGCAAGGTAATGGAAGCTATATTAAACAAGTATGTGAGCTCCGCTTGTGAACACCTCCAGCTAGAATTTAAGTCTCAAGCAACCCCCACTTATATCCTACAAGAGTGGGGTGTTGAGGTTCCAAAGCATGAGGCGGAACGTAGTTTTGATGAGGCTATATTTGATCCAAAAACAAAAAAGTTGTGGTTGATTGAAACTAATTACTACGGCGGTGGCGGCAGCAAGCTTAAGGCTGTCGCAGGTGAGTTTTCAGACCTCAATAGGCTTATAAAATATGAAAGCAAAAATATAGATTTTATTTGGGTTACAGATGGGCAGGGTTGGAATACAAGCAAAAACTCTTTACAAGAAGCTTTTGCGCAAATTAACTATATCTTCAATCTCAACATGCTTAAAAACGGATTTCTTTTTAACTTACTTCAAGAATATAGAAATGACTAAAAAGCAATTTCTAACAAAGCCTTTTTTAAAATGGGCTGGTGGAAAGTTTAAAATTATCGATAAGATTTTAGCCGAACTTCCAAAAGGACAAAGACTTATAGAGCCGTTTGTTGGTTCTGGTGCTGTTTTTTTGAATGCTCCCTACAAGCAGTTCTTGCTAGCAGATACAAACCAAGACTTGATTGATCTGTTTACTTTTATTCAGCAAGAAGGTCAAGATTTTGCTGATTATGCTGCTAAACTATTTATACCTGAAAATAACCAAGCCGATGTGTTCTATGAGTTACGTGCTGAGTTTAATATAACGACAGATACAAGAAGAAAAGCTGCCTTGTTTATTTACTTAAATCGACATTGCTTTAATGGTTTGTATCGCTGCAACTCTAAAGGAGGATTTAATGTTCCTTTTGGGCGGTATAAAAAGCCTAGCTTTCCTTATGATTTTATATTGAGCTTTTATGAAAAAAGCCAACAAGCTACGTTTTTACACCAAGACTTTTTGCAAACTATGGATATGGCTCAGCCAGGTGATGTGGTCTATTGCGATCCACCCTATGCACCACTTAGTCCAACAGCCAACTTTAGTGACTACACTGCCGCAGGCTTCAGCCAAGAGCAACAACAGCAACTGGCAGATAAAGCATATGAATTAAGCCAACGCGGCGTGAGTGTTGTCATCAGCAATCACGACACTCCTTTTACGCGTGAAATCTACCAAAAAGCGAGCATTGTTGAATTTGACGTGCAACGCTTTATCTCTAGTAAAGCCAACCAACGTAACAAGGCCCCTGAGCTAGTGGCTTGCTTTTAACTACAAGGACAGTATATGGAATATCCAACAAGCTTAGGCAAGCATTACTTATTGGCTGAACATAGCGACAGCTATAATTCAAGGTTGGTTCTGGCTGATACCAATCAGGATATTTATCTTTACCAAGCAAACTGCTTAGATTTGATGGATAAGATTTTAGTCAAACACCCTAATGGTGTATTCGACACCATTTTTGCTGATCCTCCATACTTTCTTTCTAACGGTGGCTTTACTTGTAGCTCTGGCAAAAAAGTGTTAGTGAATAAAGGTAAATGGGATAAATCCTTAGGTGTCGAACAAATGCATAGCTTTAATAAACTCTGGCTAAGTAAATGCCAACAATTACTTAAACCGAATGGCACAATTTGGGTTTCTGGCACCATGCATAATATCTTTTCGGTTGGTCTTGCCATGCAAGAACTGGGACTTAAGGTGCTTAACGATATCACTTGGGAGAAGCCCAACCCGCCACCTAACTTATCTTGCCGATATTTCACTCACTCCACCGAAACACTTATATGGGCAGGGAAAAATAGCAAAACCAAGCATTTTTTTAATTATGACAAAATGAAATTGGACAATGGCGGAAAGCAGATGAAATCCGTTTGGCGTATAGCACCACCCAGTAAACAAGAAAAAGCATTAGGCAAACACCCAACGCAAAAACCCCTGGCTCTTTTAATGCGATGCATAGAAGCCTCAACTAATCCTGGTGATTTTGTTTTTGACCCTTTTTTGGGCAGTGGAACTACAGGAGTGGCGGCAAGTTTACTTAAACGTAAGTTCTGTGGTGTAGAACAACAAGCGGAATTTATTGAATTGGCAGTCAAGCGGCTGCAAGAGGTAGAGTTTTAGCTATAGAAAGGCAAGAAGCATTACACAAGCTGAAATCGCTTATTGGGGAAGGTCAATATAATTAATCTTCGTATGAAGCTTTTAGGGTTGTAATAGTGCCGTAAGTAGCACACATTTTTTTATATTAACACGCGTTGGACTGTACGCTTTTAACAGTCAACCGTGCTTCAAGCTACCGAAGGATGTCCTACAACAGCATTATCCCAGCATGCGCCTGTATTCACCATAAATTACTTGATACAAAGCTTATTCACTAGTTTTTTAAAGCTCGAACTGCGTATTGTGAGCTTCTCGGCACTAGCGGTTGATGATTCCGCAAACTCCAAAGCCATTGATAAAATTTGGCCGGTGAAGAGGGTAACGCTGCAGCCGAGGAGTGAGTTGACCGTAGAGCAAACCGGTAAAGCGAGCGCGAATGCCGATTTGTTCTATTTGTTTGAGCTTGGCGCACCGCTAACGCTATATCGCCCCATTGTTAACGTGCCTTACGCCTCAACGCGGGGAAGCATGAAGCTAACCACGCTTTCAGCTATAGAGGAGGCTACCGATTTTGCGGCAATTACGCAGGTATATGGTGGTATTTGAGCTATCAGCGTTTATTTTAGCGCGGTATTAAAACGTCGTGTGCTATGTAAAACTTCTGCCATTAGCTTTCCTTGTACCATCGAAGGGGTTGTTGCAGTTGCTGATGCAGAACTTGATGCCCGTATGCATCACACAGTATCAGCCAGCGATTGTTTAGAATCCGCCAGTGGTGAAAGCGGCGTTGAAGCCATTTATGCCGACGAGAGCATTTGGTTATCGCAAAAGATGATGGGTGAGCTCTATAACGTTAATGTGCGTACGGTAAGCGAACACCTGAGAAATATTTTTAACGACAGCGAGCTCGAAGAAGAAGCAGTTATCCGGAATTTTCGGATAACTGCCACCGATGGCAAAAACTACAACACTATGCACTGGAAGATAGGGAAAAGCGTTTAAATAATTTTCTAGATTTATTTGAATACGGCCTCTTGTAAGATGCTGGCAAAGTTAGCGCTAGTGTTGCCAAGCTACATGCCGAAACAGAATTTGAAAAATACCGTGTGTTGCAAGATAGAGTGTACCAAAGCGACTTTGATCGTCTATTTAGCCAGTTAAGCCAATCTAGTAAGAAAAAAGACAAGAGATAACATAAAAAATCTATCAGCTACGAATAAAAAACCTATAATAACCAATAACATAGAGCGCTAATTGGCTTGGATGGTTATTGTCGCTATATATTGTTGGTTGTGAATTAGGCATGATTACTTAGGATGTGTTTGGCTTTTGATGTTCATGAAAAGAGGGTAATATGATCAGCTTATATAATTAAAAAAGCATGGAGGCTAAAGGATAAAATGAGCATGCCTGTTAATAAGCTGTTATGCCAAATTTAAGGGCAGTGAAAATGATGTACGTTTTGTTGAAGTATCTTCATTTCATAGGAATATTGGCTCTGTTTTCATCAATCGCCCTTGAGCACACGCTTTTGAAGCGAGAGATGAATTCGGCCGAGTTCGCAAGACTATCGACCATAGATCTTGTTTATGGCGTATCCGCTGTTCTGGTTTTGTTGGCCGGTCTAGTTCTTTGGCTTGTTGTGGGTAAGC
>Ga0209487_1003170_pt1 | contig 13024 bp, 25 predicted proteins | sample Poulit2012_FD_187524 | JGI IMG/M metagenome (GOLD analysis project Ga0209487, IMG submission 187524) | Agricultural soil microbial communities from Georgia to study Nitrogen management - Poultry litter 2012 (SPAdes) (version 2) | ecosystem: Environmental > Terrestrial > Soil > Agricultural land... | reverse complement strand
GGCATAACCATGGCGTGGTTCAGTAAGTGCAGCCATGATATAAAATACTGAATCCGTAATTGGTATTGGTGGTTTCAATTCAATTTTCCCTCTATATCATCTCATGATACATTTGTTTAAATATATCATGAAGCGATATATCAATCAAAGCTATTATAGAAACTGTTATATGTTGGTGCATTAAATAATTTTTCAAAATAAATGAACCTTTCCCCTTCCCCCTTTGTATAGTTAGTAAATAAGTATTTGGAGGATGATATACATGGATACAGGTTGGATTGTTTCTCTCGTCGTTGTTGGTATTATGACAATATTGATTTTAGCGGTTGTGATTCCCATGGAACGTAAACACGTTGTTCGTGAACATGGTAAAATTAATTATAAGAAAACCAAAATATATTTAAGATGGAATGTTTTTGACACCGTGACAGTTGTTTTGTCTATTTACGCCGTGCTTTGTGTCCAAGTGCTAAACTTTTTAATATCGAGTGGTGAAACAGTTGATAACGTCTATGTACAATTTTTTACGAATCAAGGTCAAGTCTGGACACTCGTTGCAATTCTTTATTTAATATCCAGAGTATCAATGACCTTGAAAGCGATAAAAGAACGTTGGGGCGATGACATTGAATGATCAAATTGATAAGCTGATGCTTGCTTATCAGAATGGCGATGACGCTGTCTTAGATCAAATTTACATGATGCTAAGACAGCCGCTTTATTCCTTTATTTATCGTTATTCACGAGATGAGCAGTTGAGCATTGATATCGTGCAAGATACGTTTATCAAACTTCAACGTCACAAACATGATTACAATCCAGATAAAGGAAAACTGAAATCATATCTTTTTCAAATTGCCTATCGATTAATGGTTACTAAATTAAACCGTCGCAAAAAATGGAGAAGTCTCTTGCCTTTTTTGACCCCAAGTGAGGCGGAAGATTTCCATCATTCTGACCGGATTGTTGTTCGCGATGCTGTTACTAAACTTCCCGGCATTCAGCGTGCTGTCATCATCCTTTTCTATTATCATGACGTACCGCAACGTGACATAGCAACGATACTTGAGATTCCCAAAGGAACGGTTAAATCAAGATTGCATGCTGCAATTCAAAAATTAAAACAAGAATTGGAGGTAGAGGACTATGAGTAAAGATCCGCTTAAAAACAATCATCACCTACAAAAAAAGCTTGACGAATATCATGTCAATATACCCGATTTTCCAATGAAACCGAATAGATGGGAGCGACTGATCAACCACCTGGCCTCACCAACGCGAGATCCTCTTGAACCATTTCTATCTACATCCGGTGGCCTCTTACTTCTAAAACTTGCTCCCATTATGGGTGCGGCAATCATTGCAATCATTCAAATGTTAATTTTTCTGTAAAATCCTTGATACAGTCGTTTAAACTCAACGAAACTGGTGAATATTAACCGTGAAGGAGAGATAAAATGGTATATGAAAATAAACAAGATTGGCCAGAAAAATATGATATTAAGAAGCTTGTCACAAAACGGCACTGGAGCTGGACGTGGCCAACACAAAAATTTAATGTTATAGTACGCTAAATAATAAAAAAAGTATGTCTTGACTTCGATTAAAAACATACCGTACCCAGTAGACTGATATAATTTCACAATCTATCCTATTTTTGAACGGACACAAATCTTTAGCATGCGATTAGGGAAATATTTATGGTTTATCATTCAATCAATTCAACAAAAGTTGTATTAATTCCAAGTGGACCACTTTCTCTTACTGCACCCTCGTACCCGACTTTAATCTCATCACCAACTTTAATCGTTGTATCATCCGCAACTGAAAGGTCTACAGTCACTTTTTTTCCAGAACGAAGTATTTTACCCTCTTTTATATCCACAATAGCAACTTCATTTTCTATTGTTTCAATAGTCCCTGTAAAAGTGTCTTTTATTTCACTGTCATCTAATTTTTCACCACCGGGAGAACTACAAGCAGATAATAATCCGGTTAATATAATCGCAAATAAAATAATATGGTTTCTACTCAAGGTGACTTCTCCTTTCTACGACAACTTGGCCCATTTACAGAATTTTAACCCCAAAATCAAACTCTAACATATTTCAACTTTATGAAAGAGTGTACTTCTTAATTAGAAAGTACACAGCAATCGGCGCAATTGTCGTACAATTTTGTAACCATGCATTAAGCTGTTCTATTGAGTAATCTACTGCATTTACCGAATGCACCGTTTTATAAAATAAAGTAATAATTTGGTTAACATCAAAACTTTGAAACTCTCTAATCCTCATTTTTTTATACCTTTCTGTGTTATTGTTAAACAGTCTACGCCGATTGACTAATACAGTTGTTCGATTAATGCACCCGTTAGTTTCTTTATCTTACTTTTTCCCTTTTAATCCAACTGTACCAACAATAGCTATACCAATTGAACCTAGTGCAGTAATATATACACCTATACCGTAATCAACAAATATTCCAGTAAGGGGATTGATAGCATAACCTAATTCAGTGAAAGTACGCATAACAAGTAAGAAAGATAAAATACCAATAATGACTAAACTAATTGATACAAGTTTCTTTTTTCTTCGAGTAAAGTAAAAAATACCAAGGCTAACTAATAACAAGATTAAAATAAACACACCGTAGAAATTTTCAATACCACTTATGTTACCTTTAATTGAATCAACCCAGGGTAACAAAATTCCAATAAATGTTATTAAAACACTAATTAAAAAGTTTTTTTCAAAACCGCCCTTATTAATATTCATCAATGCCCCAGGTTACCATTATCTTCGTTAAGTGGTTCTACTACTTCTCCATTTTTATCTGTTACAATACTGTCGCTTTCCTTGTTAGCCTCGGTCGAAGACGTATAATAAGTTAAAACGCCAAAAGTAATAATACCCATCGTTGTTAATACAATAGAAATTCTTTTTTTCATAAAGTAGTCATCTCCCTGAATATAAATTTTCTTCACCTTAATCTTAACGTGCCTTTTTAAACTTAATTCGATTATAGCGCACAATAGTCGCAAATTGACCCGTTTCTTCAACATTGGACGCTAATCCTTGTTAGAAAATTGCGCCCGTTTACTGAACAACTGAACAATCATAGGTAAAGTATTTCAATAACATCTTAAAACTCACGAATAGAATTTAATGTTTCTTCAATTTCTTTTTGAAAATGATGACCTATATCCTCAAATCGTAACCGAAAATATAAACTGCTCAAAAAGTTACGGACATTCAGCAGGACGTTCAAACCGTCAGGATTAGAAACAAGCTTCTTTTTTTCTTCCAATTGTGAACGATAGTCGCTAATCCAGTTAAAAATCTGTTGATCAACCAATAATCCACTTTTGAAAATACTAAGAACAGGAAGAGGAAGTGTCATACGTTCTTCTTCGTTATGGCTATAAACAGAGTCAGAAAAAAGAATTTTGAACTTAATAATTTTCAACAAATCCAATGACTCTTTTTCCGTTGAATAAGAATGGCTGGCGATGACATTCAAAGTATCAGCTGCATGAGCCAGAGCATGCGCCCAACCCTTACCTTCGACATATCCTCTTAAATCTTTTTCATTCTTAAAATAATCAAAAACCTTTTCTATTACAAAACTAAATTCTCTTTCTGTTAAAAAGATTGGCGATTGTCAGCAGCAAGGACAAGACCAATAATTAATACTGTAAATGCTCTTGCAAAAACAGAATCAGTTTCTTTTTCACCAAGACCATAATATAAATGTTGATCATCCAAGCAAATTTCTAAAAGTTGATTTAACTGATTCTTATCCAATAAATCCTTTAAAAGAATCATTTGTCCAAAGGTAGTGTATATCAATTCATCACGAAGCACAAAGTCTGTTGATCCAATATTTCTTATCATTTTCAAGCTTAGATTGTCCAAATCATAATCAGTAAAATTATACCCATTTGTGCGAATTTCTATCAATTGACGTTTTAAGTCATTCATAAAATCCCCATCTCTTTTCTCCGACAATTTGGCCCGATTCTGGCACAGCGCTTCTTCCATAACTGCGCCCGATTGATGAACAACTTTAATAAGTTTCTTTATTTCTTTTAATTTCTTTATCTCTTTTAAATCCACCAATTACTAACATAATTGCCCCTACCAAATTAATAATCAAACCTACAATAATAATAATTATATTCTCTATATTCATAGCAATTAAAAACAAACTTAAGCTTATTACAAATAGACTTAAACCAGCATTAAAGTATAAAAATTTAACCTCTCCTTCCCTAACCCTCAAGTTCAGAAAATAGCCCTATTGTTTAACAGGCGCAACTCCTTTTTCAAGAATCGCGCCCATTAACTGAACAAATTACATTACATAATTATTTTTAATAATCGCTCCAGTTATGGTCCCTACCCATATTCCTAAGAAAACACTGACTGTGACAAATGCTAATCCTATACCGTCCCAACCACCAACGGCTTCTTTGCTGTAAATTACGACTCCGATACAAACTAAACTCAACACAACGGAAGTTAAAAATAGAGTTTTTCTTGAAGTCTTACGAGATATAAAAAAGATAATAATAGCAACAATAATCCCGGTGAGCAATATCGGTGTCCATCCTTCTAACATTAAAGCATCGATTTTTCTCTCCCCCTTTACATATACCGTATTGAACAACCTGGTCCGATTCTGGCATATCTTCATTAACAATCGCGCCCTATAATTGAATAACTATAAGTTTATTTCACTTTTTCAAAAAAGAATCCCGAGTCATTCTCTTGCGATACAAATCCTGATTTTTGCACGGCTAATGTTGTGCTTTCTTTTTGCATTTTTGCTATTGACTTCGCATAGTTGGTCTTATACTGTACGATGCACTATTCAAATTGTTAGCTTTATAATCCGAGTCTGGCACCTACTTCTGCATACTCTATATCTTTTCTTTCTGCATTCCAATTACCCCCTGTTTGTCCGTCCAATATCGCTCCTGTTTCAACGAAACCGACAGACGCATACAACTTCCGGGCGGCTTCGTTTACCATCCAATATGATATAGAAACTGCATCGGCTTTTCCTTGTGGAAACGACTTTATGTAATCAATAACTTTCATCATTGCTTGTTTGCCAAATCCTTTGTCTTGATGCTTTTTATCAATCATAAAGCGATTAAGTCCATAAGTAGATTTATCTCCATATTTTTCACATAAAAATGCTCTTTCCGCCAGTTCGTAAAATGCAATATCGACATATCCTATGACTTCATCACTGTTGCATATAGCGAAAATCATAGGAGGTTTTTCGTCGTTGAGTATCTTTACATAGGCTTTAGCCAAACAATATATGCTGGAATCCACATTTCCTTTCTGCTCGTCTGTTATGCTTAACTTCAACACTGCCTCAAAATTATCGTGGGTTATCTTTCTTAATCCAATCATTTTTCTTCCCTGCTTCCGAAAAATTCTATTATTCGCCCTTTGCTATTCAAGTATCCTGACCCGTTAGCAGAAAGGTTGCCGCCTAATTTTACAATTGCACTCATTTTATTTCTCGCCTGTTAGTATTCAACATAATGGCCCATTGCAGAATACCAATCCCAAAATCAAACTTTAACATATTTCAACGTTATGAAAGAGTGTACTTCCTAATTAGAAAGTACACTCTTATTTTACATAATGTGGCTAAAATTAGTGCTTAGTTTTCGTATAAGCAACAACCTTATATTCAAATCTTGTTTTATTGACTTTTTCTCCTTGTTCTCCGAAATAGAAGGTAAGCAATTCTTTTGCTTCTTCAACAGAATCGAAAACAAACTCTGTGTTTATCACGTCGTAGTTAAAGCCTCGTTTTCGCCATTGAGAAACAGAACTTGAAATGTCATTTGGCGAATAGGAAGAAAATTCATCGTCTCCATAATTATCTATTATAATAATAGGACTTTCTTCTTTTACAACCCTTTCAACTTCCTTTAGTCCATCCTCGATATCTGTAATCCCGTCGAAGAAAAACGCCCAGGTAGAATACATCGCATCAAAAGTATTGGAATGAAAAGGAATTGATTGAGCAACACCCTTAGACCAAATTAAGTTTTTACCCAAATCAATCATCTTTTCATCTGGCTCCATAGGAATAATAAGGCGATTTTCATGTAATAGCTTTTCAGCCGTATATCCATTTCCAGCACCAACATCTATAACAACACCATTGGGTAAAATAGAGTCTAAGTATTCTATTACCTTCCCTTCTCTATCCATACATCTTCTTTCAATTTCAAACAGTTCAGGTCGTAAACCACCATAAAAAGGTGTTATATTTGTAGATTTATCACTTTTCATCATTAGCCTCCTAATAATTAATTATTTTCAGAAGACTAAATAGCGCAATCTACCCAATCCGATCCTCTCCATTCAATTAAAATGATTATCTGACCTAGTTCAATCTAATTTAGCAAACGCTACTAAAGAACCCTTATCGCAAGACTGGAAACCATTATTTTCATAGAAATGTCTTACATTTGGGGCTTCTTCGGTTAATAATACCTTTTGCCGAACATTTTTATATTTTTTTAAGATCTGCTGCATCAATTGAGTGGCAATTCCTTGATTCTGATAAGCATTGAGCACAAGAACATCTTGAATATAGATAATCGTTAAGCCATCACCAACAACCCGAATTAGCCCTACTAATTCTTCATCATTCCAAACCGAAATAACTGCCAATGACTGTCTAATCGCCTGTTGAAGGACTTCCCATAGTGTCATTCATTTACCTCCTCAAAATATATTATTTCGAAGAGTTTTCCCATAACTTTTCCACTGCCTTATACCTCCTTTACCTCATTAGTCAAAACAATTGCTGAACTGCTTATGTATTCTTGTATATTTCCGAAATCTTTTTGCTATATGTTAATTTCCAATATACCATAATATCAACTGAATATTAAGTCAATTTATTATGAAATGGCCTGAAAACCCGGACATCTAAACAAAAAAACATGATTAAACCTCAACTTTCAGCCTTTTATTTGCTAACCTTACAGTTTCGAATTTACTTCACTAAATAGTCCGATTCTCGTACAGTGCTTTTTCCATAATTGCTCCCATTTGCTGTATATTCACAAGTTTTTTTCAAGAATTATTTTTGTTTCACCGCAGTTATCTGTATATGTTCCTATTACATCAAAACCATTTTTTATATTCAAAATAAGCATGTTGCGCCATTTATTTTTTGTCTTGGTTTGAACAATCTTATAACCTTTTTCTTTTAAGTAAAGATGTTGTTGGTTCATTAGCTTGGATGCAATCCCCTTATTTCTATAGTTTTCAGCAACACCACCAAGCCAGCTATAAAAGCTATTAAATTCAAGTTCGTAACCAATTTTATACCCTACAACTATGTCTCTTTCCAATCCCACTGTAAATAATATTTTGGGTTTGATTTGTGCTTTACTAACCAGCGTATTAGAGTCTTTAAAAATACCTTCATGTAACATTAAAATCTGATTCAGTAACTCGGAATCTGGAAAACCCTCTATATTCACAAAATCCAAAGACCCTCCTCCTTTCTTTACGCCACAAGAGCACAACTATTCTTTATGCGACTTCCGGAAACCATAAAAGGTACGATAACCAAGATTTTCATAAAAAGTACGGGAAGTACTGGTTGCAAGCATTTCAATCCTGGTATTTGGATATTTATCATGCACATATTGAAGCAATTGCTTTCCAATACCCAATCCTCGATATCTTTTATTAATCAGCATTTCGCAAATAAAAAGACTGACACAAGTATCGGTATACCCCCTAATATAGCCCATTACTTTTCCATTTTCGTTTTTAACAACATAGGCCACGTTTGAGTTTTCCCATGCGACTTTTGTATTTTTTGCGTTCTCAACTAAATTAGTCCAACCTTCTTCTTTATTTAAGCGCTGTATATCATTAAATTCATTATTCTCATAAGGTTGAATAAATGCTACGATATCCTCTTTCAAACCAATTTTCAAAAATACCACCTCTTAATTTAATACTGGTACGACAACTGATGTTCCAGACTTTTGAAATCTTCTTAATCATTAAGCACCCTCGCTTTAATAATAAAACGATGTTGATTCACTTCAAAGTAGCCTGCATTTTGAATGATACGATGGATTTTGTATAAGTCATCCATATATTCTTTTATACTGAAATTTGGAATTTGCCAAGGTATTGCTTTCAAATAATACACCAACGCCCCGACATCATAAAAACGTTGAACAGGAAATTCCTCTTTACAATATTCAACCTTAAAGCCAGCTTGTTTTATCTCTTCAAGGGCCGTACTTAGATTCCAATTCTTAAACTCCTCGTTTACCGGCACATCAAAATGTTCATTGATTTGGCGATCATTCATGCCCCCAACCTGCTGAGTGAGAAAAACACCGTCTTATGAAATGATCCTCCTAAGTTCCGCGGGATCATAAGATTCATGCTTATTTAAAATCAAATCAAATTGACGATTCTCCACTGGAAGATGTGCGTCTTCTTCAAATGTAATCACCTGTACCCCCAGAGGTTCGAGTCGTTTTTTTGCAATTGACACGTTAGGCTCGTAACCTTCTGTTGCCCAAACTTTTAGGGGAATGGACGAAGCATAGATAAAAATTCACCACCACCCGTTCCCATATCTAGCAACGCATTGGCTTGTCGGACTATCCGTCTTGCCATACTCCCATATGACTAGCTTAATAATCCTTCCTGCATTCGTCCCGTATCTGTAACAAAAGAAAAATCCCATCCCGAAAAATTATTTTTTATATCTTGAATATCTTCTGAAAATTGAGGATCTGTTATCATATTTTTTCCTCCAGTTATCGTTATTTTAAATATTTATTATTATTCCTCATTGCTCATAAGAAGCACCACAGACTGACTCTTTTCTATAAATGGGGCGCTAAACCTTATTAAAGAATTGCGCACGATGTGGCACAATGTTGTTTAATCATCTAAAATACCGTCTCTCGTTCTCATATTTAAGGTGTCATAATCCTCTTTTTTAAAAGTTACAGTTACTCTTGCCACTCTTTTTGAATTTGGATACGTATATAATTGCTGATTAAACTTAACCCCTAGCGGAGCAATCACTTGATAAATGAGATTTAAAATATGAAAACAATCTAAATCCACACTATCTTTAAATTGGTTTTTCACACTTATAACCACTAGGTTTTCAATGGTTTGAAATCTAAGTTTTCTAGTTGATATATTATTGACTTGGCACAACCTTTTTACAGCTAGTTTAAAGAATTCTGAATCTGTTTCATCTGCTGGCATAGTAGAGTGACTTTTGTCCTTACTAAAATTGTATACGTAATAATCTGGCCTATTTGTACGATAAGGACACAATCGCATGTATGCAGACAGTCGAGCCCATTTTTTCACAATAGCCTGATATTTAATCCACAAGTTATTGTGCCGTTTACCTGGCAATGATTTAATGCGCGCTTGGAAAAAGAAAAAACTGTCCATTAAGTTCAATATAAGTGATAGCAATATGTTATACTTAATTCAATAGACTGGCTTCGCATGAGGGGTTTGGTAGCACTGTCGATCTGCCGTTAGTCTTCAATGGAGACTTTCCGGGGAGGGAGGTGCTTGCCTATGGACATTGTTAGTGCGTTAACGCTTATGATTTCTTTCGGAATGTTAGTGGCGTTTATCGTTTCTGATAGTAACCATAAAAAATAATCCCTCATGCGCTTTAGACGGTACGTGAGGGATTATTTTCCTAAGCTGCCAACCCCTCTTGTCGGGGTTCAGTCTATTATGACCGTTCCATGTATCTTCATGGACGGTCTTTATTAGTTTATGCATTTATAATCTTTCTATGTTAAGTATACCACGTAAATGATGTTTGTACACTCTTTACACTCTTTATTTAATGAGCCGCTTTGCCGTTTTAATCTTCATTTTTTAAAGTGAAATTTTCTGCCATCCCACCCAATAGGCCCATCAAATTCCCATGTTATAATTAATCTAATAGACTGGCTTCGCATGAGGAACTTTAACCTGGATCAATTCGGGAACAGTGTTATGCATCAATCAATTGCGCCCTGTTGTTATGTTTACCTTTACAAAATCTTTTAAATTAAAGTTGAGCAATCATTCTAACATCTTTATGTTTTCTTCCCTCCGCTTCATACTCAAACACATATTTTTTTTCAAAACCAAATTTTTTATATAAAGCAATAGCTTTTTTATTATCAACCGAAGCACTTGTATATAGTTTTAAATGTCCATATTTGTTTGTAAAAATTCTATGAACTTTTGTACAGTCATTTTTCCAATTCCCTGGCCTTGATAATAAAATCATATAAAATAAAACCAACCATTTTATTATCATTATAAATTCCTAATGGATATAATTTGGGTTCATATGCCGCTTGTACTAAAGAAAAAATATTAGGGGCGACAAATTTTTTTGTTCTTCATTTAAATTAAGATCTATACACTCATTATAATTGGTTCTATCAATTGGCTTAAACTCAATATTCATCTTGAATGTCCTTTCAAAATTCCATTTTTTCATTGTACATCTTGTTCAATTATCAACGCTGTTTGCTCTATTATTTATTTTGGATATACTTTTTCAAACCGCTCACATACAACTAACATTTCAGACGAAAAGTCTATATCATATTCTTTTAGTAATTCGGTAAAGAATTTTTCATGCGCTTCCCACCAAAATTGATAATCCCCTTCTCCTTCTGATAAGGCATAATCCTCTGTTACCTCATTCATCGGAATAGTTTCGACGGATTTAATTTGAATAACTGCAACAGGTTCATCCTGACCATTTAAAACAATATAATATTCGTCCACTTGAGGTATGGCTTCTTTTTCTAACTCATAAAGCACAAGACTTGAGGTAGTCGCTGTCTTTTTTCCCTCAACAACTAAATCAGCTAACCAATCAGCTGATGCTCCGAATTGAAATGCATCTTTATATTCCGTTCCTTTCTTATGACTTTCCACACAAAAATTGTTCCAAAATTGTTGTAGTTTATCCATAAACTAATCTCCTTTTAATATAGAATCATTTCTTTTGCCACAAAATGCCCCGTTTGCAGAACTAATAACGAAACATTCTTAAGTCACTTTTTAAGTAGACACATGAGAAAAAATTGTCTTGAAGAATCCAACCGCTTTCAGCTGGATATTTAATTTTCTATCTGTTCACAAAGGGCTTCCCATTCCTGTTCTAAATCTTCTTTTTCATTATATAAATTCTGTAATAACTCTAAATCCTTAACCTTCAATAATCTTTTGTCTAACTCTATAATTTGTTCTTCCAATGAGGATAAATACTTTACTAAACTTTCATTGCCCACATGCTCTTTCTTTTTCTCTACCTTTTGCCGTGGAGGAGTCTCCTTCTTTTTCTTTACATTTGCATGAACTACCTTATCTCTTAGTTCAGCAATTTTTTCCTTGGCCCACGTATAGTCTCCCTCAAAGCAATGCATCTCCTTTGCTTCAATCCAATAAATTTTATCAAATAGCCTGTTTAGAAAATACCGGTCATGAGTTACGGCTAAAAGGCTACCTTGAAAATCTTCGAGTGCTTCTTCCAACACTTCTCTTGATTCAATATCTAAATGGTTTGTTGGTTCATCTAAGATGAGCAAATTTATATCTTGATACATTAACTGGGCTAACCTTAACCTCATTCTCTCGCCCCCACTAAGCTGAGAGACTTTTTGAAAAACAGCGTACCCATAAAACATAAATCTTGCTAAAATTCTTCTTGCTTCTCCTTCTGTCACTTTAACCTCATCTCTAAATATCTCAATAACCGTATCATCTTCAATCGTAGAGAATATATTTTGAGATAGATATCCTATTTTAACATTGCTACCTACCCGCACCTCTCCTTGATCTGGATAAAGTTGTTGAAGGATTATTTTGAGTAAGGTTGATTTCCCTGTTCCGTTTTCGCCTATTATGGCAGCTCGATTTTGGTAGGTAAGATGCATATTTACATCCTTGAATAACAACTTGTCATCGAAACGTTTCGAGATATCTGTAAGCATAATAACATCATTTCCACTTCGATCCGAGGCATCCATCTCTAGGCTCATTTTCTTCCTATTTAATATCGGTCGATTCAACTTTTCCATTCTCTCTAAAGCTCTTTCCATGTTCCTTGCTCTTCTATGAAGATCTGCATTAGGTGGGTTGGCTCTATTTGCCCAATCTCTTAACCTTTTAATCGCTTCCTTCATCTTTTTTATTTTCTTTTGCTGTTCCTCATAGGCATGAAATTCCCTTAGAAGCTTTTCTTCTTTTTCTTTTACAAATCTTGTAAAATTGGTATGGTAAACAGTGACCTCTCCGTCTTCCAAATCAATTACCTTGTTGACTACCTCATCTAGAAAATAGCGATCATGTGAAATGACAAGGACTGTCCCGTTATATTCTCGTAAAAAGTTTCCTAACCATTCGACTGCCATTAAATCTAAATGGTTCGTCGGTTCATCCAATAATAACAGGTCTGGTTGTTTTAATAGCATCAAACCTAGCCCAACCTTTGTTTTTTCTCCTCCACTTAATCGGGAGAATGGCTGATCAAGTAAAAGCTGAATATTTAAACCGTGAACGATTTTATCAATATTGGATTCTATTTCATAACCACCATTAATCGCATACTGGTCTTGTAAATTTCCATATTCACTTATGAGTTTTTGAAGTTTATCTGTGTTCATCTCCACCCCCATTTCAGTCTCTAATCTTTTCATCTTTTCTTCCATCTGTAGTAAAGGTGAAAAGGCTGATCTTAATACATCCTTAGTAGTTGTTGAATCATGGTAATCTGGGATTTGTGTAAGATAACCAATGGCAACCCCTTTTTTCCAATGAATTTGTCCTGAATCTGGCGTTTCCTCACCAGCCAATAAATGAATCAAAGTTGTTTTTCCGCTACCATTTCGGCCAACCAGACCAACCCGATCATTTTCTTTTATTTCAAATGATATATCTTCAAAAATAGAGTTTCC
>Ga0209487_1003169_pt1 | contig 13026 bp, 12 predicted proteins | sample Poulit2012_FD_187524 | JGI IMG/M metagenome (GOLD analysis project Ga0209487, IMG submission 187524) | Agricultural soil microbial communities from Georgia to study Nitrogen management - Poultry litter 2012 (SPAdes) (version 2) | ecosystem: Environmental > Terrestrial > Soil > Agricultural land... | reverse complement strand
AGACCGCCAGTGGAGCCAGACGAATGGAGGCTTCGGGGAACAAGGGCAGCGCAAACCGAATCAGCCCGTAAGCACCTGTTTTGAGAAGCAGCCCGGCAAGGATCACGCTCCCGGCGGTGGGTGCCTGGGTATGGGCATCCGGCAGCCAGCTGTGAAGAGATACGGTGGATAGTTTGACTGTGAAAGCAACCACAAAGCCCAGCATCAGAATAAAAGCCATGCTTTGCGGGACCTGCGTGCGGAGTAAATCTTCATAATCAAAGGTGAAATTTCCTGTGCCGGATGCATGGATGAAATATAAACCAAGGATGGAAAGCAGCATTAGTAGTCCGCTGGCCTGGGTGAATATGAAAAACTTTTTGCCTGCATAAATCCGGTCCTCATGTCCCCAGATGCTGATCAGAAAATACATGGGGACGAGCATCAGTTCCCAGGAAAAATAAAATAAGAATAGATCAAGAGAAAGGAATACGCCTGTAATACCGGTAAGGACCATCAGGAGGTTGAAGTAAAAGAATCCCGCTCTTTTTTTGATTTCATTCCAGGAAACCAACACGCAGATCACCGACAAAAAAGCGGTGAGAATCAGCATGAGCAGACTCAGTCCATCGAGAGCAAGGGTGAAATGAATGCCTAAAGCAGGAATCCAGGGAGTGGAAAAATGGAGGATCCAGTCTTCCGATGCGGTCGGCATATCATAGCTCCACCAGAGTGTGATGGTCATGATCAGATAGACAAGTGTGCCGGCCAGACTGACGACACGGCTCCAGTGTGGATTCCAGCGCGCGGCCATCCATGCCAAAAATCCGGTAGTTGCCAGTAATATGATGATCCAGACTAAAACCATGGCAAAAATATTAAGCTGAGTAAAATAATAGCTCCTGTCGCGATGACCATCGCGTACCAATCCAGTTTTCCGGTTTGTGTCCTGCGAAGCATCCTGTGCAGCAAGGCAGAAAGTCGGGCGATGCCGGTATAAAACAAATCGATGATATCATTCTGATTGATTTTTGAAAGATAGACGAAGGGGTTCACCAACAGCAAATCATATAGCCAATCGAAATTCCAGCCGTGAAAGAAAAACTGACCTGCTGCATTTCGTTCAGGTTCAGCAGCAGGGAAATCTTTATTGTAATACCACCGATACGCCAGAAAAAGGGCAGAAATGGATACCACAATCGCTACGATCTGAAAAATCCATTCCATAGGATGTACCGTGGATGCGACCACGGCCGCCGGCAGAACCGACCCGATAAAGTCAGAGAATAAGGTCAGATGAACCATATTCTCCGGCAGTTCGATGAATCCGGCTGCGAAGGATAAAACTGCCAGCAGGATCAGCGGAATGGTCATCATCGGACCTGTCCGGCCGGTAGGTTCGCTTTTCACTTTTCCGAAAAAAGTGAGAAAAACCATCCGGAAGGTGTAGAGTGCCGTGATAAAAGCCCCGGCTGTAGCTGCGATCCAGAGCCATAAATTTCCCTTGTCGCTCGCATAGCTGAGCCAGATGATTTTGTCTTTGCTGTAATACCCTGCGGTGATGAAAGGAAGTGCGGCAAGAGCAGCGGATGCGATGAGAAAAGTCCAGAAGATGACCGGGAGTTTTTTCCACAGGCCACCCATTTTGTACATATTATGTTCATCGTGGAGGAGCCAGATAATCGCACCGGCGCCCAGAAATAGCAGAGCTTTGAAAAATGCGTGAATCATCAGGTGGAACAATGCGGCTGACCAGGCTCCCACACCCAGTGCGAGAAACATATATCCGATCTGAGAAATAGTGGAATAAGCGAGTACTTTTTTGATGTCGTGCTGGTACAATGCTGAAACTCCGGCGATGAGCAGCGTCAGCGCGCCGATGATAGCCACGCTCATCTGCACGGAAGGCGCGATTTCAAATAATACAAAGGTTCTGGCGATCAGATAGACTCCGGCTGTGACCATCGTGGCCGCATGGATCAGGGCAGAAACGGGGGAAGGTGCTGTCATCGCATCGGGAAGCCAGGTCTGAAGCGGGAGTTGGGCAGACTTGCCGACGGCACCGCCGAGAAGTAAAAATGCGGCTGCGGTGCCCCAGCCTGATCCGCCTGTCCACACTTCCGGTGCGGATTGAAGGATTTCCTGTATATCCAGGGTATGAAAAGTCATGAAGAGAATGTAAAATCCCACCGCCATGGCGGCATCCCCCACTCGTGTCACAATAAATGCTTTTCGGGCAGCATAGCCGTTCGAGGGATTTTTGTACCAGAATCCGATGAGGAGATAGCTGCACATCCCGACCCCTTCCCAGCCGAGATAAAGCAGGAGAAGATTGTCCCCGAGAACCAGAACCAGCATGAGTCCTACGAACAAATTCATATAGACGAAAAACCGGACGAATCCTTCTTCTTTCCACATGAACTCCACGGAATAAAGATGAATCAGCGCTCCTACAAATGTGATGATGAAAATGAATACCATCGAGACGGGATCGAGGTAAAAACCGATGGACGGAGCAAGTTCCATCACATCAAACCATTGCCAGGCAATCTGCAGAGTAGGGGAGGAATCTGCGAGAAACCGGCTGCCGAGGATGAGGGTCAGCAGAGCAGAAAGTCCCACCGAAGCCACACCGGTGACCGCATGAAAAACTCGCGGGAACCGACGACCGGATATCGCCAGGATCAAAGCCCCTGCGAAGGGAAGTGCGACGATGAGCCATAGTAGTTCTTTCATTGGTGTTTGATTTATTTCATCCTTTCAAAATACTTGCCTGGTGGACATCCAGTGAACCTGTTCGCCGGAAGAGCTGGATGATCAAAGCCAGACCCACTGCCACTTCTGCGGCGGCCATCGTCAGGATAAAGACAAACATCACTTGTCCTTCCGCCTGACCATGGATCGCCCCGGCGACGATAAAAGCTACTCCGGCAGCATTGAGCATGATCTCGATACAGAGTAGCATAAATATGATGTCTCTGCGGATCAGGAGTCCGATCAAACCGATGCTAAATAAAATTACTGCCAGGAGGAGGGCATGTTCTACGGGTATATTCATGAGTTTTCCGTTTTATTTTTCAAATATCTGTGGTGACTTCTCTTTTCTTTTTCTGCCAGATGGTAGGCACCGATGATTCCGGCAGCCAGGATGAATCCGGCCAGATCAACGATCAATGCGTATTGTGTAAACATCACTTTCCCAAGTTCAGCAGGGGTAACCTCCTGACGGATCATTTCCTGAAAATCCTGATGAAAAAAGAGAAACAGCATTTCTCCCGTCAGGATCAGCGCGATGAGAACCGGTCCGATCCAGTTTTTGAAGGAGGGAATTTTTCCGAAGATTCCTTCTCCGGTATCGCCTCTGTTCAACATCATCATCACAAAGACAAACAAAACCATGATAGCGCCTGCATAAACGATCACTTCCAGAGCAGCGATAAAAGGTGCGCCGAGAAGGAAAAAGATGACGGAAATCGCCAAAAAAGACACGATTAAATATAAAAGAGCGTGTACCGCATTTTTGCGGGTGATGACCATGAGCGTGGAAATTATGGCGAGAAGAGCAGCAATGTAAAACAATATCTCCATTTTTAGATTTTTCGTTTGTCGAACTATAATCAGGGCATTAATTTTCGTACATCCACCGGCTTGTTTTCTTTTTCTCCGCCGCCTTTCGGTTTGACGCCGACAGCCACCCCTGCTTCACGGTAAAAATTGTAATCCGGGTATTTGCCGGGGCCATCGATCAGTAGATCTTCTTTTTCATAGACCAGATTCTGGCGGTTGTATTCTCCCATCTCAAAGTCGGGGATGAGTTGAATCGCATAAGTGGGGCAGGCATCTTCGCAGAATCCGCAAAATATGCATCTTGAGAAGTTGATCCGGAAAAATTCCGGGTACCGCCGGCCCTCTTCATCTTCCGTGGCCTGAAGAGAAATACAATCCACCGGACAGACAGAAGCGCACAGATAACAGCCGACACAACGTTCCATTTCATCCGGATCCCGCGTCAGTACGATCCGGCCGCGCCAGCGGGGCGGCAGGGGAGCTTTTTCTTCGGGATACTGATACGTGACCCTCTTGCGAAACATGTGTAGAAATACCGTCCAAATAGATCTTAGATTGCTGAACATGATATATGTATTTTGTCGTTATTAAAATTTTCATTTAACTGTTTATGTATAAAACCAAAGCGCCGGTCACCAGCAAATTCAGCAGGGAGAGCGGCAATAATATTTTCCATCCGAAAGACATCAGTTGATCGTATCGCGGCCGCGGGAGAGAAGCGCGCAGCAGGATGAAGACCAAAATGAAAGCGAACATTTTGAGCAGAAACCAAACCACCGGCGGTAAAAACGAGAAACCGAGCCAGCCTCCGAAAAATAAGGTGGTCGTCATCGCAGAAATCAGCGTAATTCCTAAATATTCCCCCACGAAAAACATCCCGAATTTCATCCCCGAGTATTCTGAATGATACCCTGCAATCAGCTCGCTTTCCGCTTCCGGCAGGTCAAATGGCAGCCGGTGGGTCTCCGCCAGTCCCGCGATGAAAAAGACGACAAAACCTAAAAACTGCGGAATGAAAAACCATATCTTTTTCTGCGCCAGGACGATGTCGCTCATGTTGAAAGAGCCGGCCATGATGACCACCCCCATCAGAGAAAGACCCATAAAAACTTCATAGGAGATCATCTGCGCCGATCCGCGCAGCGCGCCCAGCAGGGAATATTTACTGTTGGAAGCCCAGCCGCCCAGTACCAGACTGTAAGCGCCGAGAGAGGACATCGCCAGGAAAAACAGAAGGCCGATGTTGAGATCCGCCACCAGGATCCCGGGCGCGAATGGGACGATGGCAAAACTGAATAATATACTGATCATGATGATAGCAGGGGCGAGAATGAATACTTTTTTGTCTGCAAAAGGAGGAATCCAGTCTTCTTTAAAAAAGATCTTGATCATATCGGCTGCCACCTGAAGCAATCCAAAGGGTCCTACACGATTGGGTCCGTACCGATCCTGCCACAGGGCCAGCATTCTTCTCTCCACCCAGATGAGACCGGCGGCGATGGTCATCAGCACCAGGAGAATTCCGATGGCGATCAGTATGGACACTATATTTTCACTCATGCTGTATCGGTTTTATGGTGGCTTCAAAAGGGAATTCGATTCCTGCGGTTTCCTTCAATCCTTTCGGAAGGCCGATGATCCCTTTCGGCAGGTGGCGCCGGAGTCGTACGTTGAACCGGTGGCGAGATCCTCCCAGATCCACTTCAATCGGATCTCCTTCTCTGATTCCGTTTTCTTCCGCATCGGTTTTGTTGAGAGCCAGATAGGGAGATGGAATTCTTTTTTCTAACGCCTGGCTTTGAGCACTCAGCTCATCTGATCCGTAAATATGGTAAATGGGAAAACCGAGAAACGTATTCTTTTTTGGAGTAAAATCGGACGGTATTCGCGCGGAAAAATCGAATTTCATCGTTCCGCCCGGTTCAATGAGTCTTTTCCCTGTCTTCCCGCCATGAAGAGGTCCGCCTACTTCAATCTGATATTTGTTGATCGCCTGGACCGAATTCCATCCGGGCGTCCAATAAAACGGGGTGATCGGTGCCGGAGGAACCCCGGTAAATCCTTCCATAGTATAGGAAAGGGCTGAATCGGGATCTTCGGGTGGTTTGGGTTCGTGGACATTCACATCGGCATGCATCGCTGTTCGTCCGCTGTAGCGATGAGGTTCACGTGTTATTTTTTGAGTTCCTTCACGGAAGCTGGCGGAAGGTGCCACCTCCCGTACCAGTTCCAGTTCCGGAAACTTTTTGATCATTTTTTGTACGATCTCATCCAGATGTTCTACGGAATTTGGTTTGTCGATCATAAGCCGGATCCATTTCCAGCTGCTTTTGATGTCATTTTCGGGTGGAAAGGTTTTATAAAATCGCTGCGCCCGGCCCTCATTATTCACGACGGTTCCGTCCGCTTCCGCAAAGGTAGCAGCCGGTAAAAGCCAGGTCGCCCGGCGGGTCGTTTCATTTTGCAGGTAATGCAGAACAATCGTATTTTTTTGTTTTTCAAAAAATGAGTCCACGGCGGTTTGGCTTTTACGATGGTAGAGATCATTTTCCATAATGATCACACCATCCGCCGACTCGGAATCGAAAGCCGCTTCCAAAAATTGATCAGAAAGCATTGCCAGTCCGAGAGAATTGACTTCCGGGACGATATAAACGAGTCCCGGTTCTTTCCCCTGATTCTGAAGGGTAATGGCCAGGGTAGCGGCTGATTCAATGATTGATTCACTGTAGAGGCTGGTCCCCGATACGATCAGCGGTCTTTTAGCAGTTTGTAATTCTTTTGCGATGGTGGCAGCCAGAGACTGAATTTTATCGTTTTCTCCGGATGCTGCCGGAGCTTCCCGTTCTATGTCCGGATCGATCTGAGAGGCAGTGAGGTAAGCCAGACGGGCGAGATCATCCGGATGGCCATAGAATGATTCGGTTGCTATTTCATCCAGTTTGGTCGCATGGAGCGTAGCCGTAAAAAATGGACCGGTTTGATCCTGTATCACTCTCCGGTTGGCAGCATCATCCCATTCCGGGATGCCCATTTCCCTTGCCTCTTCCAGCGGCTGATTTCTTACCGCCTGCCGGAGATGAAGGGCCATCATGGGAGCGGTATTGGTCACATCTTCCCCGAGGACAAAAACCGCATCGTAACTTTTTATTTCTCCTAAAGAAGGAGTTTTCACCGGTCCTTTTTTCAGGATATTCAGGACTTTTTTGATCAGCTTTCCTTCAGCGGCCGGAATGCCGGCATAAAACCTGTCAGCGCCCACCCATTCTCTCAGCAAAAAATTGGATTCCAGGGAAGCCTTCGGCGATCCGATACCGATCAGGTTTTTACCCCGGGTCATTTCCCTGATTTCATCGATCGAAATATTTCCCGGAATCGGGACCCAGTTGTCGTTTTCTTTTTTGAGGGGTATGAAAAGACGATTCTCATGATTCACATATTCATAGCCGAATCTTCCGCGATCGCAGATGAAATATCCATTCACCTCCTCATTGTACCGGCTGCGGATGCGGCGGAGGGAACCATATCGTTCGCTGGCGATGATGTTGCAGCCGACGGAGCAATTGTGACACACGGACGGGGCATTGGTGAAATCCCATTTTCGGGTATAATGCTTTTTGAGGGTTTTGTCGGTAAATACGCCGGTAGGGCAGACCTCGATCAGATTTCCGCTGAATTCATCTTCGAGTACGCCCGGTTCGTGCCGGCCAAAATAGACATCATCGTGCGCGGCGAAGACTCCGAAATCTTTCCCTCCGGCGTAGTCGTTATAGAATCGTACACACCGGTAGCACTGGATGCAGCGGTTCATTTCATGATTGATGAAAGGGCCCAGATACTGATTGTTATGGGTTCTTTTGTTGAACCGGTAGCGCCGGTATGCATGTCCGGTCATGACCGTCATGTCCTGAAGGTGACATTCTCCTCCCTCATCGCATACGGGGCAGTCATGGGGGTGATTGATCATCAAAGCTTCGATATTGGCGGCCCGGAAATCGCGCGCTTCCGGGGCTTCCAGAGAGATTCGCATATTTTCTCTTACGGGTTCCATGCATGCCATGACCAGTTTTCCTTTTTCATCCTCTTCATTTTTGTAGCTGATGATTCCACACTGCCGGCAGGCGCCCACCGAACCCATGGCGGGATGCCAGCAGAAATAGGGGAGATCCATTTTGAGAGAAAGGCAAGCCTCCAGTACATTGGTGTCTGCTCTCACCTGATATGTCTTACCATCAATGTTGATCGGTACTTTCATGATTTCCAGGGACATTTTTGTTGGTGAACATGATTTTCAAAATCATGCTTGAAATATTTCAGCGCGCTTTGCAGAGGTTCCATAGCGCCCGGTGCCAGCGCACAAAATGTATTGCCCGGAGCTAAGAACCGGGTTTGAAACTCAAGGATTCTGAGATCCTCCATTTTGCCGCGGCCTTCCTCCAGGGCATCCAACAGGCGGGCCGTCCAGGGAAGTCCTTCCCGGCAGGGAGTGCACCAGCCGCAGGATTCATGGGCGAAAAAATGTTCCAGACTGCGAACCATGCCCACCGGACAGGTCTGATCGTCCAATACGATGATGGTTCCTGTCCCGAGCCGGCTCCCGGCCTTCATCACACTTGCAAAATCCATCGGGACATCCAGATGATCCGGCGTGAGAAAATCGGTCGAACCGCCTCCCGGCAGCATGCCTCTGAGTTCATGCCCTTCTTTCATCCCGCCCGCATGATCTTCCAAAATCTCTCTCAGGGAAGTACCGAGCGGAAGCTCCCACAGACCCGGATTGCGGACATGGCCGCTGGCTCCATAGATTTTTGTGCCGCCCTCTCCGGTCAGACTAAGATCTTTGAACCATTCTGAACCCCGCAGGATGATATGCGGTACATTGACGACGGTTTCTACATTATTGACTACGGTCGGTTTTCCAAAAAGACCGCTGACCACCGGAAAAGGCGGTTTGGCACGCGGTAAGGCCCGTTTCCCTTCGAGTGCATTCAGAAGCGCTGTTTCTTCACCGCACATATATCTTCCCACGCTGATATGTAGCGACATGTCCAGATCAAATCCGCTGTCCAGGATATTCTGACCGATATATCCTGCTTCCGAAGCTTCTTCCAGAGCGCGGGTGATCGCTTCGGCTGCCTGATGGTATGCCCACCGGAGAAAAATATAGCTGATCGTGGCACCGATGGCATACGCGCCGATGATTGCTCCCTCGATCATCTGATGAGGATTGGTTTCCATCAGCATCCGGTCTTTGAAAGTACCGGGTTCCATTTCATCTCCATTGACTACAAAATACTTCGGGTACCGTGCTTTTTCACCCACCGGCACCAGACTCCACTTCATACCGGTCGCAAAGCCAGCGCCGCCGCGGCCTTTTAGCCCCGAATCCTGCACCAGTTGGATCAGATCCTGCGGTTCCATCGTCAATGCTTTTCTCAAAGCCTGATATCCGCCCGATTTTTCGTATTCCGCGAGGGTGAGCGGAGTTCCGTCTTCTTTGTTATGTTCTGTCAGTGGTTTTTCCATTTCATTTTTTTTCTAATACCTAATACCTAATACCTAGGGCCTAGGACCTACCTATATTTTTCCAAAATCTCCCCCACCTTCTCCGCTGTCAGATTCCGGTGGAGATCATCCCCGATCATCAGCACCGGTGCATGATCACAATCTCCGAGACAAGGCACCGAGAGCAGGGTAAACCGGTCATCGGGTGTGGTTTCTCCGTATTCTATTCCCAGAATATTTTTCAGGGAAGCGATGATCTCCTCATATCCCATGATGTAGCAGCTTACGCTGTTGCACACGAGGATGACATGACGTCCTACTGGCCGCCTGAAAATTAGGTTGTAATAGGTGGCTACGCTGTCGATGGCATCGGGGGACATTTCCAGGACTTCCGCCAGTTCTTTCAATGCCTGGTCTGATACCCACCGGTGATATTTTTGCACCACCTTCAGTCCTTCGATACAGGCTGCGCTCTTCATCGGAAAATGACGTGCGATCTCTTCGATTTCCTCGATTAGCTCCTCCGTCAATATTTTGGTTTCTATCTTCATTTAAATGCTTTATGCTTTATGCCGTATGCCATATGCTGTAGGCTATATGCTGTTTGATTTTCTCACTTACCAATGTTCCAAATTTCAAAGTTTCCAAATTTCCAAATTCATTCTTTCCTCCTTCGGCGAACAGGCATTTTTTCCTCCTTCGGCGGACAGGCATTCTTCATTTTTCATTTTTCATTTTTTTTCATCGATCAATATCCGACAATACAAAATCCACACTCCCCAGAATCGCCATCAAATCCGCTATCGTATATCCTTTGCTGATTTCCGGTACAAACTGCATGTGCGGAAAAGAAGGCGTCCGGATTCTCGTCCGGTAAGAATGAGTACTGTTGTCGGCGATCAGATAATATCCGTTGTGTCCTTTGGTGGCTTCCACTCCGCAAAAAACTTCCCCGGGTGGAATAGCCGGACCCCAGGTAGTATGCACAAAATGGTGGATCAATGTTTCAATATCGGTCATCGTTTGATCCTTCCGAGGCGGTGTCGTCAGCCGATGATCCGATTTATAAGGTCCCGCCGGCATATGATGAAGGCATTGTTCGATGATGCGCAAACTTTGCCGGATTTCTTCGATCCGGACCAGTGATCGATCATAACAATCCCCGTTGTGCGCGACCGGTATATCAAATTCAAATTCTTCAAAGCCGGAGTAAGGTTGTTTTTTCCGGAAATCCCAATCCATTCCGGTCGCACGCAATCCGGGACCTGTCACACCCCATTCGATCGCCTCTTCTGTAGAATAGACGCCGATGCCGATGGTTCGCGCTTTGAAAATCCGGTTTTTCATCACCATCCGGTCATATTCTCTCAGCTTCCCGTCAAAATATTTCAGAAAATGCCGGATCAGTTCCGTCCATCCTTCCGGCAGATCTTGTGCTACGCCGCCGATCCGAAACCAGTTCGGGTGCATCCTCGCACCGCAGATCGCTTCCACGATCTCCAGGACTTTTTCCCGATCATTGAACATCAGAAAAACCGGGGTCATCATTCCCAGATCCTGAGTGAAAGTGCCGTACCACAGCAGATGGCTGGAGATGCGGAATATTTCGCTCATCATGATCCGGATCATTTTTGCACGATCGGGTACTTCGATTCCGGCCATTTTTTCCACGGCCATCACATAAGGAAAATTATTCATCACGCCGCCCAGATATTCCACCCGGTCGGTGTAGGGGATGTAAGTATGCCAGGATTGACGTTCCCCCATTTTCTCTGCTCCGCGGTGATGAAATCCGATATCGGGCACCACATTCATGATCTCCTCTCCGTCCAGCTGCAGAATCAGCCTCAAGACCCCGTGCGTCCCCGGATGCTGCGGACCGAGATTGAGAAACAACAGATCCTCTTTTTCCACAAAAGTATCCAGACCCCATTCTTCCGGCCGGAAATTCAATGCATTCTGTTCAACATCCTGTTTATCGTCCGGCAACTGGAACGGTCCCATTTCAGTAGCTCGGGCGGGATGCCGTTTTTGGAGAGGATGTCCCTTCCATGTGCGGGGCATCAGGATCCTGCGCAGATTGGGATGCCCTTCAAAATTTACCCCGAACAGATCATAGACCTCTCGTTCGTACCAGTCAGCTGCCGGCCATACGGAGGTGACGGAGGGAAGGGAAGGTTCCTCCGATTCGAGCGGCACTTTCAGGCGCAGAAAATCATTCCGTTCGAAAGAAAGCAACTGATAGACGACTGTAAATTTGCTGTCCGGTTGATCGTCACGAAACTTCCGTGCCTGCTCATCGATGGCGGTCAGGTCATACAGCATCACATAGGGTTGTTCGATTTCGTATTTCAAAAACCGGAGAATCTCCACGATGCGATCCCTGCTGATCCATATCGTGGAGAATGAATCTGCCGTTTGCTGGAGATGTAAAACCGCCTGCGGATACTGTTCCTTTAATATGCCCGAAATCGCTGTCATCCTCTGTCGATTCTGTTTCTTTTTATATGATTCATATTAAAAATTTTATAGCCGGTCCGGATGTCGTATCTTCTTCATTCTCAGTCGTTCCGGACCTTTGATATCTTTCATCACCGGTTCTTCGGGTTGGATGATTCCCTGCGGTCCCATCCTCCAGTTGAGCGGTCTTTTTTCCTGCCCCACCTGATCCCGCAGCAGCAGAACCGCTTCCAGAAAAGCATCGGGGCGGGGTGGACATCCCGGGATATAGACATCCACCGGAAGAAACTTGTCCACCCCCTGCACCACACTGTATATATCATACATGCCCCCCGAATTGGCGCAGGCGCCCATCGAGATCACCCAGCGGGGCGCCATCATCTGTTCGTACAGTCGGCGGATCACAGGCGCCATTTTGATAAAAACGGTTCCTGCGATGATCATCAGATCTGCTTCCCGCGGAGTACCGCGGATCACTTCCGCACCAAACCGAGAAATATCATATTTGCTGGTGATGCTGGTCGCCATTTCCACGTAGCAACAGGAAAGACCAAAATTGAATGGCCAGATGGAATTTTTACGCCCCCAGGCGATCAGACTTTCCATATTGGTCAGAAGAATATTTTCCTGAACCGCTTCTTCAAAAGAACTGCTGCCTTCGACCACTTCCGTGGGGTGATCCACTTTACTCGTCCACCATTTCATTGACTTGTGTTTTTATTTTTTCGTGATAAATCTTCAGAATCTTTTTACCATCCGGACCAAAATCAAGAGCGCCGATCTTCCACAGATAAAGAAGCAGGATCGATAGTTCGGCTATAAAGATGATCCCAAACCCATACCCGGTCCAGCCTGTATCCCGAAGCGAGGCCGACCAGATAAATAAGAAGATCGCTTCCAGATCGAAAATGACGAAAAACATCGCGATCATATAGAAATGGATGGGAAAATGAATCCGCGCCGATCCGGTTGGTTTGACACCCGATTCAAATGGCGTCTCCTTCGATTTTGCGGAGTGTCTTTCACCCAAAAAGTAGGATGCCGTGAGCATACCGGCGGCCAGAATAAGAACAGCACCCATGTAAATGATAAAAGGCAGGTAAGATTCTGAACTCATAGGGCATGGGTTTAGATCATCAGGAAATAATAAAATTAATATATGGATAAATTTGTCGGAAATTATCAGTAGAAGGAGACTCAACGGGTTAAGTGTTGGAAAGAGTCAATATTTTTGGGAAATGAATTAATTTTACAGAGGTGATAATGGTAGAGAAAGATCCGATGCAGGGGTGGGAAAATGTTTTCGAGATAAAGAAAGTTTATCTCTGATTTCAAATATCAGGAATATGAAAGATCACCGGAAATGTAAAAATATTTTGACTGTTTCAGAATATTGATTAAACTTGACAAAAATAGTGCAACATGAAAAGAAAATTTTACATCATCCTCGGAAGCTTTATTTCGATTTTGGTTCTGGGAGCTTTTACTTCAGTAGATCAGATTCCTCAACAACAG
>Ga0209487_1003168_pt1 | contig 13027 bp, 9 predicted proteins | sample Poulit2012_FD_187524 | JGI IMG/M metagenome (GOLD analysis project Ga0209487, IMG submission 187524) | Agricultural soil microbial communities from Georgia to study Nitrogen management - Poultry litter 2012 (SPAdes) (version 2) | ecosystem: Environmental > Terrestrial > Soil > Agricultural land... | reverse complement strand
AGGATGTGCTTCCCAGATTTTCTCATTTACGAGATGTTCAATTTGTTCGAGTTGTTCATTTGTAACTTGTTCTAAGTGTGTAAAATCAAAACGTAAATGATCAGCTGCTACAAGAGATCCTGCCTGATTTACATGCTCTCCAACAACATCCTTTAGTGCCTGATGTAGTAAGTGTGTTGCTGTATGGTTTCTTTGAATTAACATACGACGAAGTACATTAACTTCTAAAGAATATTCTTCACCCGTTTTTAAAGGTTCTATTGTTTCTACGATATGCAAGTTTTGTTCAGCAGGTGCTTCTTGTGTATCCACTACACGAGCAACTAAATTTCCTTCTGTATCACGAATAACACCACTGTCTCCTACTTGTCCACCTTTTTCTGCATAAAACGGTGTCGCGTCAAATACAAGTTGTGCATTTCTTCTTCCATCTACTTCGCCAACAAGTTCATCTTCAAAAATAATTGAATTTAGACGGTTTATTGATTTGATTTCTGTATAACCTATAAATTCACTTTCAACATCTAATTCTGAAAGCACAGCTGACTGAACTTTCATTGATTGGTCATTTCCACGAGCTGCACGAGCGCGCTCACGCTGTTTTTCCATCTCTTCAGCAAAACCTTCTAAGTCGGTTGTAAATCCTTGCTCATGAGCATATTCTTCTGTTAATTCAACAGGGAAACCAAAAGTATCATAAAGTAAAAATGCATCCTTACCAGTGACTTGGACTTCTCCTTTATTTGTCAGTTGTTCAAAAACATCAACTAAATGTTCCAAACCTTCTGTTAAAGTTTCATGGAATCGATCTTCTTCTTGTTTAATGACTTGGATAACAAAGTCTTCTTGTGTCACTAAATTTGAGTAAAAGTCCCCCATCATTTCGCTCACCACAGAAACTAATTTTGTTAAGAAAGGTTTGTTAATTCCTAACTTACGTCCATGCATAATAGATCGTCTAATCAAACGACGTAAAACATAACCTCTTCCTTCATTTGACGGTAGTGCGCCATCTGCAATCGCAAAAGTAACCGCACGAACATGATCCGCAATGACTTTAAAACTTTGTTTAAGTTCGCCAGCTGTTTCATATTCTATACCAGAAATTTCTTCTACTTTTTCAATCAGTGGCATGAATAAATCTGTTTCAAAGTTTGTTGGTGTTTCTTGCAGAACGGAAACAATACGTTCTAAGCCCATTCCTGTATCAATGTTTTTATTTGGTAAAGGTTCATAAGTATCATCCGGCAAATGATTAAATTGTGAAAAGACTAAATTCCAAATTTCTAACCAGCGTTCATTTTCTCCACCCGGATAACTTTCAGGGTGATCTGCTGGTAAATCGTTATTTTCTGGTCCTCGATCATAAAAAATTTCTGTTTGTGGTCCAGATGGTCCTACACCAATATCCCAAAAGTTTTCATCTTCATCTAATACATGATCTTTTGGAAGTCCAACTTTTTCTTCCCAAATTCGGCGTGCTTCTTCATCATCTGAATGTACAGTAACATATAATTTTTTTGGATCTAGAGCTAACCATTTTTCATCGGTTAAAAATTCCCAAGCCCATTCAATCGCTTCTTCTTTAAAGTAATCACCAATTGAAAAGTTTCCAAGCATTTCAAACATTGTATGATGGCGTGCAGTCACTCCAACATTTTCAATATCATTTGTACGAATACTTTTTTGTGAATTTGCAATACGTGGGTTGTCGGGAATCACTGATCCGTCAAAGTATTTTTTAAGTGTTGCTACGCCTGAGTTAATCCATAATAATGTCGGATCATCAATCGGGACGAGCGAAGCACTCATTTCTATCTTATGTCCTTTTTCTTTGAAAAATTCAAGAAACATGGAACGAATATCTGAACTCGATAACTTTTTCATTTTAATTCTCCTCAATCCTTTTTGTTTTGAATGATTTTTAAATACAAAAAACGAGTAATCTCATTGCGACAAGGACGACTCTACGCGGTACCACCTTGATTGCAATGACATTACTCGTTCATTACCTCTTTAATGTAATTTAACACATTACTTGCGGTATGATTTCTCATACTAGGGATATTTAAGGATATTTACTTTGTGAAAACAAACGTTATCCTCATGTTTTTCTATGGTAAAAGGGAGCATTTATTCATATTTGTTCGCATATCTCACCATTCATGCGTCGCTGTAAACAAAGGGATCAATAAACATGTCCTTTACTTGAATACTATAATGTTTTGGTTAAAAAAAGTCAAATGAAAATCGCTACACGATAAAAATTGCCCTACATTACTGTTGTTGGTTTGTCGAGAAATATTTCTCCAATGAAAAACCGCGTCCCAAAACATCACTTGCTGACATAAAGACGACAAATGCATCTTCATCATGCTGGGTGATCATTTCTTGCATAGCTGTGATTTCACGTTCGGAAATGACAACCATCAACATTTCTTTTGGATCTTTTTTATATCCTCCACGAACATCTAATAATGTTACCCCACGTTCGAATTTTTCTAATATTTCTTGACGAATTAATTCTGCTTCATCTGAAATAATAAGAACTGTTTTCGAGTTCTTAGTACCAACTAAGACAATATCAATCATACGAGAAACAACCACTAAACAAATAATTCCATATAAAATAGCTTCTAAATCAAATGTTAAAAATCCAATTAAAATAATTACGCCATCTGCGATAAGATTGGCTGTTCCCATGGATACATGAGAATATTTTTCAATAATTTGGGCTACGGTACTTGTTCCACCGGTTGATCCTCTAGCCTTATAAACAATTCCTACACCAATTCCAGTCAACATTCCCCCAAATATCGCACCTAAAAGAGGATCGTACGTCAACGGCTCTAACTGGCTAACAATACCTGTAAAGAACGGAAACAACATACTTCCTAAAATAGATTTAAATGCGACATCTTTTCCTACAAAGAAATAACTTAAAAAAAGAAGTGGGATATTAAATGCATACTGAATGACTGCTGGAGTAATTCCTGTGATTTCATAAATAATAATCGTCAGACTCGCTACTCCACCTGAAATAATCTCATTGGGCAGTAAAAAAACTTGGAATGAATAAGACAACAGAAAACTTCCTACTATAATATATAAAGCATCTTTCCAATCCATTTTATATTCTTTTATAATTTCGTTCATTTCTTCATCCTCTTTCTATATGAGATACCATTGACATTATAGCTAATCAGAACCTTTATAACAATTCCGATATTTAAAAATGTTATAAAATAGTCTATAATAAAACCTGATTAGTAAGGAGGTTTTATATTGGATCGATTTTTACATTTGATTATGAATAAACAATCTAGAAATAGCGACGCAGCTTTTAAAAAGTTGTTAGTCCAAATACCGAAATATACACAGCACTATCAAATATATGTCACTGAAACGACGGAAAAATTAGATGAAGTAGTCAGAGAATTAAAAACAAAAGTAAAAACTGAAGACTTAGTCATCGTTATTGGTGGTGATGGTAGTTTAAATCATCTCGTTACCTTATTTGAAAAATACGATTTAGATAATTACATAGGATACATTCCATCTGGCTCCGGAAATGACTTTGCGCGTTCTCATAATATGCCCATTGATACAGATAAAGCAATTGAGCACTTATTTCAATTAAAAAAAGCCAAAGAAGTTTCCATTATTAAAGCTGTTCAAGGCGACACCATTCATTATGCAGTAAATAGTATTGGAATGGGTCTTGATGGATTAGTTATTCATAACATAAGCAAAAATTCACGAAAAAAACGTTTAGGAGCGGCTAGTTACATTTCAGGCGTTCTTTCTGCTTTTGTTAAGCAAAATAAGTTCCCTATCACCATTAAAGTAGATGATGGGATTTATTCTTATGATAAAGTTCAATTAGCACTTATTGCAAATAATCCCTTTTTTGGCGGTGGAATAAAAATTGTTCCTCCGGCAGACGGGACAGATGATCTTTTAGATGTTTTAATTGCAAATGATATCTCAGCTCGAGATTTATTCAGTATCTTGAGAAGACTACTAATAAATAAAAGCCATCTCAAACATCCTAAATTGCACCATTTCATTACTAAGGAAGTGGCTTTTTATGCTGAAACAAAACAGTATGCACAAAAAGATGGCGAATCTTTTGTACAAGACGGCTTTGCCTTAACCATCACGACGAAGAAAAGAAAATTTTGGGTTTAAACCTACTCATATAAAAAACAAGGTATCTGATTATGGACACCTTGTTTTTTATTTAAATTTTTAATTTTCCACGAAAACCTCTAGATGCATAATATGAATCTGCACCATTATGATAGAGAAAGATTTGATTGTATCTTCGATCACAATAAAGTGCTCCACCTAGTTCGCGAATACGTTCGGATGTCTCAACCCAACTTGACGTTTTTAAATCAAACTCGCCAAACTTTTGCAGTGTACGATAATCTTCTTCGCTCAGTATTTCAATGCCCATTTCTTCAGCTAAAGTCATTGCATCATTTTCTGGCTTGTTCTTTTTTCTCGCATTCAGTGCTTCACGATCATAGCAAATACTTCGTCTTCCTGAAGGACTTTCTGCAGAGCAATCCATATAGACATACTCATCCCCCACCATATCCGGCTCGCCACCTGTACGTTCCATTTCTGAAAGTGACCATAAAACATCAAGTTGAGCTTCAATTCGAGTTTGAATATCCTCCCAATTCATACCAGGATGTCGATCCATATGGTTTAAAAAACGTTCTTGTAAAATTTCTAATAAATCATCTTTTTCTTTCGCTGATAATTTATTCGTCATTTGATTCACCTTTCTCCGCCATTGAATTTAATGTGAATTTATTTTTATGAGAGTTAAAAATTCACATACTTAATCTCTATTTCATAAGAAACTACGAGAGCAACATCAGACTTACCCCCATGACAACCATTCCACCGATCATACCTTGCGTTACCGTTTGAGATCCTCCGTATTTTGTAGCTGTTGGAATAAGCTCATCTAATGAAATATAAACCATGATACCTGCAATCATCGCATAAATAACTCCTAATACAGACTGGTTTAAAAAAGGAATTAAAAATACAAAGCCAATAATTGCTCCTAATGGTTCTGCTAATCCTGATAAAAAGCTATATAAAAAAGCTTGTCTTTTACTTTTTGTTGCATAATAAATAGGGACAGATACAGCGATACCTTCTGGGATGTTATGAATAGCAATAGCTATCGCCATACTCACACCTAAAGTTGGATCGTCTAAAGCTGTGATAAAAGTTGCGATGCCTTCTGGGAAATTATGAATGGCTATCGCTAAAGCAGATAACATCCCCGTTCGTATTAATTGTTGGTTATCCTTATTTGTTTCGGACTGAGCGATTTTACTCCATTTTCGCGGTTGTATTGAAATGAATTTATTGATTAAAAAGATAAGGGCCATACCTCCAAAAAAGCTCAACATTGCAATGAGTTCTCCTTGCTGTCCACCATATACAGTTTTTAATGATTCTTGAGCTCCGGCTAGAATTTCCACGAAAGAGATATAAATCATAACCCCAGCAGAAAAACCTAAAGATACAGCAAGAAATTTTTCATTCATTGTTTTTGTAAAAAATGCAAATAGACTTCCAATACTTGTTGAAAGACCTGCAAATAAAGTTAAACTAAACGCAAATAAAATATTTTGCCAACTCATATCAATCAATTATTCTATCCCTCTCAACATATTTTTTTACCTCCACTTAATGTATAATTTATTTTAACATGAAATGTCCCTAAGCTGACATTAAAAAAACAGGCTCAAAACGAATAATCGTCTTAAGCCTGTTTGGTGATTAAACTACTTCATAATTTGTATCTTCTAAAACGGTTTGAAGCGAATCTTTAGGAATTTCAATTTCAGTTTCTAATATTGCTTTCTTATTTTCTAAATCGATTTTGACTGAATCAATTCCTTTAATTTTTTCAAATTTTGTTTTGACTGCATTTGCACAACCCTGACAAGTCATGCCATTAACGGTTACTTCTTGTTTCATTTTATTGGCTCCTTTAGATTAAATGTTTTAAATCGTTTCTAATTCTTCTTTTGTTGGTGCTGATTTAATGCCTTCTTTGACTACAGAAGGTTTAAATCTTTTGAGTCTTGAAGCATTAAGTACGACAGATACCGAACTTAAACTCATGGCAGCGGCAGCAAACATTGGATTTAAAAGTGGTCCGCCAAATAAGTGTAAGATCCCCATAGCAATTGGAATACCTAATGTATTGTAACCAAATGCCCAGAATAAGTTTTCTTTAATATTTTTAATGGTTGCTTTTGATAACTCAACAGCTGTTGGTACATCCATTAAATCACTACGCATTAATACAATATCCGCAGATTCCATAGCTACATCTGTTCCTGAACCAATCGCAATTCCAATTTCAGCTTGTGCTAGAGCGGGTGCATCATTAATTCCATCTCCAACCATTGCAACTTTTTTACCTTCTTCTTGTAGTTTCACAACTTCATTCGCCTTATCTTCTGGTAAAACTTCACTTAGTACACGATCAATCCCTACTTGCTTAGCAATTGCATCCGCCGTACGTTTGTTATCTCCAGTAATCATCGCAACTTCAATGCCCATTTTATGAAGTCGTTCAATTGCTAGAACACTATTTTCTTTTACAGTATCAGCAACTGCGATAATTCCAGCTAATTCATTATCGATCGAAATATACATTGGTGTTTTTCCTTGTTCCGCCAAACGATCCGAAGTTGTTGCCAATTCATCTAATGAAATATTACTTTCATCCATCAATTTTTTATTTCCAAGATACAAATGACGACCATCAATTGTAACTTCAATTCCATGTCCGGGAATCGCATTAAAGTTCTCACCATTCAATAAATCTAATTTTTTCTCTTTAGCGTCTCGAACGATGGCTTCGCCAAGTGGATGTTCAGAACCTAACTCTGCAGAAGCAGCTAATCTTAATAGATCCTGATGATTGATTCCATCAACTGTCACAATATCTGTCACAACAGGTTCACCTTCAGTAATCGTTCCTGTTTTATCAAAAACAATGGTGTCTACTTTTCCAGTACTTTCTAAAGCTTCAGCACTTTTGATCAATACACCATTTTCAGCACCTTTACCAGTACCTACCATAATAGCCATTGGCGTAGCTAAACCTAAAGCACATGGACAAGCAATAACGAGTACTGAAATGGCGATTGTTAAAGCAAAAGAAATACTTTCTCCACCAATAAAGTACCAACCTAAACCAGATAATATAGACAAGCCAATAACAATCGGCACAAAAACACCTGAAATTTGGTCCGCTAATTTTGCGATCGGTGCTTTTGATCCTTGCGCATCTTCAACTAATTTCACAATTTGCGCAAGTGCAGTATCTTTACCGACTTTTGTTGCTCGATATTGGAAACTACCTGTTTTATTGATACTTGCACCGATTACTTCATCCTCTTGTTTTTTCTCAACGGGGATACTTTCTCCTGTTAGCATTGACTCATCAATCGCTGTCGTTCCTGAAGTAATAATTCCGTCCACAGGTAATTTTTCTCCAGGGCGAACAACAATCGTATCGCCTACTTGAACTTCATCAATACTAATCTCTTTCTCTTCACCATCACGCATGACTCGAGCCGTTTTCGGTGCCAATCCCATCAATTTTTTAATCGCTTCGGATGATTTTCCTTTTGAGACAGCTTCAAAGTATTTTCCTAATGTAATTAATGTGAGGATAACGGCGGCTGATTCATAATACAACATGTGAGCAAAACTAGCGTCACCTGAATAAATCATATAAGTCGCATATAAACTATATACAAAAGCCGCACTCGTTCCTAAAGCAACAAGGGAATCCATGTTTGGATGTCCACGGAAAAGTGTTCTGAAACCTATTTGGAAATATTCTTTATTAATGACCATGACTGGAAAAGTAAGTATGAGTTGGATCATCGCAAATACTTGAGGGTTTGCCATTGGATCCATAAAACTTGGAACTGGTAAACCAATCATAGGACCCATTGAAATATAAAACAATGGAATCGTAAAAATAGCTGAACCTAAGAATCTTTTCCATAAATTTTTAATTTGTTGATCTTTTTTCTCTTGATCCAAATCTACTTGATCACTAGAATCAATCTCTTCATGTGCTTCGTATCCTGCATCAGCTACTGCTTTTGTAACATCTGATAAGTTTAAAGCTGTTGGATCATAACTAACTGTTAATTTTTCAGTGGCTAAATTCACTGAAGCTTCTTGCATGCCGGATAATTTTTGAGTCGCTTTTTCAACGGTTTGCGCACAAGAAGCACATGTCATACCTTCAACGTTGAATGTTTTCTTGACTAAATTAGATACAGCTGTATACCCTGCATCGGCTATCGCTTGGTAAATGTCTTCTTCACTTAATACGGATTCATCATACTGAACACTTAATTTTTCAGTGGCTAAGTTTACAGCAGATTTTTCCATTCCTGGTAATTTTTTGGCTGCTTTTTCAACAGTTTGTGCACAAGAAGCACACGTCATGCCTTCTATATTAATTGTTTTATCAATCATATTTTTTCTCCTTTGATTCTGAAATCGTCATAAATTTTCTTAATTTACTAAATGACATTCACATTGTCCTGGTACACATTCACACGGAACAACTTCAGGTGCTGAAAGTGATTTTTCTTCAAGCATTTTAATTAACTCTTCAATATCTGAAGTGCTCAACTGCGCTTCTTTTATAAAATGGCTAATCACTAAACCATTATGCTTATTACACACTCGTGATAAGATATCTTCTGAATAACTTTTGACCGTGTCAGCCTCGTTTATATTGGCTGTATAGATAAACTTACGGCCTTCCTTTTTTGTTTCCAAAACTTCTTTATCAACTAAACGACCGATTAATGTTTTAATAGTAGATTCTTTCCAGCCCATTTTATCTTCTAATATATCAATCACTTCACGACTAGTGACAGAAACATTCGCCCAAACAACACGCATAATTTCCCATTCTGCTTCACTAATTGTAACAGGTGCAGTTGTCTGCATATTTTTTCCTCCTTGAGATGTATTGCTTTCATGTTATTTTATATTTCGACTGTTTACACTTGTAATCTAAACTTCTTTTATAGTTTACAACCGTAAACGCAAAAAGTCAAGCGATAAAATTTAAATTTCAATTTTAAATATTAAAATAACGTAAATTAAACTTTTTTATAGTTTTTAATCTATTCTCTAAGATCCTTTTTTAACTAAAAGACATTTAGATGACAAATCGTTTAACATAAAGTGTTTCTATGTTGTGCGAGATGACAAAACGTTAATCAACCGTATTCTATCAATGTTTATTTTATAATCCTTATTCGACAAAAAAAGGTGTCAACGGATTAAATAAATCCATTAACACCTATATTTATCAGATTATATTTTAAGGTTTTACATTCTCCATACCTACCATTGGATCAACTGAAAAACTTTCAACCATTTCTGGTGTCAGTATATACGATTTTAATTCTTTGATTTCAGTTTCTGCGAGTGCTTCGGCACTCTCTTCTTTATCTTCTTTTAAGTCTTTACTTTTTTCTAATGATTCAAATCTATGCTTATCCGACTGGAGACGCTCTTTTAAAGCGGTATTTCTTAAATTCTGAGTGGACTGGATACTTCGCACAAAAGCTTCCGGTTCTCCAATCAACGACAGTGATTTACTTGCACGTGTAACCGCCGTATATAAAATATCTTTTTTCAACATACGTCCATAACTTTGTAACATAGGTAAAATGACAATATCATACTCACTACCCTGTGCTTTATGAATCGAACAACAATACGCTAAAGTAATCTTACTCCAATTTGAGCGGAGATAAGTGACTTCAATCCCTTCAAAATCAACCGTTAATTCATCTGTTTTCAGTTCAGAATTTTTCGCATTTGTGATACCAACAATCTCACCAATGTCCCCATTGAACACATTATTTTCAGGATCATTTTGAAGCTGTAAGACCTTATCTCCAATACGATATACCGTATCAATATACTTCACTTCTTTACGCGTGCCGTCATTTGGATTAAAAATCTCTTGCAAGCGTTCGTTTAAAACATTGATCCCTGCTGGTCCTTTGTAAATCGGTGCTAAAATTTGGATATCATTTGCAGTAAAACCTCGCTCAATTGCTTTTTCAACAATTTTTTCAATCACAGTTACGGCATTCTGTGAATTCGCTGGGAAAAAGTTACGATCCACTCGTTTTTTCAATAAATCAGCTGGCAAACGATTATGTTTAATTTCATGGGAAAGCGGGATGATACTTGAATCGTCTCCTTGTCGGTAAATCTCGACCAATTCTTTTTGAGGAATTTTACCGGAATCGATTAAATCGCGAAAGACTTGTCCTGGACCGACTGAAGGCAATTGATCTTGGTCTCCCACTAAAATCACTTTCATCCCATACGGAATGGAGCGGAATAATTGATTGGCTAAAAAAGTATCCACCATGGACATCTCATCAATAATTAATAAATCCCCATCTAAAGAGTGGCCTAAATCCATTAAAAGATCATCATCATCCGCTGTAAGTCCCAAGAGACGATGGATCGTTGAAGAAGGTAAGCCCGTAGATTCTTTCATTCGTTTAGCTGCTCTTCCAGTAGGCGCTGCTAGTAAAATAGGAAAACCAGTATCTTTATAAGCATGTGGGTCAAGGGATAAATCATTGAGCTCCGCATACAAATTGACAATCCCTTCTAGTACTGTAGTTTTTCCTGTTCCTGGACCACCTGTTAAAATAAATATCGGGGATTCTAAAGCTTGTTTAATCGCTTCTTTTTGCGATTCTCCGTATTGAATACCTAATTCAAACTCAAGATCAGAAATACTTTCTTCAAATAAATCCTCTGAGATCTCTTCAAAATCTGCATCAATAATTCGTTCTAAAGAATTTACAATGCCCCATTCTGCGTGATATAAAGACGATAAGAAATAGCGTCCTTCATCTTCATAAATAACAGTTTCTTCAATCATTTTTTCTAGATTTTTTTCAATTAGTTCATCATCGATGATAAATGGACGGCTTCGTTCTAATATTTGTACTGCTTTTTCAATGAGATATCCCCGCATCACATAAGTATCGCCGGAGTCATTTGAAATGGTAAAAAGTGCATACAAAATTCCAGCCTGAATTCGTTCATCCGCATCCGGCTGTATATCCAAATGATCTGCAATTGTATCCGCACGATTAAAACCTACACCATCTACTTCTTGAATCAATTGATAAGGATTTTCGCGAATAACTTCTAAAGTTGTTTCCTCATATTTTCCATAAATACGAAAAGCCAATGCATTATCAATGCCAAATTTATTTAAAGATAAAATGACTTTTTGCATGCCATATTCTGAAGATAAAACTTCTTCTAAAGTGTTTTTTTGCTTTTGACTAAGTCCTGGAACTTGATTTAAAACGGTTGCATCTGCCACGATTTCATCAATACAGTCCGTTCCCAAAGCATCTACAACTTTTTCAGCTGTTTTCTCTCCAATCCCTTTAAAAGAATCGCTTGATAGATAATTTACTAGAGATTCTGAAGTAGAGGGTTGACTTGAATTATACCTCTCTGCTTTAAATTGAACCCCGTATTTTGGATGATTCGTAAATACCCCATGAAACTCATAAGTTGAACCTTCTTGGATACGACCAAAATTTCCTGTAATGACAATATTATTTTCTAAATAATCTGAATTTGTTTCTTCAACTTCTACTAACATCACTTTATAAAAATTAGATGGATTAGAGAAATAAATAGCTAACACTTCACCAGTGATATATAATTCTTCATTTTCAGTTAAATCAAAGGGCATTTCTTTCAAATTATTTCTCCTCTCACAAAAAAGTCGTATCCTTATTCTAACGCAGCCCAAGAAAAAATTAAAGCGCAAAATAAAAACACCACAACGGTTTAATGTTGCGATGTTTTATGGTTAGAGTTCATAAGGCGTGTTTCGGTTGATTAGCCATCTAAGTCCCATTCTGCTCATAGGAAAAAAGTTTTGGATGTATTCAAATTTTGGATGGTTTATTTGATCTTTGAGCACTTGGTTTTCTTGGATGGGTGTTAATACTTCATTTTTACTCATTGAATCTATTGAAAGAATAAAGCGATGAGGTGCAAGTGCAACATTGTAAAATGGCAGTATATTTAACAAGTGCTCCACAACCTCATCATACGACTTGGATGGTTCGCCATACATATACTGTGGAAGAAATTTACCTTCCCCAGCTAATGAATCTTTCCCTTCAATTAGGTGTTCATTTGTATAAATTGTAATCCCTGGTTTGCCGGCACTTGGATGAAAGATGCCGACAATCATTTCAGATGTAGGAATATTTTCATTTATACAATAACCTACTGTGATTAAATGAGCGTCATTTTGGATGAAAATTGGTTTCCCCGTTCGTTTAAAGAGCGTCTCTTCCATTTTCCATCCTCTGTGACCATCTGTCCAACCTGATAGCACAACGCCTTTATGAATTTTACCCGGAATCATGACGCCAATATTATCTATATTAGGAAATTGACTATAGAATTCATCGAAAAATTGAAGGAATTCTTCAATTGTATTTTCTTCTAAATCCTTTGTCATGTGCGCTTGCACTTCCCCTGATAAGTTGACGACTTCTCCTACAAATTGTAGGTCTACCTTCTTTGGCTTCCATATAACAGAAACCAATAAAGATGTCTGGTAATCATAGTTAAATTTATATTCTAAAGCAGGACGTCCGACTCCTTTTTGGACGTTTTCCCCTTCAGTAATTGATCCTTCTTTAAGTAAATCTTTAATAATTGAGTGAACAGTTACCATACTTACATCCGTCTCAACACCTATTTCAGAAGCCACTGCACTTCCTACTTTAAAAAGGTATTTTTTAATATCTGCAATATTTCGAGCACGGATAACATTAATTTCGCTTCCCATTCGATCCCTCCAGCATCCGATCAACATTTATATATATCAAGTGGACTAAAAGAATTTATCTAGAAAATCTGC
>Ga0209487_1003167_pt1 | contig 13027 bp, 17 predicted proteins | sample Poulit2012_FD_187524 | JGI IMG/M metagenome (GOLD analysis project Ga0209487, IMG submission 187524) | Agricultural soil microbial communities from Georgia to study Nitrogen management - Poultry litter 2012 (SPAdes) (version 2) | ecosystem: Environmental > Terrestrial > Soil > Agricultural land... | reverse complement strand
TTTACAAGCATATCAAAACATGCATGATTCTTATTTAGAAGGTTTGAATTTAATTCGGGCTTTAAATTATAAATTAGACCAGATTCTAAATTACTTAATAATTTTTTTGGCATCCTCAAGTGGTTGTTTAAATTCTAACGGCATATAACTTTTTTCATGATCTATAAAGACAACTGTTCCAAAATATATATTTAGAAATCCCCTCATATTCAGGTGTATGGAGTTTAAGTGAAGCACTATGACCAGCCGAGAAACACTGTATTTTTGCAGAAGTTTTTCCCACATAAACAAATCTTTTTCTATATTATCACCAGCTAATATAAAATAAATCGGATATGTTGGTTTTTCATCTCTTCCATTTGTTGGTGGGCGTATTCAGCTTCAAGAGATAAACTATCGTATGCTTCATCGTCCATATTGCGAATCGCCCGTACATTTTGTTGGTAACGGAATAATAAATATCCGATCAATACGATGGTGCATAAAGCAAAGACATAGTAAAATGTCCCCCAAGACCAGTTGCTATTAGTATCTATAAAAAACACCGCTGCCGAGATCAGGAAACAAATTAGATACACGTATATATAAGACTTTTCATACCGTAAAAGTCGCAGAAAGTTCATTCGATCATATACCCCATTCCTTTACGGGTAACGATGAAATCCTCCAGCCCGAGACTAGCTATCTTTCGACGTAAACGATTAACATTCACTGTAAGTGTGTTATCATCGACAAATTGCTCTTCATTCCATAGTGCCTGCATTAAGTCATCCCGTGACACAATTTTTCCTATCTTACGCATCATTAATTGTAAAATAATAAATTCATTACGGGTTAATTCTGTACTTTTTTCCTTATATTCAGTCGTTGAATTGGTTAAGTTTAATTTCAAATCACGATGTATTAATTGTAAATATTCATCATCTTGATAGGAATAATTCGTACGTAAGAGAGCTTTAACTTTGGCAACAAGTATATCTAAATCAAAAGGTTTTTGTACAAAATCATCACCGCCCATATTAATCGCCATAATGATATCCATGTTTTGATTTCTGGAAGAAAGAAATATAATAGGCACCTTTGAAACTGAATGAATCTGCTGGCACCAGTGAAAGCCATCTAATGTTGGCAAGTTGATATCCAATAACACTAAGTGTGGTTGTGTCTGTTCAAATTCCGTTAACACCTGGTCAAAATTTGTTACTTCAACCACATCATACTTCCATTTAACAAGCGTATCGGAAACTATTCTTCTAATTTTTTCATCATCTTCTATTATCATAATTTTATACATGCAATCACCCATCAGCTATTTTAGCAATCATATCATTTTGGTGTCTTTTATTCCATTCTCTCCAAAATTGGCAAGAATGCTTTAAGTATTTGATGTATTTATTTCAAAGTATATCATAATTTAAGTAACGTTAAATAAAATGAATGTTTTTCATTTAAAAGTTACAATGTTTAAATTTCACAGCTTTCATAGAGGTGAAGAAGATGAAATCATCACAATAACTTGCTAGCAAAATCCTAGCCATACGTCGAATCCCCTCACTACTATGTTTTGCTTTTATTATGCTAATTCCACGGGTTTAGATGTATTTTAATGACTTACTGTGCCAAATGTGTTTACAGATTACTAATTCACCTATAAGTTGTTTGATATACTAGAAGTGGTAGAATAGACACAAGCAAAAGATCATCTACAATGACGGTCTTTTGTTTAACTATTGCACGACGTTATCTTCCGTGCTTTCTTTGTCAAAGAACAAATATATGATTAATGAAAGGGAAAACCTAGCCATTATTTCATCAAATCTTGAAAGCTAGAATAGCTTGCATAAGCTTTGAACGTAAACGATCACGTGTATCTTCATCAATGCCCCAATATGTGTTTCCGTGTTCATCACGGAGCTTACGTATGGACAGACTTGTCATATAACTTCCATAATGCAGAACAACTACCTTCATTGCTTCTGGCTCACCCTTATTTGCAGCTAAAATAATTGGATACGGCAATAAGCCACGCTCATTGTTTTCAGTGTTAGAATTAATCATCCCAGTCATCTGCATGTTCCTCCAAAAATCGTTTTAACCATTTAAAAGATCTTGTCCGCCTATACTGAACTGTACTACGTGGAATATAGAGCTGTTGACCAATTTCCACATCTGACTTGTTAAAAAAACAATATAGTAGGACAGTCATCCGCTTTTCTTTTGGCAAAGTGCGCAACGCTTCTGCAAGTAATTTTGGAGTGATACTCTTCCTGCCACTTGAAAACCTTCTTCCTCTTTGCCTCCATATTGCTTATCTAAGGTATAAAGCTGATTTTCTTCTTGTGGTGTGAGATCAGGAAATGTCATCTCCTTTGTTAATCGTTGTTGCCTTTCGTTATAAATATTGATTGCTTCATTCTTCAATACTCGTTTACAAAAAGCATTAAACGCACAGCGAACTTGCCACTCGGTACGATTTGGTTCTATCATGCATTTCCTCTCCCTTCGCAACTGCAAAGGTGGGTGAAGATTTCCCCTTTCCTAACCTTCAACAAGAATTTTTATAAAATGCCAAAGATCGAAGCTATATTTTTAAAAATTCTTAGTAGGTACAAAAAAGCCCAACCGATAATTAACCAGTTGGGCATAATAATTTTAAACTTTTTATACATGGACTTATTGAAGCAAAATTGCACTCTACATATTTTCCAACAATACAATATCTAATAATTCTTTGTCATCATATGGAAAAAGACTGAACAGTCAGCATGAATGTGGTTAGACCTTTCATATAATTTGGACTACATATTAATTGTTACTAGACTCGTTTCATATAAGCTCGCACTGTAAGAGGGGCAAATATAAGAACAATAACGACTGCAGCAATAACTGTGATGGTGATCGTTCCTTCATTCATTAAGTCCCTTGTAGCTGTCACGAGATACGTAATTGGATTCATACCCATAAACCATTGTAATGTATCTGGTATTGTTTCAGTTGGTACAAAAGCATTCGACATAACTTGGTGGTGAAAGTCCACTACAGACTTTGCTGTAGGAAATGTTAACGGAAGGCGAGGTGGAATCTATATAAAACGTTTTATCAATCCATTACCTAGTAGAACGTGCCTTTACTTTCTCTTGTATTTCAAAGACACCAGATTATTTATTCCAATTTTTTTAGCCTTTCCTGCTGAAAGAGCTTTTCTTTTATATTCTTCAAAACCCAACTTTTTATATAATTTCAACGCCGAAGTATTCGTATCGGCAACCTCTCCAATGACGTAATTGTTATATGGCGTATTTTCAAAAACATACTGGATAAGTTGAGAGGCTACACCCTGCCCCCTAATTTCGTAAGCTGTTCCGACAAATTCAATCGATCCTGTGTTGGGAGAGATGTTTTCATAAAGGACTTCAAATTCCTTCTTTAAAAAAAATCCTGCCATGCTTCCCTTGAAGAAACCTAAGTGCTTTCTTAGTTCTTTTTTATTTAATCTTACCGATAATGTTTTCCCATCAGTACATGCCGTCATTCCAGCAACTTTATCATTTACTATAGCTACATAAAATTGTTCTAAGACAAACATGTGAGAAAGAGCCTTTGCAATGATGCTTTTATCTTTGGAAAAATAGCCAAGCCATTGTGTAAAGCCTTCTGCAAAAATTTCGGAAATTTGCATCCTTACATTCAAATCGGTATTATCTGCTCTTAAAATTGTAAACTTATAATCTTCTTTTAACATAAATAATCCTCCTTAGTTTTAAGTGAATGAATTTTTTCACTCCTTTTCCCCACACACCAAATTATTACCGATGCTAATTAATCTTCTTAATATATCGAAGTGATTTTTAAATTCATATATTAATCATTACGTCAGATGCTCCATATTCACTGCTGATATCTTTGACAGAACTACCCAAAAGATACAAATGAACAACAAAAGTTACAATTGTATTTTTTGCCATTACCTTAATGTTCCATCGGCCCCATTCTTAAAAATTAAATGAATAAAATATAACTTAAAAACTATACTCGTATCATTTTAGTGAGTCTAATCATTTTTTTAATAAATACTTTACATCGCCAAATGTAAGAAATAATTTGTTTTCTGGATCATATAAACGATATTTTAGTGATTTTAGACTCGTTCTTAATGTGATTGTTGTTACGCGGTGAAGCGGTGGTGTTGATTCATGCGCTTCCTCTAAATTATAATTTGGGACACGTGGTGCTAAATGGTGTACATGATGATAACCAATATTCCCTGTCAACCATTGAAAAAAGCGTGGTAATTTATAATATGAACTACCATCGACTGCCGCCTTTACGTAATCCCATTCAGACTCTTCTTCAAAGTAAGAATCCTCAAATGTATGTTGGATATAAAACAACCAAATTCCGAGGGCAGCAGCAAGATACATCGATACAACTTGAACAAGTAAAAATGCTTGCCACCCAACGAAGAAAGCGATCGTTCCATAAAATAAAACAATTAAAACATTTGTTAAATACGTGTTATTACGCTCTTTCTTTCGTGCATCTTTTCGATTAAATCGTCCCGAAATAATGACTAGATAAATTGGCCCTAGACCAAATAAAACAATTGGATTTCGATACATACGATAAGCAAAACGTTGCCATTTTGATGCATCTTCATATTCATCTATTGTCATAACCCATATATCCCCAACACCACGTGCGTCTAAGTTAGAGCTTGAAGCATGGTGAATCGCGTGTTCACGTTTCCACTTTGCATAAGGAAACATCGTGAGCACACCTGTTATTGTTCCAATGGCATCATTCAACTTTTTATTGTGAAAAAAGGAACCATGTGTACAGTCATGAAAAATAATGAATGTTCGAATGATTAATCCTGATGCAAGAACTGAAAAAAACAATGCGAGCCAAACTGAATAAGAAATACTTACATAAGCAAGTGTCCAAAAAACAAACAAGGGTAGAATCGTATTCAGTATTTGATAAACACTCTTTTTATTATCTGCAAATGTATATGGTCTAACGCTTTTGTGTAATTGTGCTGTTTTTTCTTTAGACATAATATCCTCCCTAACATACATATCGTTGATAAAATCTTTAACTGAACTGCTAATCTGGATCAATAATTATTACAAAAACCATCATTGAATCGATTGTTAGGACTTTGATGTTTCACTCGAAAAATCCTAGGCTCCTCAACTTTTAACCTTAGAATAATTAGGTTTGATAAACCATCACTAATAAATACATATCACATGTTAAATTAGAGATGCGACAGACACCAAAATCACAGTAATACAGTAATTAGATCGTGCGTTTCCGTATGAAAATTAAAAATAGTAAGATAATCCACAAGAAAAATGTTTTCTAGTTTAAACCATAAGATATTGAACACGGAATATCCAGCAGCCCATATGGCGTAAATAGCTAATACACTTATATAATACTATTTACGTGTTGCTCCTAACAGGAATATCTCCAGATTAAAGAATTGAGTCACCAACTTTTATCCTACCACTATCAGGAAAAATACCTCCTGTAATCATATTGAGTAATGTTGTTTTTCCTGCACCATTTCGTCCAAGCAAACCAAAAATAGTGTTTTCTTCCAGCTTTATAGATAGATCACGTTTGTCCCTGTTCCTAAATGCAATTTGATTCATATACCTGAATTATTCATAAAAACTTTATAATGGCGCTCGAGTACTTGTCACTCAAGCGATTGGAGAAAACTTCGTTTTCACTTAATAAATGAAAAAAGAATCCATTTCTGCTAGGATTAAATTATCGACAAAATAACCACAGAAAGGATTCTTATAATGGCTACTTTACCGCGAATAACACTAGATTTCAATCATCAATTAAAATTGTCCAATGATGGAGGCTCTCTGTCTTCCGATACCGGTGGGTTGCTATTTCGGGAATTTGAGGAAAAGATTGGTTTCTTCCATACAATGGACCAACATTTAAAATTCAAGGACGAAAGGCAGTATGCCGTTCATTCTAATGAGCAATTATTTCGTCAAAAGATGTATCAGCTTATTGCTGGATATCCAGAAGATGCCGCCGCAGACCAATTGACAAATGATCCTGTTTTCACTCAAATCACAGGGACAAATTCATTGGCTTCGCAACCCAGTCTATCTCGCTTTTTCTCGCGCTTTGGTGTGGATACTCTCAATCAGATGAATGTGGCTAATCAAGAGATTTTGGACAAAGTCCATTCATATAGGGGTACCGATACAATTATCTTTGACTTGGATTCCACACATTCTGATACATACGGTGATCAGGAAAAGACAGCCTTTAATGCCCATTATGGCACTGTAGGATTTCATCCATTAGTGGCTTTTGATGGTGTAACTGGTGACTTTTTGAAGGCTCAGCTACGTCCTGGGAATGTCTATACTTCCAACGGAGTTGTTGATTTTATTGAGCCTGTTATCACCCATTACAATGAAAAATTTCCAGGAACTACGCCATTTTTGCGTGGTGATAGTGGTTTTGCCGTTCCGGCTTTATACGAATTATGCGAAAAGGAATCCGTTTATTATGTCATTCGATTAAAGTCCAATCCAAATCTGCAACGGTTAGCCAGCGAGCTTAATCCGAACACACCAGCTGATGTCACGAAATTAGAATGTTACTTTGAAGAAGCTGAATACCAAGCTAAATCATGGTCTGCCCCAAGGAAGGTAATTATACAATCTGTCCGCCCAGCGGGCGAATTATTTTTCACTCATTCCTTCTTCGTTACTAACCTGGGTGGGGCTTTTTCTCCAAAGGCCGTCGTTCAGTCCTATCAAAAGAGGGGAACGATGGAGAACTATATCAAGGAAGCTAAAAATGGTTTTTATATGGATCGTATGAGTAGCCATTCTTTCGCAACGAACGAAGTTCGAATGATGCTGAGTCTGTTGGCGTATAATCTCACCAACTGGCTTCGGACACTATGTTTTCCAGAAGGCCAAAAGAAGATGCAAATCCAAACTATCCGTACGAGAATTATTAAAGTGGCCAGTAGGCTAGTCAAATCAGCACGTTCCCTTTATTTCAAATTATCATCCAGTTTTGTGTATGAACCGTTCTTTTGGAAGGTTCTGCAACGCGTCCAAACACTACAATTGGAATGAAATAACAGCTGTATTTACATTTTAAAAATGATAGTAAAACCAAGGGGTTCGTATGTCCAAATTCAGAGGTTTTGGAGAAATACCTCTTTACCATTTTATTGTTTTCTCTATTTCATTTACTTTTGCCGTTAGATAAATGAAATTCACTTTTATTTAGACGTAAATGAACTTAAATAAGAACTATGAATAATTCAGGATATAATGTAGATAGTAAAATGAATGTTGCAGATTGCAACGATATAAAGGTTGGTACATTTATTTTGAAAAGCCAAGTACATATCGAGACCTAATAAATAAGCCGATACCTTATACGCTAAGAGTCGGCTTATTTGTTAGAAATATCAACAATGAACCCTACTCGTTCACTTATTTCCTTCAAAACCACGCTTCGATAAATATCGTTTCTTCCAAAGTGGCCACTCTAGATAAGTGAAAGCGCGTAGGAGCCATTCTACAGGACCAAATTGATGTCGCTTCATCCAAATAACACTCAAAACTAACTGGACTAAGAAAACAACAACGGAAATAATCCACACGGAAACTAGTGATACTTGCCCTGTTAGACCAAGGCCGTACCCTGTGAAAATAAACACACAAATGACCGATTGTAAAAGATAATTTGTCAAAGCTGTCCTTCCCATTGGTGCGAGCGTTGATGCCGTCCATTGCCCTAACCGGCTCGAATGGAAAAAGCTAAATAAGGAAGCAACATAAGCAGCTGTTAAAAAAGGCGCAGTTAGCTGATCCAAAGCAAGTGAGAGCAGTGATGCACTGACATTATCAAATGACATGCCATATGTTGCATAAATCACTGCACCTATTAGTCCAATCGGATAGCCGATATACTGAATGTAACGTAGTGTTTTAGGATGTTTTCCTACATTGACGAGTAATCTCTTTTTACCAAAAGCGAGCCCCATTAAAAAAGCTCCCAGTGCACTTGCAGTCATTGATATAGCCCAAACCATCAAATTTCTCGGAGTCAATCGAATGTTCTCCATTATTACTGATATCGGACCACCTTGAAAAGCGGCAGTTGAATTCGTTGCTTCCGCAAATGATTGCGCTGAATCTGCGGCAGTTGAAGGGTCTGATGGCATTAACAACCCACTGACACCTAATAAAACAGCAGTCCCACCTATGAACAATCCAGCCAAAATGAACGCAGTACGTGGTTGTATTTTCCTTAACACGAGAAGTACGAGACCTAATACAGCATAAAGTCTTAAAATATCTCCGTGGTAAAAAAATATAGCATGTACCAATCCAATAATAAATAATCCCGTTGACCTCCGAAGAATGCGTGGGACGAACTTCACCCCTCTTCGCTCTGCTGACTCCATTTGTAGTGTAAAGCTATACCCAAACAGAAATGAAAATAACAAATAAAACTTAGTATCAATGAATACTGTTTTGATCCAAGTCGCAGCATGGTCTAAACCAGATGTAAACGCTGGATTCTCCACGCCAAAAAATGAATAAACCGAGGCAAACAGTCCCATATTGACTACCAATATACCAAATAATGCAAACGCACGAATTGCATCAATATCCAAAATTCGTGATGGATTTATATCCTGTGTAGATGAAATGTTTCTTGTTCTCATGTTAATCTCCCCTGTGTTATATTTTACTACCTCATAAACTAAAGTTTTTCCTGTAGTCCGATAGTTTGTTAAACCTTTGATTATCATATGCTCAAATTGTTCGTTTTCTTATGAAAAACCATCCGCAGGTTAGAAACGTACAACTAAATATAAATGTTAGTCCAACCCCTTGAAACAGTGAATCGTTAAAAAGAAGAGTTTGGAATGCATCTGCCACTTGTACTCTATACGAAGGTATGGATACGCCAATAGGAATCGCCACAATTAACACAGCCCATATTATCCAGTTCACGAAATTCATCAACCCTGAAAACAATAAGTTAAATAATGATATAATCATCATATATGTCCCAAATTGATAAAAAAACATACCTATCACGCTGAATTGATCCCAATGAAAAACCTCTAGAATATTAAGAAGAGTAAGATAATCTACAAGAAAAATGTTTTCTAGTTTAAACCATATGATATTGAAAACGGAATATCCAGCAGCCCATATGGCGTAAATAGCTAATACACTTATATAATACTCTTTACGTGTTGCTCCTAAATTGATTACTCTCTTAAAAAAACTAGTCGGAAGAACAATTGCTATAATAATCAGGAATGGGGTGAGCATATTACCAATTGACACGAGAGTATTCTCTTTTAGAGACAAATTAACAATTATTTGAGAGGCGATGCTTACTCCAGCTACTCCCAGGAAAAATAACAAATAAATTCTAAGTTGTAAAAATGATGCTTTCATTATAATCTTATTCCTATTCAACATGACTGCCCCCTTCTATTAAATAAGCAAAGAATTTTTGTAAGGGTAAACTTTCGATAGAGACACCACATTTCCTTGCTTCAACTCTGTCCACATCTTCTATTTTTCCATATATTGCACACAATGTATTTTTTCCATAAGCCTCTTTATAAAGGATTCTTCTTCCGCTTGAAAATTGCTCAATTGCGTCGGTACTACCCGTTAGCAAGTGGGAATTGATACGAATAGTCTCTACTTCTTCATCCATCAAAATGTCACCTGATTCTATAATAATACTTCTTTCAACTATTGTTGCAATCTCATCGACCAGGTGTGTTGAAAGTAGGATCGTTCTAGGATTTTCCGCATAGTCTTCTACTAACAGACGATAAAACTTCTCACGCATCAATACATCAAGCCCTGACACTGGTTCATCATAAATTGTAAGTGGTGAACGGCTAGCCAATCCAATGGTATTCCCGACTAAAGATTCCATTCCTTTAGACAGCTGACGAATTTTTTTATCTGGATTAAGCTTAAAGACTTTAAGTAGTTCATGTGCATAGTTCCAATCCCAGTTCGGGTGGAACGTAGAAGCAAGTTCCAGAGTTTCAATAATTTTGGCTCCACCAAAATGAAGATTTTTCTCCCTAACATAACATGTGTCTTCAGGAATATCTCCAGATTTAAGAATTGAGTCACCAACTTTTATGCTACCACTATCAGGAAAAATACCTCCTGTAATCATATTGAGTAATGTTGTTTTTCCTGCACCATTTCGTCCAAGCAAACCATAAATAGTATTTTCTTCCAACTTTATAGATAGATTACGTACTGCATGTATTTTTCCATAACTTCTATTCACATTTATACACTCAAGTATTGTGTTCATTATTAGACTACCTCCTTTTTCTTAACCTAATCATCTTAATAACATCTTCATCTGTTAGTCCTATTTTTTCAGCCTGATCTAGAAATTGAAACATAAGCTCATTTAAGAATCGATCCCGTCTTTTACTCATAATAATCTTTTTTGCGTTTGTGGATACGAACATTCCCAAGCCCCGTTTCTTATACAAGATATCTTCATTCACTAGCAATGAAACGCCCTTAACAGCTGTTGCTGGGTTAATTTTAAAAGTACTCGCCAACTGAGCCATAGAGTATATTTTATCGTTCTCTTGATAAGTCCCATTTAAGATATCATCTTCAATCATTTCGGCAATTTGATGAAAAATTGGCTGTCCATCATTAAAACTACCAGTCATATAATCACCCGTTCGGTATTTTATTTACGTTAAATCAACCACTTGCTTTTTCTTAAGAGTTCTTTCCTTTTAACTTTCATATGTTTAACGATTTATGAAGCCTTTTGATTAGTAGCCACCCAATGCCTAACAACCCTCCAACTCCTATTAAGATTAAGCTTACTATTTGACCAACCATCTGCTCAGCCACACCTGTCCGTATAAATGAAATAATATGCCTACGATGTAGAACTTAGCTGCTCTTCCAACGGCTGCATAAAAGAAGAGCTTCCAAAATGGAAATTTCATACACCCAGATAAAATAGTAAATATCTTAAACGGAATGGGTGTAAAGGATCCAATTAGGATGGCGGCTTCTCCGTGACGATTAAATAACTTGTTGGCGGTTTCTAACCATTTTTTCTTCATGACTTTACTTAGGACTAGATTTCCTGAAGTGTTACCAATGAAATAGCCTATCGGTGTTCCTATTAAAGAACCTACATAGCCAACTGTAGCTATCCAAATGGCATTCTCTGGATGTAATGCACTTAAGGTTACTTGAAGAAAAAAGGCTGGTTTAGGGAATAAAATTGCATCCATCATACCATGTAGAAACATTCCTATAACTCCAAGATCGCTAAATATCTCCAAAAATGCTTTCAACAAATTTTCTTCCTGCTTAATTGAATGGCATGACTATTATTGCTATCAACATCTACAAGCATTGTCTGGTCCAGTAAAGGATATTCGTATAACAAAACATCATAAACTTTTTCAAATGAAGGATGAAGAAAAAGTCGTTTGGTGTTATCCTCGCACAGGGTTGTTCCCACAATGAAATTCCCATGCCCCTCAACACTTCTGCTACAAATTGGGAACAGAAGTAGGAATTCTTTGGAGCTAAGTTGAGTTTTAGAATTATGCTAAGTAATCCAATTAGGTTGTAACTATAGCTATCCTCTTTCATTTGAAAATCCTGAATAATACATCTTGCTAAATCATGCTGCTCTTTAGTCACATATAATCGTAATAGGATACAGCGAGTGTTTGGATAGTACTTGTATGTTCCTTCATAAACATTCTCTTTTACGAAACCCGCATCAATAGGGTTATTTACTTGCTTACGTCCAAAGCTGAATAGTTCATTTAATTCTTTGTCTAAAGCAAGTGAAGCATGATTATATGGTGCTGAAGTAAACTTTTTGATTACTTGTGAAAATATTGTGTCAGTATCCGTTAGTAGGACATAGATGCCTTTTATTGAATCTCGTTCCTTTGTATATTTAATCACTATATTCACCTCTAAACTTTAATAAATTTTGATCCTATTAGTGACTATAATACAATCTTTAGTACAATATTTTACATGACCTCCATATCTGTATGTCGGTCATGTAACATACTATAATACCGTTTGTTCCAAATGTCAATAATAAAGAAGCATGGGAGTTATCTTATCGTTATAAAAGTGGAATATTATATTAATTACTTCATGTCCCTTTCATGATCTCCATATATTGATTCGTTTCTCTGTTTCTAGTGTACTCTGGAATAAATCTTCAGTAAAAACATCGACAAATTCATATCTTATATCACTAACAGAAACACTTCGTAGTCTCTATCACGTACAAATTATTCAAAATGATCGTGTCGATTTAAGGTATAGGGGATTAATTAGGGGTGCCTGTCACTTCCCGAATCTCAGCCTGTACTTTCCTTAACCCCTGACTATTGCGAAATGTAAACTCATTCGTTAAAAATCCTTTTATACCAGCAACATCTGAATAAAAAAACAACTTGCTGGCAACCAGCTCACATATATTTTTCGTAATGAGTCAAATCCAAATATGATTGCCTGTAATTCACTATAAAAATTCTTTCCTATACAATCTATTGATGGATATACAAGTTTCGATTTGACAATGATGTCTGCGCTTTGTACACATGAACAAACCACACAGACATCAATCGCCTCTTGGATGAACCATCACAATACACACTAAGATCTTCACTATAGTATTGTTCGTATACCATCTCCTTTAATTCTTTCGGTACATTTTCTTCGTATTGCCCCCAAAGATTAGGTTTCCCCACTCTTTTAGTCCTTCCTTTCTCTCTAATCTTTGTCACCCCCCTTTCAATATGTATATGGTAACTTAAAAGTAAGCCACCATAACAATTGAAAACTGAGCCACTCTGATAGAAAATGACCCTAGCGGAAGCTAGGGGGAAATCAGGAGTGATTACATTGAAACAGAAACAGAAAATCATACAAATGTATCTAGAAGGTAA
>Ga0209487_1003166_pt1 | contig 13027 bp, 11 predicted proteins | sample Poulit2012_FD_187524 | JGI IMG/M metagenome (GOLD analysis project Ga0209487, IMG submission 187524) | Agricultural soil microbial communities from Georgia to study Nitrogen management - Poultry litter 2012 (SPAdes) (version 2) | ecosystem: Environmental > Terrestrial > Soil > Agricultural land... | reverse complement strand
TATTGATGTTAATGAAGTTGAAATTATAGAATCATATATGGATAAGCATGAAGTAAAGCCATATTTCTCAAAATAATAGTATAATAAGACAGTCGTATTTAATATACCTAGCATGCGACAACACTAAGCCTTCTAAACAATTACGAAGAAAGTAGTTACTGATTATATCAAAAATTACTAGAGTAGATATTCCGAAAAAACAAAAATACAGAAAAACGAAAAAACAGAATCTAACAAAAAAGCCCCTCCGTAAAACGAAAAGGCTCTTATAATAATAAGTATAATTAGCGAAAACAACTCCACGTTTTACGAATCACGAATCACCCATTCACATTCCTCTTAATAGCATTAACCACTCTCTCCAAATCCTCTTGGGTTAGGTTAGAGCCAGATGGTAGACATAAACCGGTGTTGAATAACTCCTCTGCAACGGTGCCACCGTAATATGGGGTGTTTTCAAATATAGGTTGTAGGTGCATAGGCTTCCACAAAGGTCTTGTTTCTATATTTTCTTTTTCTAAAGCTTCGCGTAGTTGTGTGGTGTTTATACCCGCTTTTTCTTCGTCTATTAATACGGTAGATAACCAACGGTTACTAAAGAAGCCCTCTGGTTCGCTTACGAATTGGAATCCTGGCAAATCCCCAAGCTCTTTTACATAAAAATCATAGTTTTTACGTCTTGCTGCTACCCTATCGTCTAGCACTAGCATTTGTCCACGACCAATACCTGCTACTATGTTACTCATTCTATAATTATAGCCTATGTGCGAGTGTTGGTAATGCGGCGCATCGTCTCTAGCTTGTGTGCTATAGAAGATGGCTTTCTGTTTAAGTTTTAAATCATGCGTAACTAACGCGCCTCCTCCAGAAGTGGTAATGATTTTATTTCCGTTGAACGATAAAATAGCTAAATCCCCTAAAGTACCACACTTAATACCCTTATAGGTACTCCCTAATCCTTCTGCGGCATCTTCCAATACTGGAATAGCATATTTCTTTGCAACCGCCATAATCTCATCAGATTTATATGGCGTTCCATATAAGTGCACTGCTACAATAGCTTTTGGTTTCTTTCCGTTGGCTATGCGATCCTCTATTGCTTCTTCTAAAGCTATGGGACACATATTCCACGTTTCTGTCTCACTATCAACAAACACAGGTGTTGCTCCTTGATACAGAATAGGATTGGCTGAAGCAGAGAATGTCATGGATTGACAAATCACTTCATCGCCATGTTTTACATCTAGCAAGATCAATCCCAAATGAATCGCTGCCGTTCCTGCGCTTAAAGCAGCAACGTGTATATCTTCTTCTAAATAATTCTCTAGGTCTTTTTCAAAACCATTTACGTTAGGTCCTAAAGGCGCTACCCAATTGGTGTCAAAAGCTTCTTGTACAAATTTTTGTTCTTGTCCGCCCATGTGAGGGGAAGAGAGCCATATTTTATCGTTCATGGTGTTTGTTTTATTGCAAATTTATAGTAATATTTTTCAGTGAACCACAATATGTTTAAATATCTTCTTAATACTTAATACTTAATACTTAATAATACTTCTTCCCTGTTTTGGTGATGTACACTACTTGTTCTTTGACCGCAACCGTTTCTAGTGGTTGACTTTCTGCAACAGGTGCAAAACCTGAAAAAGATACCCAAAAACTAACAACGAAAAGAAAGAAAAGATTTTTCATGGTTATTTTATTTTGATGATTCTTCCCGGATTGCCCACAACCGTAGCCCCATCGGGCACATCTTTAATGATTACAGCTCCGGCACCAATTAAAGAATTTTCCCCGACTTCTTTTACCCCTGTCATTATAGTAGAACCAATACCGCAATAAGCATTTTCTTTTAGATGTATTGATGCCCCAACATTTACACCTTGAGAAAAGAAACAACCCTGCTCAATAATAGTGTGGTGTGCAATATTCACCCCCATACTTATCAGAACAAAATCTTTGATTTCAGTAAAAGGCATTATATGTGTGCCTGGCAATATATAAATACACCTACCTAACTTAACCGTGGGATGAATTTGAGTGTCTGTATGTATAAAGTTGGGCGTTTTAAAACCTGCTTCAATAACTTTTTCTAATAACTTAACCCGCACTTTGTTGTTCCCCACAGGAATAAATACGTTGGTAGAACTATCGATATGGTCTAACATATAATCAAAACTCCCCAATACTTCAATGTTATTGACTTTTGCATTATGGAGTACTTCATTATCATCAATAAACCCAATAATAGTATACACCTCTTTCAAGTATTCTGCATACACTTGACCGTAGGTTCCTGCTCCAATAATTATGCATTTCTCTTTTCCCAAAACTTAATTTTTTCCATTAAATGGTAAAGTAGTAACTTGACCATCATGAGATATTCCTTCTCTTACAAATACTTTCTTTATAGTTAATAGAAGAATTTTCATGTCTAATATAAAAGAAATGTTATCAACATACCAAATGTCATATTCAAACTTTTGTGTCCATGAAATAGCATTTCTTCCATTTATTTGTGCCCATCCTGTAATACCAGGACGTATATCGTGCCGTTTTTTTTGTTCTTCACTATAAAGAGGCAAATAATGCACTCTTAACGGCCTAGGACCTATTAAAGACATGTCCCCTTTTAATACATTAAGCAATTGCGGTATTTCGTCTAAGGACGTTTTTCTAACGAATGCTCCTGCTCTGGTAAGCCGGTCGACATCAGGTAAGAGTTTTCCTTCTTTATCCTTTTTATCGTTCATCGATTTGAACTTGATGATCTTAAAGATCTTCTCATTTTTACCTGGACGGGCTTGAAAGAAAAAAGGCTTCCCGTTATTAGCGATGACTAAAGCCAACATCACTATAAGGAAGATAGGGCTTAATAGTAGCAAACCGAAAAAAGCGGCTAAAAAATCGATAAGGCGTTTAAAGAAGTGCTTGTACATCAGTCTATTTGTATTTTATTAAAAATTCTCAAGTAATTAATATAAGCAACTTCTAAGGAATAACTTTCTTTCGCTTTATTTAAAGCATTCATTTTTTGAGTTTTATAAAGCTCCTCATCTTGAGTATATAAAACAAAGTCTTGCGCAGCTTTTAAAGTGATTTGAGGAGGCAGTACATATCCAAGATTATCTTTTCTAATAACTTCAGCCTGCCATCCTTCATAATTTATTAAAACAGGATTTCCTGCGGCTAATGTATCAAAAAACTTATTAGCAGAATTAGCCCACAATTCTTTGATATCAATTACAAATGAAGACCCCATAGAAGTAGAATTATACCATTTTGGAAGTTCTTGCTTAGCAATGGGATCAAATATGAATACATTTTTGTTTAAAACATTTTTTCTTTGTGCTAAATTGATAATATCTTCTTTTTGTGCCCCTTGCCCGATTAGAATATACACCAAGCTCGGATCTAGTTTTATCGTTTTAGCTGCTAAATTAATTACGTATTCTATTCCATTCACCTTTCCAAAAGTACCGGCATATAATACTGAAAATCGAGGTGTAAAATTTAAACGATCATGCCAATCAATTTTTGAACTTACTTGTTGAAACCGGTTGATTTCTGATATATTAGGGATCACTATTTCAGTTTTTTGGGCATAATTTGGGTACCGTGTTACGATAGATTTTTGCATATCGACGGAAAGCGGTACAATAGCAAATGAGTTTTTATAAATAAGCTTTTCTAACTTGTAAAGTATAGATTGTAAAACCTTATTTTTAATTGCTCCTATGGCAATAACAGCTTCTGGCCAGACATCGCGAACTTCAAAGACAAAAGGGGTCTTATGAAACCATTTTTTTAATAAAGCAGGGATACCAATTGTTAAAGGAGTAGAAGTGGCTAAAACAACATCTGATTTTATTTTAAATAGTTTAAAAGTAGAGAACCATAAAAATTGAAAAAAAACCATACTTCTTTTTAGGTAGGAAAGATGGTTGCCATAGGGCAGAAAAATATAATGTATAGTTAGCCCTTCTTTTTCAATTTTATTCCACCTTTCTTTATTGTCATAATTTAAATCCTGAGTAGCACTAACTACAATTACCTTGTGACCTTCTTTAACAAAGGAGGTGGCCAGGTCATACGAGCGAGTTCCTCCTTGTTCGTCAGGAAATTTAAAATATTGGTGCAAATAGATTATTTTCATTTCATTCTGAAATTTTCATTACTGCCAAACCTCTTTTACCAGTTTGCACTGTATCAAAACACACAAAGTTTCCATCATTAGAAACAATAGGGTGTAAATCACATGCTACGTGACCTTTAATAGAAGAGGATTGAAACTTCTTATATGATTGCACAGCTGCTAATAAATCTATCTGATTAGTTAAAATATTAACTTTATACAATTTAGCCATCCGCCACTTATCTGGATAGGTATCGGTTACGAAACTGTAATCATTTATAAAAGATTGATGCCCATCAGAATTTATCTGAGGATATGCCACATAATGACTATCTTCTATATTATCTATCTTCAATAATGCATGCGCATCTTGATCTTTATAATTACAGTAAGCAATAATTTCTCGCTTATTATTCCAATCATAATGTGAGGTCATATGATTCGTAGTAGGGAACCTAAAAAAAGATGAATCTTCCAAATCATAAATCATTAACTCCGTATATCTTTTCCCTTTATAGGCTCCTGACCATCTATGAAAGAAAGAGATATATTTTGAATCATGTGAAAATTCAGAATGAGTTACATAATGATCAGATTCTTTAGATGCCTCATAGGTTTCCGTTTGTTTAGACAAAGTTTCTAAGTCAACAAGAAGTTTTCGTTCTTTTGTTTCTAGATTTATTAAATAAAGACCTGTATTATTTGGTGCCTTATCGTCCATGTATGAATAGTCATCTTGGTGGCAATATCCATACCCCGGCATATGCTCCTCTAATCTTTCATAACTAAAAGATGTTGCTAATGTTCCATCAGCATTAACTGTATCTATTGGATATGGAATTATAGCCTCTTTCTTTGAATATATATTCACAATCTTAGATACCATCTTACCATTAAAAGTACAATTAAATATAATTTCATTGTTGTTACGCCATTGTAACCTACAACCTTTATGAAAATTCCAGGAATTAGTTTCTCCTAATTTTACGAATTCACCGAACTCCTTTCCATTAAAAGGCAAATAGCCTACGTCCAAAAAATCATCTTTTGTAGGCATTCTAGGCTCTTTATAACGTAATCTATTGGTTAGCACCATAGTATTGTCATCAGAAAAAGGCTGTAGCTCATGAAATCCAAAAAAACAATTTTCTTCAATTACTATAGGATTTATTGAATATTCTTTTTGTCGTGGTAATAAATCAAATAATCCTTGATAGATATTACGAATTCCTTTTTTTATTTTGGGATTCGATTTTACCAAATCGTATACAAAGCGTTCTATTTTATTCATTATTTACACTTAAAATTGTATTTAAAAAATTGCTTTCCATTATTGTGTAATCTAAAGTATTAAGATAAAATTCATAAACTTTATCTTCATCTATTATTTTTTGATTTTCTATTTGCTCAAAAATATAACTAAAATCGGCCAACTTTTCAACCCTTATCGAATTAGACTCATTTAAATAATAATATTCTGGACCAACTTGTGGACTTGTACAGGTCAAGATTGGTATACCATAAGAAAAACTGTTTACAACAGAAAGCCCAACATTAAACGGCGATACATAATAAACAGCATTTTTAAAATGCTCAAAAATATTCTCTTCTTCATATACTCCTGGGAAGAACTCTACATACCTCCCTAAAGATAACTCATTTACTTTCTTTATGAGTCCATCCTTTATTTCTCCATCTCCAACTATTCGTAAGTTGTATTTAGGATACTTAACTTCCTTAACATAATTAGAATATTGTTCTATTAACTCGAAAATACCTTTTCGTTCTTGTAGGCGTCCAAAATATAAAAAGTATTTTTTCTCATAATCTCCGCAGTTCATAGGATTATCTATTCTAATCGTATTTTGGTAAGCTACAACCTTATCTTCAGAAATATTAAGTTTATCGATGATCTGTCTGCGCTTTTCATCATTGTAGACGAGTAATTTAGAACAACGTTTTGCGGTAAAAGCTCTTAAACCTTTAACCAATGGAGATTCCTTTTCTCCTAAACCTTTACCCCAAAAGATCAATTTGGATTTAAAAGCAAAGCATGGTAACCAACATGTAATAATGCGTAAATTATAGGAAGCTATAATCACGTCTGCTTTTCGTAATTCTCTCCACATTGACAAGCTCAGGTGAAAACCAAGCTTGTTAGAGCCTACAAATGGTATTTTTTTATCTTTATAATTTCCTTCTTTGTGATTATAAATTCTCCCCGTATGAATAACTAAAAAATCAGTGATTTCTGGTTGTTCATTTAAGTAATTAAATAAGAAATTCCTATAACTGGGAATACCAGCTTCGAGTAAAAAGACAACTTTCATAATTAATATGATATTTGCGTATAAGAAAACATTCCATTTCTCGTGTATTTTGGACTCTGTTTATATTAATAGAGGAAAAAGAATTATTTGTTTAAATCTGTGATAAAATATTTTTTATTAGTAGCCATAACTATCGATACTCCAATCCAAAAAAGAACAGAGGTCACCGAACCATGTGTTAAATGACTAATTATTGTATATAATAAAAGACCGAATCCAATGACATTGTTATTTTTGAAAATAAAAAAAGCGTTTTTAATAATAGTTGAGATAACAGTAACTAAAGTAATTATTCCAGAAGACGCCAATATATCTATAAAAGTCGAATGGGCATAAAAAGGTAATCCTACACTATTACTTTTATATCTAAATCCATCTATACCTATCCCAATTAAAAGCTCAATATAGGAATATGAATTTAATGTTTTCTGCCATATATATTGTCTAACTCCAGTTCCACCTTCAATTTGATCGGAAGCTAATCTTCTTTCTAACATGATGTAATAACTCTCAAAAGTTTTAACAAAGAACTCAAAACCAATGAAAAAAACAAAAGATATAAGTATTGTTACTATTAGAAAGGTTTTAAATAAACTTGTTAAACTTCGCTTTACATATCCGTTAAAAAACATTAATCCAATAAATGTAATAATAACAGAAGCAATCACACCTCTTGAAACGGTCAATATAACCCCACAAATTAATATTATAGAGACACAAACTATAAGAACTTTTTTATATATATTCAATTGTTTTAAAGTAGTAAAAAGTATGCTAATCAATAAAATACTAGCAAAACCTAAAATATTAGATAAAGTTCTAATACTACCGCCAACATTTAATCTCGTACTATTTACAATTTCACCTGTAAATGAAAATGCCATAGCTACCAAAGCTGCGAGCGTAAGACTTACGACGACATTTAGCAATGTTTTATCGTAATTAGTCATAACTAAATAAAGTAAATAACAATTAATAATATTAAGAGAAAATGCTATAACAATATTTACTGTACTATAATGCTGATTAAGGAAAGTTGTTAATAAGGTTAATGAGAATACTAAAATAAAAAACTTTGTCACTCTATAATCAACCTTAAGTTTTTGTTTACGAAATACTAAATTTACCAATAGGCCAAAAGTAATAAGAGGGAGGATTATATTAGGAAAAGATTGTATTTGATCAGAAATAATTGAGGATAAAGGAGCTATTAATAACCAGGAAAATAACCCTATTTTTAAATTAAAAATAGAAACGAACATAAGAAATATAGCTATGATTGGAATTAAACCTGCTGATTTATTATTAATCATAATAAAGACACTTAGTGCGAGTATAGTAAGATACCCAAAAATAAAAAAATCTTCTTTATCAACTTTATTCATTTAAAAGCTACGTTAAATTATGAATGTGAATATTCCCTAATAAAAATTGTTAATTATTTTCCCAGCATATACCATTTTTTTCATCTAGTCTTATTTGACAATCCAAATGATTTTCTAATGATTTAATTATACATTGTATTTGAATGTCATTTAAATTCTTGCCTCTATTTTCAGATGATAAAGTAATATTATTAGAGTATATTAACGGCAGCCAATTAACATTATATTTTGTTTTTGTGATTAGGGTATTTTGGAGGTTAGACATAAAAAATAACCACAAATCATCCGCTTTAGGACAAGCGTTCATAAATAAGTCTTTTTTGACAGTTAATTTCGATAAAGAATTTGGTGGATATAAGACTCCACCAACACCTATTTGGATAATATTCTTTTTATTTATTCTCTCTTTATTGAGAGTTGGCCATTTCTCATAAGGTTCAATTAAGCCTTCTTTGACACTAATCTGTTTAGATCTATTCGTAATAATAGATTTTGGATATCTATTGTGATAATGGAGCATTATTTCGATAAAGTTAGATGGATACAAGACATCATCATCAATGGTGATAAAAGTAGCTTTTGGGTGTTTTTCTAAAGTATAAAAATACTTCTTATGTGGACCAAGATCATCTTCTTTTAGATAAATTTCAAGCCCCCTTTTACATTGTTTCAATAATTTAACAGGCAATATTTCAATCGAATCAAACTGTTCCTTGGATATCCATAGTATAATTTTATCAGGCTTATGAGTTTGCATAAAAATAGACTCTATAACCATCCAAAGCTTATCTATTCTTGCAGGAAAAGAAGTTAATGAAACTATTAGTAAGTCGTCATTCTTTTTATTTGAATCATTACTTTTACTTGAAAACAAAGAAAAATTAGAATTTTTATTTCTAAAAGTAAAATAATAAGGTAATAGTATGTTACCTATATTACGTAATAAAAAGCGATACATAGAGTTTAATCTAAGTAAATTTAAAAATGAATTCGTATTTGTAGTTAAAGCATACTGCTTTATAAGTAAGTCTAGCATAGAAAAAACAGAGTATTATCTTCCTAACAAATAAGCTATGAAGAGTAAAATATTTTAACAAATTAACAATTAATTGGCTCACAAAGTATGAAAGCTATAATAATAAGCTTTATTTAGGTTTACTTAAAGTCTAATCCTTTCTTCATTAAGAATTAATTACTGATCAATAATAACTCCCCAGCTTCTCACTGGTATCAATTATTTTTTGCAGCTTATTTTAAAGCCGAATATACAGATTTTATCCCTGCATCGTTTGTAAGAAAAAGTAATTTATTCTTAGTGTATTTTCTGATTTTCCGTTTAAATTCTCGATTAGATTAGTAGTGTAAATGACTATCTTGATTTCTAAGGGAAACTCAAATAATACCGTAAGATCCTCCCGATTATTTCTCCAGTTTTGTAATGAGATGGTCTAATTAGACTGAATAGCTTTTTACTCATTTTTTTGAACAGCGACAAAATTATACAAATTATCTTTTAATTGTTCGATATCGAATTTTGAGTTTAATTCGATTATTTTAAACTGTAAATCATTAAGATGGGTGAGAGTTTCTGTTGTTATCTCTTGTAGTTTACTCAATTCATTAAGTAACTCTTTTCCGTCGAAAAAGTCTAATAATGTTTTATTATGAATATCACTGTTTCTTCTATTATTAAATCGTGATAACACAACATCTATCTGAACATTATTATATACGAATATTGTATTATTTATAGGAAGTTTAAATACTTTTATAATAGATGACAACTCTTTTTTACCTAATCTGCATTTTAGTACATTTTGTAAAGCAACAAGATTTTGTATTAAATGCTGATCATAAACAATCATTTTATTCGTTTGATTTTTATAATCGCTCAAGAAGATTAAACTTTTAAATCTTTTAAGCTTTAAATTTATATTGTTAAAAGATATGAATATTTTGAAAAGATAAAATATAAGTATTCTTGATTTAAATATCCGTAATATACATTTGATTCGATATAAATACGTAATGTCTGGTTGTTCCGAGATTATAAACTTTCCGTCTTTGCATAAAAGATTGGTTAAATAAGTTTTCCCAGAACCAGGCAACCCAACAAACTCAATTATCATCTAAAATAAATTTTATTGTATTATTGTTTCGCTCATAAGCATCTTCAATAGAAATACTGTCGTGTTCTGCTTTAAATGTTTTAAGTTTTTTATTACGAACAATAGGTTCAATTTTCACTCCGTAAGATCTAGCAATAATTAAAGCATGCATCCGACTTGAAATGATTTTTTTAGCATTACTAACTATATTTAAATAAGCCTCTAAACTTTTTGTTTCTAAAACATCAATTTCAAAGTTAAATTTTGATTGAAGCAAATCTTTAAGCTTTAATGTATATTTATAATCATCTTGCGTATTATAAATTAATTTAACTGATTGATTTTCAGAAATTTCTAAAACATAGTTTGCCTGATTTATTAAATATTCCTCCTCAGATTCTTTTAAATAACCGTATCTCTTTATACTGGTATATGTTGTTATCCCAAAAAGAATGTTATTTGTTTTATCTAAGGTTGGTTGAAACAATTCTGAAATCCCAAAGACTGGATCTGGAATGACTTCGCTGTTTACATTAAATATTTTTTTTAAATTTCCATTTGAAACAACATCTCTAACATAAACACCTTTAACTTTTTTAAGTCCTATACTGATAAGTTTTTTTTCAATTGAACTAAAATCATCAACCACGCCTACGCCAAAAAGATATATTTTAGAATTTGAAAATATCTTAAGGATTAATGTCCATAAAAAAAAGGAAACTGGGAAAGATTTATTACTTAAAATTAACTGGCCTCCACCAATAATAACAATATCATAATTGCGTCTCGAAACCGAAATAGCTTTTTTAAAATTTCTTATTGCGCTAACGGCTTTTGAGCCATTACGGTTATAAAACAGAGTATAATTCTCACAATCAACCTGAGCTGAATTATTTTCAAACATCTTTTTCAAAGAATAATTGATAGCTTCATCGCCTATATTATGAGTATCACTTCCTCTATTTATTAATAAGACTCTTTTATTCATATTTTTTTTTAAAAATAATATTATTATACTTTTTAAATAATTTTTTATTATCTAAAAGAAGAGCTATAAAGTAAACCAGCACTAATAGTCCGATTCCAAAAAGGATATCTAAAAGAGGATTATCTATAATTCCAATGAGAAAGTTTTTTGTCAAATAATTACCAACTATATACATAACTCCTAGCAATAACCCTAAAACGTGATTCTTAAAAAAAGTTAAGTGCTTTACATTAGTTAAATCTTGAACCTGGACATATGCTAACAAATAGTTAATAGCCGTTCCAATAGACACAGCAATTGCAGCGCCTTCTACCCCCCAACTTGACCCTACATACACTGCGATTATAACATAAACACCATATATAAGTGTTCGCCAAGCTCTTCGATATACATCTCCTAATGATTTTGCTATAGTACTTCCAATTCTCGTGGTAATAAGAAAAAATATTGAAAAGGACATTATCTGAACAATAGGAATAGAGCTATCCCATTGAGTCCCGAGAATAACTCTAACAATAGGTTTTGCATATGAATACATAAAAGCACTAAATGGAAAAAAAAGAAGAGTTAAAATGTAAGTTAATTCAAGATATATCTCTCCAATTAGTTTTCTGTTATCTTGTTTACGAGCTATTGGAGAAAAAAGCACTTTATCTATAATTTCACCTAACAAATTAGAAGCATATTTAACTAATTGGAAACCTCTTTCGTATAGCCCTAAAGCATCTACACCGAGGATACGACCAACCACAATCTTATCACCTTGATTAGCACCGTAGGAAAAAATTTTACTCAATGAGTAGCCTCCACCAAAATGAATCAATTCTTTAAAAGACTTATTATTTAATGAGAAACCCAAACTACTTTTACTCATAAACAAATAAAGTAAAAACGACAAGAGAGATCTAGCAAGAACGGCTATTACTAAAGACCAAACACCAAAACCTAAATAGGCTAACATAATTCCAACACCACCATAGCCTAAAACGTATGAAGCAATTTCAATGAGAGAAAGCTTTTTAAATTGCATATCTCTGTACATAAGCCCCATTGGTGTTGTTATAGCTGATTTTAAAAGAAGCACTATCGAAATCACTCTAAGTATACCAGTTAATTCATCATTCTTAAAAAACGATGCGATGAGAGGGGCAAAGATTTGTAATAATAAAAAAAGAATGACACCAAAAATAAGAGAATAAGTAAAACCTGTATAAATATCAGTTTTAGTTAAATCTTTTTTCTGAGTTATTGCAGGACCAAATCCCATATCATTAAATATATCTGCAAAGCTTGTAACGAGTAATGCAAGTCCCATTAACCCGAATTCCGTAGGTGTTAATAATCTTGCTAAAATAGCTAAAATTGCGAATTGAAAGATAGCATTTGAAGCTTTCACTCCGCCTAACCAAAGAAATCCTCCGAAAGTTTTTTTTGTTAAACTCAATTAAAATAATAATTTGAATGTTTTTTAAACCACTCTTTATTCGTAACTGGTATTTTTTAGGAGTTAGTTTTCTATTTTATTTGCTAATTCGTTTCTCACTCTTGTGGAAACTTTGCTGCTTCGCCAATTCAAATATTCGCTGATTTGTGAATCTCTTTACTCCTTTTACAAGTCACAAATCATCCCGAGGTTTCCCCGAGTTCTCGGGGCAAGCAGGGACTCCGCTATGCTTCGCGAATTACGATTTCCCCACGGCTTCGCCCCTTCAGTCCCACGGGGACTAAAAACGAAAAGTAATTATATAAAAAAAGTCACTTTCGTTTCCTTGGTATAAAACAAGGTATGCAAAGTAACTGGGGAGGAATTACTACAATATTAATAAACTCTAAATAAAACTATGGATGATGTTATTTAGAGTTTGCGAATATAGGGAAAGTTTTTGGATAATCGGGAATCGTTATTCGTTATTCGGGAATCGGGATTCGGGATTCGGGATTCGGGGATCGGAGATCAGAGATCGGGGATTGAGCAAACCAGTCAGGTTTTGAAAACCTGACTGGTTTCATCGTGATCTTGCACCTTGTGCTCCGTACTCCTAAGTACTAGCTCCTACCAATTAACTCCTAGTAACGAATAACAA
>Ga0209487_1003164_pt1 | contig 13031 bp, 13 predicted proteins | sample Poulit2012_FD_187524 | JGI IMG/M metagenome (GOLD analysis project Ga0209487, IMG submission 187524) | Agricultural soil microbial communities from Georgia to study Nitrogen management - Poultry litter 2012 (SPAdes) (version 2) | ecosystem: Environmental > Terrestrial > Soil > Agricultural land... | reverse complement strand
CCCCGTAAATCAGGATCGATGAGATCGAGCGGCATCCGCGGATAAGTCGGCGCTGCAAGTTCAATGCGATCTCCCTCAAAGACCTGCGTCGCGCCGACGACGGTACCGATCGGTACCGACGCCTCGAGAGCCGTGCAGAGGACGGCATGGATGACACGATCTACGTTCATCTCACGCAGGAAGCGCTCGGTTCGCAACGTTGCCTTTACTTTCCCCATCCCGGTGATTGCAACGCCGGTAACACCGTCCTGCGCGGATTCTGCCTCTTCAAGTCCTTCGAAACGGCCTCGTTCATACCTCTTCAAGAACGGCTCTGCTTCTTCTGCACTTGAAAATACCAAGCCAATCATCGATACTCTCCTGCCGGAATGTGATTCTGGAAAGGAAGCAAACCTATCTGTTTACAAGAACATCTTTTAATAGGAACCCGGGATGAAGGTTGTCGAAATACTTGAGAAGGCGGATAATCCCCTCATATCGTATGAACTCATCCCTCCCCGCCGAGGCGGTTCGATTGCCGGCGTATTTGATATAATTGAACGTCTCGTCGCGTTTGAGCCGCCGTTCATTGACGTGACCAGCCATAGTGCGGAGCAGTACTATGAGGATCTCGGAGACGGTAGCGTTCGTCGCTATGCTAAACGGAAGCGGCCGGGTACCCTAGGCCTTTGTGCAGCCATCAAGGGTCGATTCGGTATCGAAACGGTGCCGCATCTTCTATGCCTCGGGTTTACCCGAGAGGAGACGGAAGACGCGCTGATCGAGTTGAACTATCTCGGCATCCAGAATGTGATGGCGCTTCGGGGCGACGATAATGGCTATCAGAAGTCGCTGAACGAGAACCGCACGCGGAATAACTACGCTGTCGATCTGGTAAGGCAGGTCGCTGATATGAACCGCGGTCTCTACCTCGAGAACCTGCTAGACGCGGCGTCAACGGACTTCTGTATCGGCGTGGCCGGCTATCCCGAGAAACACTTTGAAGCGCCGAACCTCGAGTGGGACGTACAGAATTTGAAGCGGAAGGTCGACGCCGGCGCGCATTATGTCACCACGCAGATGTTTTTCGACAACCAGCACTATTTCCGATTTGTTGACCTGTGCCGGGAAGCGGGAATCGACGTCCCAATTATCCCCGGGCTCAAGATATTGACGTCCCGGAGGCAGTTACAGGCGCTTCCTAAGCACTTTTTTGTGGACATTCCCACGGATCTCGCCGAGGAAGCCAGTGCTGCTTCGGATGAGCACGTTAAAGACATCGGGATCGAATGGGCGATTCGTCAGGCCGATGAATTGATGAGCCACGGCGTCCCCTGTGTGCATTTCTATATCATGCAGTCGGCAGAGACGGTTGCAAGGGTTGTTGAACCGCTTCGCGCAGCCGCGTGATAAAGCAAAAGGCCCCGGCATGATGCCGAGGCCTTGAATGATCATCTATATGCGTAGCGACTGGTACTGCGCAATTTCGCTTTATACCGCATCAATTGTCGCCGAAGTCGCTCGATGGTGTTGTCGATCGCTTCTTCATGTGTGGAGGCCGTGTCTCGAGCAGTCAGCGTTTGCTTAACGACACGCAGACTGATTTCCGCCGTTCGCTCCTGAACGCCATTACCGGCTTTTGAAAGAACGATGGTCGCATCGGTCACGCCGTCATAAAAACGTAGAAGCTTCTCGAGCTTCTGTTCGGCGTAAGTGCGGAGTTCGTTGCTTGCATCGAAGCGGCGGGCGGTGAACTGGATCTGCATAGATACCTCCGTTGCTATCCGTACACGGGAATAACGAATGTGGAATCATCCACACTCTCTTAGTACGTCATACGGGCGAGGGAGTCAACGGATCGTCGGAAATGATGCCGCCGAGTGCAGTTCTTGTAACCAGACGTACCGCCGGCTTTATCCGTGCTTTGAGCCGGACGAATCGAGCGACTGAAGGTAGTTGTTCTCAACGTCCTTCATTTCCTGAGCTGCCGCATCCGTGTCATCCGAGTATCCCAGAAGATGAAGGAGGCCGTGCAGTGTGTAACGGGCGGCTTCTCTCTCGTACGTTTCGCCAAATTCGGCGCATCGTTCGGCAGCCGTGTCGAGGTCCACGTAGATCTCGCCGTCAACGTCTTCTTCACCGTCGTCGGCCATGTTGAACGCCAGCACGTCGGTGAGGTAATCGTGCTCGAGATAGCGGCGGTTCAGGTCCAGGACCGTGTCGTGATCGGTCAGGATGACCTCCAGGTGGGATACGGCGGCGTCTTCGGAGCGAATCGCGTGCTGGAGCAAACGCTTGATCGCGCTTACCGGAGCCTCACGATTGGGATGATCGACGACGACATTGAGTACGAAGTCGGATTCGGAAGTCATCCGAGGTCGGAGAAGAGCGTTTCCGTCATTGAGAGCGCAACGCTGCTCATGATGAGCTCAGGTGGGAGCTGCGTGAAGTCGGTCGAGAGAAGCCTTTCGTCGACATTTGCATATAGGGAGCAGCCGACTTCCCGCTCGACGACGAGTCCGCTCGTCCTGCCGTTGCGACGGGCAAAGAAAATGACTTCGCCCAGGTCCTCGCTCGCAATGAACCCGGTACAGTCCTGAAGCTGCAGGAACGAAGCAGGGGCGTAAACAGAGACGAGGGTACTGCCGGCCTCTTCGACGCCTTCCGGCAATTCAAGCCCGTTCAGTATCTCAAGCGCGAGATGGCGCCCCGACGCTTCATCCTTGAGCTCAAAGCGGGTCAGGCCGCCGTCTGTTTTGGGTGAGACACCAAGGACGTTGGAAATGCGTTTGAGGTCGGCCTCCGAAAACGAGAACGCCATTGCTGACCGCGGTAAACAGGTAGATTGAACGAACTGCACATTGGAATGCAGGTCGCAGAAAATAGCGGCAAGCCCGACCAATTACAACGATTCAAACACTGGTATGCTGCTGCAATACCGGGCCCTGCGAGTCCATCCTCACACCCGTCGCGACTGCATCGTCATCCGACTCCTCACCGTCGTCAAGCCCTACGACATTCTTCGCATGGAGCCCTTTCGGGCCATCCTGAAGTTCAAACTCGACCGTCTGACCTGTCTTAAGGGTCTTGAATCGCTTGTCATCGGCGATGGCCGAATAGTGGACAAAGATATCGCCGCCATCGTCGGGGTGCTCGATGAAGCCGTAGCCCTTCTTGGCGTCAAACCATTTTACGACGCTACTTCGGGTACTCATTGCGTGCCTCCTCGTCTGTGTTCTACCGCATCTGGATCATGACGGGACGCCATGATTGTACATTTTTAGGAATTTTACGATTTGAACACAATAATAACGCACAAGCGTCGGCGGAGTCAATGACTAAGCGCCGTTCCGCAGACTATGCGCCGAAGGCCTATATGTGCACGAGCCAAAAAGAAAGACGCGCCTTACGTGGCGCGCCTTGAGAGGTCAATTACGGCTCCGTCGCGGTGTCAGATGGTTCAGCAGGCTCGACCACGGGAGCATCGCCGCCGTAGAGCCTCTCAAATTCCTCCGGTGTCTGGAAATAACTCGGGTCGTCAAGCACCTGCGCAATACGGCTACTAAAGTTGGACGCAGCCTGATAATCACCGGTCTCGAGATATGAGAACTGAATCATCTGTACATATTGCGCGGCGAAATCCATCTCACGCGATGTCTGCGCGGTCGTCAGACGGTGCAGGACGATGGGCTCGGCTCGTTGCATCAAGGCGTATACCTGCGCCGTGTCGCCCAATGCATCATACGCTCGGGCGAGTATCAGGAACGACCGCTCATCTCCCGCAATCGTCTCAAATGGGACCCGCGCCATGATCGTGTCAAGTACACGACGCGCGCGTTCCGGCTCACCCTGACGCGCCAGCTGTTCTCCCGTGTGGGCGAACACGTTGCGGTAGTTGTCCACCATCCGGCGAATGTTTTCGTCGTAATAGACCGTTGGGTCGTCGAGATTGGTGAAGACGAAATTGTTGAGGCGCTCGTCGGTTACGCCGGGAACGACGAGCCCAAGCGGCGTGCTATTTGAAATTGGGAGAACGCGGAACGCCTGTCCCTCGAGCACGAATCTGTCTTCCAACCCGAGCTGGCCATCCGGACTGACGGTCACCGCAAAGTAGATCGGCCGCTCCCATCCGCGCCGCGCGTTCTCACGGATGATATCGAATGCCACTTGATCGGCCGCGTAGAGAATGTTGAGGTCGGTCGCCAACGGACGTCCTTCGAACGACCATTCCATAGTCGAATCGAGATTCTCGATGCCGAGCGCAGCGACAGTCGGATCATTCTGTAGGGACGAAAGATCCACGGGTAGGGTGATTTCCGCGGGTTGCCATTGAACCACCCGTAGATTCTCGATTTGCGCATCACTAAGAGAGATCGGCAACGGTGCCGACTCGCGCGACTCCTGGTGTTTGAGCTGTCTGACGTACCAGGGCGTATTCAGCAGTGAAAGGTTCGCGACGCGCACATCGCGGCGCACTCCCTCCACTTCCTGTAGATACCAGAGGGGGAAGGTATCGTTATCGCCGTTAGTGAACAGGATGGCGTTCGGTTCGACGCTTTCCAGCAGGTTGCGAGCGTAATCGCGAGCTACATAATTAGCCGAGCGGTCGTGGTCGTCATAATTCTCGAGCAGCATCCAAAAGGGAACGGCCAGAAAGACCGCAACGCCCGCCGCCAAGAGCATTTGGTTGAGCCGTTTTGCGTCTTCCCACCGATCACGCAATGAATCCGCCACCAGTTGAAGGATTCCCGACGCGCCGATCCCGATCCAAAGGCTAAAAGCGAAGAACGAGGCTACGTACGAGTAGTCACGCTCGCGTGGCTGCATGGGGGTCTGGTTCAGGTACAGAATGATCCCAAAACCTGTGACGAGAAACACCGCCCCGACAGCGAAGGCGCGGCGCCAATCCCGCGAGATATGAAAACCGGCGCCAAAGAGTCCGAGCAACAAAGGAAGAGCGAAGTATCGATTCCTGCTCGCCTCCTCGCTCGGCGTCTGACGGAGTCGAGCATCCTGTTCGATCCGGCTATCGATAAACCGGAAGCCGGTAATGGCTGGTGAATCCTGCACATCGCTCGAGCGGCCGACGAAATTCCATAGCAGGTACCGCACGTACATGTGCCCCACCTGATACTTCCAGAAGAACTCCATGTCGGAGTTGTATTGCGAGTAGACGCGCAGGTGGTGCGGCTCGTTCGAGTGGCGGCGCGGAAAGAGCACCTCGCGCTCAGGGTTAACGCGCCCGAGGGCGGCGTCATAGGTTGGACCGCTGAGCAACGACGTCTGCCCGTACTGTTCGCGGTTCATGTACGAGATGAACGACTCGATTGTCTCGGGATCGTTCTGGTCGATAGGCGGATTCGCCGCACTTCGGATGAAGATGAGGGCATAGGTAGAATACCCGATCAGGACGACCGTGATGACAAGAAGAACGAGGTTGGCGATCCGGATACCGTTCTTTTGCGTGTAATAGAGGCCAAATATGAGCGCCGCCGCAACGCCGACGAGAAAAAGAATCGGGGCGCCCATATCGCGCGCAAGGGCAGGGAGTATTCGGACGATCCCGGGATAGATCAGCAGAAACACACCGCACGAAATGAGAGCGGCGACGACCAATCCTATGAACGTCTGCTTGCCGTCCCACTCCGGACGCTCGAAGTGCTGGAAGTAAACAATGATTGCTACGAAGAAAATCGAGAGCAGGCTCAGGAGGTGCACGCCGATCGCAAGGCCGTAAAGGTAGGCGATCACGATAAGCCAGCGCTCGGCCGTGGATCCGAATGCATGCTGCATACCGGCCAATAGCTGTGCATCCTGAATGCGGGCGCGCTCACTCCATGCCAGCGTTAGCCAAACACAAAGCGCTGTGAATGTTGTTGACAGCGCGTAAGTCTCGGCTTCAACCGCATCGAACCAGAAGGAGTCACTGACGGCCAGGGTGAGGGCGCCGATGACGCCGCCGGTCCACGCGATGATGTGGTCGGTCGTTGACCAGTCTTCCCTCGGGCCCTTCATCTCCCGCATCAACCTGATCACGATCAGGAAGACCAGCATAACCGTTGCAGCCGAGGCAACGACCGCGATCATATTCACGGAGAGTGCCACATATGCCGCGGGCACAAACATCGAGAAGAGGCGCCCGATGAGCATATAGAACGGTGCTCCGGGAGGGTGGGGGATCTGCAACCCGTGCGAGACCGCAATACGTTCACCGGGGTCCCAGAAGGAAACCGTAGGGGCTACCGTCGAAATGTATAGCAGGAGTGCGGCGACAAAGACGGCGCCGGCAATAATCCGGTCGGTAAGGCGATAGTTCATCTGCGGGGACGGTTGACGAATCCTCTGAGACCTGCCAGGAAATGGGCCCGACGGCTCAACGACGGCCGAGCGGGTTCGTTTCAAGTTTGTCTACATTCAGCTACGGGCGCCGGCGACTACCAGCACGATCTCACCCCGAATCTTCGCCCGACTCTCGAACTCGGCGGCGATATCAGTGAGTGATCCGCGAACGACCTCCTCAAATTTCTTCGTCAGCTCCCTGCAAACAGCTGCCTGCCGATCCTCTCCGAACGCCTCACTCAGTTGTCGAAGCGTCTTTAGTATGCGATGCGGTGATTCGTAAAAAACCAGCGTCCGTTCTTCGTTTGCGAGTGCTGCAATACGCGTGGCGCGTCCTTTCTTGTGGGGAAGAAATCCCTCGAATACGAATCGGTCGTTAGGCAGTCCGCTCAGGACGAGCGCGGGTACAAAGGCAGTGGCACCGGGCAGCGCCTCTACGGGCACACCTTCTCGTATGCATTCCCTCACCAGATAAAAGCCCGGATCAGAAATTGCCGGCGTGCCGGCATCCGAGATCAGCGCGATGGTCTCACCGGCCTTCATCCTTCTGATAAGGTCAGGCGTGCGGCCGCGTTCGTTATGGTCGTGATAGCTGAGCGTGGGCTTCGAGATGTCGAAGTGATTGAGAAGCACCGAAGCCACGCGGGTATCTTCGCAGGCGACGGCGTCGACCTCGTTAAGCACCCGTAAGGCACGTAACGTAATGTCTTCGAGGTTACCGATCGGCGTCGGTACGAGGTAAAGCATCAACGGGTGTGGGACGTCGTGGTCGGCGAAAGCGGCTCAGAATACCGGGGGTCGTCCGTAAATCCAACCACACATAAATCATGGCGAGTATCCCGGCAATGAACAGAATGATGTTACTCGCCCACATCCCCACCCACGGATCGAGGAGCCCGCGATCGGCAAGTTTCTCACCTTGAACCAGTGAGACCCAGTAGAAGAGGAAGATTACGGTTGCGGCAGCACCGGCCATGCCGAGTCCGCCCCGTCGGATGCTAATGCCGATAGGGGCACCAATCAGGGCGAAGATGAAACAGGCAACGGCGATCGAGTACTTCTTGTGGATCTCAACCAGGTAGCGGTTCGCACGCTGTTTCTCCCATCCGAGAGTGCGTCGCGCCTCATCAATCGTATTTCGCCGCTCCCGCGCAAACTGCAACGCGGTGTTGTTGAGGGAAATTCCGTAATCCGGATCCAGAACCGACTCGTCAGTCGACGCAGAATGAACCACGCGTGAGTCCGAGTCCACAGTCAGAGGCGGTGCGGCCAGACGTTGAGTTTTGCCGCGGATACTGACTCGGAGCGAGTCAAGAGCGGCGAGCATGTCAGCCGTGGGCATCGTGCGATCCGATCGCAGGCCCTGGGTTGGGTCGGAGCGTTCGAACTGAAAGTCGTCCAGGTCGATGCGGAAACGATAGCGATCGAAAGCAAGGCGTTCGTAGCGCTCGGGTTCGCTCCACACGTTCCCATCTTTAACCGTATGCAGCTCACCGTTCCTGAGCTCTAGGTCGACATAAGGCCCGCCATCGGGTGAGACCACCACGCCCCGTTCGGCTTTGATCACTACCTGCCGACGATTGCGTTGCGTGTAATCATAGATCAGCACGTCAGACATTTCGTTCGTCTCGCTGTCCACACGCTGCACCAGGATGCTATACCGGTTCAGACCCTGGTAGAATGCGCCGGCTTGAAGATCGAAAGCGGGCTTTTTCTTGCGGATATCCTGCCAGAGGTTGCGTGCGCGAAAGTTCGCCTCAGGTAGCACGATATGATTGAAGTAAACCATGCTTCCCGCCACAATGCCGGCCAGGACGAGACTTGGCCATACGATGCGTCCCACGGAGATTCCCGCGCTTTTGATTACAGCGAACGCCTGGTTCTCAGCGAGCCTGCCGTACACCATGAGATTGGTGATGAGGACGGCCATCGGAACGGCAAGCACAACCATGTACGCCAGGTTGTAGACGATCAGTTCGAGGATGACGCCGATCGGCAACCCTTTACCCGCGATATCCGGCAGGTACTTCATCAGGAACTGCATCAGGAGCAGAAACATGATCACGAGCAGCCAGCCGAGGAACGGCCCCGGCATCATGCGCATGATCATGAGATGAAGTCTGTTCATCGCCGGGCGAACCGGAGAGGGGGAGGGAGGTACACGCGGATCGTCGTATGAGTGCACGATCGATCCGTATCAAATGGAAATCAGGAGCTTCACCTTTAATCCCTTCCAGACCAACTGTTTCATTGCGCACGATCAAGGCGAGGCCGTGATCGTCGACGCAGCGTCGTCCACACCTATCGAACACGCCGAGATCGAGCAGTATGTGGAGGAGAACCAGCTGCAGGTAAAGCACCTCCTCCTGACGCACGGGCACATCGACCACATTTTTGGCTGCACCCACTTGTCTGAGCGTTTCGGGATGCCGTTCAAGTTGCATGCCGAAGACGTGCCGTTACTCGAGCGAGCCGAAGATCAGGCGGCGATGTTTGGCATTCCGCTCGATCGACCTAAGGAGGTCGATGGATCGATCGAGGAGGGAGACGAAGTGCAATTCGGTGGAGTCACGTGGCGAGTGCTCCACACGCCGGGGCATTCTCCGGGCTCGATTGCGTTCTATGATGAGGCAGCGCGCGTGGTACTATCGGGCGATGTACTCTTCGCGGGCTCGATCGGCCGGACAGATTTGTGGAAAGGCTCGTTGCCGATCTTGATGGAATCGATCTTTCAGAAACTGCTGCCGCTGGGGGACGATGTACGCGTTTACAGTGGTCACGGGCCGGTGACCACTGTAAAAGAGGAGCGGCGGCACAACCCGTTTCTCAACGAGGGTATGCCGCTTTGACTACGACAACACACGCGCGGCACGGTGCAGCACGACCAGAAGCTTAACACCTTCGCCTTCAACGAGGCGCGGTACGGCGCTTTTGATGGCCCAGCCTTCATTCAATAAAGGCAGAACGTCGGGATGCTGTTCGACCGCCTCTCCGCACCTGAAATCCGCGAGTAGGACGCGGGATGAAGCCGATCCAAAACTATTGAACGTCGTCGGCTGATGTGGTATCTCGGCGCGCGGCGGGATGGGGGCGCGCAGGTAGCCATTCGTTACTTGTCCCTTCGGCATCTCAAATTCTCTCCGCCACTTACCTGCCTGCTCGGCAGGCACTTGGCCTCCTTTAACGGGTGGATTACGCATGACCAGTTGCGCCAGAACTACCCTGTAGTCTGGGTAGATAGTATAGGCGGGATCATCCGGGTTTGTTCTCACCGTTACGTCCCAGTTACCATCTGGGGCGAGTCTGTTGCAGGCTCACAGTCCACCCGGAGCGGCAGTGCCGGTGATGAGGGGCTTGAGGCCGGGCATGGCCGGGCGATTGTGGTTGAGCAGCTCCTGAATAGACTGGTAAACCAGCTCTCCCATTGTCATACACTGGGCGAACGCGTCGGTCTCGTAATGCTCCTGCAGTTGCTCGCGCAGTCGTCTCACGTGTGAGGTCGAAGAAATAATGTCCTCGCGCATGACATTCAGCAGGGCGTTGAACCGACCGGCGGAGACACGCACGCGGTTAGCGATCAATGCCCGCTCTTCCTTTTGATATTGCTGGACGTTCTCCGGCGCCAGTGTCTCGATGGCCACCTTGATGAACTCGTTGTTCTGAGAGTAGAACTGAGGCAGATACACCTGTTTGCGCCAGTGATGACTTTGCTGGTCGAAGTCTATCGGCCGCATCCGGAAGTGCCACTTCTCGAAATCGCGCGTGGCATCGATAACGAAGTTGCCGCTGTGCATATCGCCGAGGAGCCGCACAAAGCAGCGTTCATTGAATTTGACAAACTCCTTGGCCAGCCTCACCTGGTCGAACCGGTGGGCAGGCATATTCTCGCGAGCGAAGGTTTCGGCAGGGATGCCGACGATGTGCTCCTCGATGATCGTGTTGTCGTGGATGAGATAGTGGATCCGGTTCGGCGACAGGATGTGCTCGAGCTCGAGGCCGTAGATCCTGTTGGCATCGACTCGCTTGACATAAAAGTAGTCGAAATTGTCGTTGATGCGATTGACGATGCGCACCCGGAACGGCAGCGTGTTGCCGTACAAGCAGACATCAACGCGGTCGACGAACAGATGCTGCGCAATCGATTCGTCGCCATAGGCCTTGAGCAGGGCGTACGTCAGCGTGAGCTGCCGGTGTACCTCTTCCTGCTCTGATTGCGGATAAAACACCGTCGACCACAGCGTGTCGCCACCGTGCTCATCGTAGAGCGGGATCGAGTTATTGTGGCGAAGCAAGTCCTCGTACCGAACACCACGATCGTGCAATCGACCGTATCGTCCGAGATAGGTCGCGAGGTAATCGCTGATCGGATATACCTCTTTCTTGCGGCTAATCAGATTGCGGCGCGGGACCATTGTACCGTTAGACCACGCGAGCCAACATATTCTCGCGTACGCTCTGGTAGTAGTTCTCGTAGTGCGGGATGATTTTGTTGATATCGAACACATCGACAGCGCGCTTCCGCGCCGCCTTCGCCATCCGGCTCTGCATGGCATCATCCGTGAGGAGGGTGTATAACCGATCGGTGAAGCCGTCGATATCACCAAGTTCGCATAGGTAGCCCGTTTCGCCTTCAACCACCAGTTCGGGCAAGCCACCGATGTTGCTGGCCACAACCGGCACCTCACACGCCATCGCTTCGAGCGCCGCAAGGCCGAACGTCTCCGATCCGCTGGGGATCATGAAGGCATCGGCGATGGATAGTATCTCCTCAACCGGTTCCTGCTTGCCGAGGAAGCGGACATCCTCGGTTAACCCAAGCTCGGTCGTCTGACGCTGCACTTGCATCCGGTCGGGGCCGTCGCCTACGAGCAGAAGCTTCAGCTTCAGGCCGCGTTGTTTGAGCCGCGCAAACGTCTCGACAACGTCGGCCACGCGCTTTACCGGACGGAAGTTGGAGACATGCACCAATACCTTCTCACCGTCGGGGCTGAGGACCTGCTTGAAATGCTGCTTATTCAGCCGCCGGAATCGCTTGGTATCAATAAAGTTGGGGATGACCTCAATCTCGTTGTCGATCGAAAAGCGGGATTCCGTTTCGTGGCGCAGGTACTCCGACACCGCCGTGACACCGTCCGACTCGTTGATGGAGTAGTTGACCACCGGCGCGAATGAGGGGTCCTGTCCGACGATAGTAATGTCGGTCCCGTGCAGTGTCGTGACGATCGGCGTGTGGATGCCCTGCTTTTCCAGGATCTGGCGTGCGAGTACGGCGCTTGTCGCATGCGGTATCGCGTAGTGGACGTGGAGCAGGTCGAGTTTTTCATACCTCACCACATCGACCATCTTGCTGGTCAGCGCCAGTGCGTACGGCGGATATTCGAAAAGAGGATAGGGATTGACGCTTACCTCGTGGAAAGAAATGTTCTGCCTGATGTGGCCGAGGCGGAAGGGCATCGAGTACGCGATGAAGTGCACCTCGTGACCACGAGCGGCCAGCGCTTTGCCGAGTTCTGTGGCCACGACGCCGCTACCTCCATAGACGGGGTAACACGTGATCCCGATTTTCATAGCTTGGCTGTCCACCAATGATGGGCTGAAGATGTGTGTTGTCTGCAACATGCGCCAGGAATGAACGCACGCCAGAAACTCACCTAGGTAACCGAGGTTGCACCCCGCCCTATAGCGAACCCGGGCTCGGGGCCGCCTTATTCAAGCTATTCATCCATAACCCACCACCTGCTCATGCGATCTGCATCTGCTACTACTTCAGTTTCAATGACACGTCTCGCGATTGCAGCCGTTGTCTTCGTGTTGACCTTGGGGGCCGGTGATGCTCACGCGCAGTTCGGTGTTGCGGCTGGAGCGAACTTCGACAGCATGAGCGACATCTCGGGCGATCGAAGTGCGACGTTCGACAACGCATCAGGCTTTCATATCGGCGTCTTTTACGATCTGCCGCTCGGTCCGGTGGCCGTACGCCCGGGACTTTTCTACATGAACGTCGGGTCGTTCGATGCCGAGGCGGAAGGTAATGTCATCAATAACTTCGATCTCAACCTGATCGAGGTGCCGGTGGACGTCCGGGTGCGGATGATGATGCCGCTCATCAAGCCGTATGCCACGGCCGGACCTGTGCTGCGATTCGCAAGCTCAGGCGATGATGACTTCAGCGATTCGCTGAACAATTTCACCATGGCGGGCAACATCGGCCTGGGCGTCGAGATCGGTGCGCCCGGCGCGCAGATCCGGCTTTTCCCGGAGATACGCTACTCGTTCGGCATCTCGCGCCTCGTTGACGACGTCGAATTCCTGGGTGCCACGTTCTCGACAGAGGACAACATCCGCCTGAGTTCATTCATGCTCCGGCTGGGTGTCGCGTTTTAGGTCCCGGCTATAGTCGCTCGGGCGGCGGGCGGATAGCTTACTGGATATGGACGGCAACTGACGGCGGACGCGCCGGACATGCCTCCCTACCGTTATGCGTCCATGAGCACCCTGGCAGTGACGAGCGTCTGTCCGAGGTGCCGCTCCGAATGCTCGGCGGCGTGGAAGAGCATTCCCAGGACGGTTGAAGGAAGTTGCTTCCGGCCGACGCCTCGAAAATCCGGGAGTGTCACCGGATCGATAGAGCGCAGCTCATCGATCGCCTTGTCGATACGGTCTTGTGCCGCACGGATCAGCTCGTCCTTCGACTCGCCGGTCTCCTCAGCCTC
>Ga0209487_1003163_pt1 | contig 13031 bp, 9 predicted proteins | sample Poulit2012_FD_187524 | JGI IMG/M metagenome (GOLD analysis project Ga0209487, IMG submission 187524) | Agricultural soil microbial communities from Georgia to study Nitrogen management - Poultry litter 2012 (SPAdes) (version 2) | ecosystem: Environmental > Terrestrial > Soil > Agricultural land... | reverse complement strand
CAGGTGGGCCGGAGTGGTTCTCCTCGATGGGGACCGAGAAGTCCGCCGGCTACACGCTGTACTCCCTGTCCGGCCACGTGACCCGTCCGGGGCAGTACGAGGCGCCGCTGGGCATCACGCTGCGCGAGCTGCTGGAGATGGCCGGCGGTATACGACACGGGCGGCAACTGAAGTTCTGGACGCCGGGCGGTTCCTCGACCCCGCTGCTCACCGCCGAGCACCTGGACGTCCCGCTCGACTACGAGAGTGTGGCTGCAGCAGGCTCGATGCTCGGCACCAAGGCGCTGCAGATTTTCGACGAGACCACCAGCGTGGTGCGGGCGGTGCGCCGCTGGGTCGAGTTCTACAAGCACGAGTCGTGTGGCAAGTGCACACCATGCCGCGAAGGGTTCTGGTGGCTGGTCCAGATCATGGAACGGCTGGAAACCGGTGACGCCACGGAGGCGGATCTGGACAAGATCTTGGACCTGTGTGACAACATCGGCGGGCGTTCGTTCTGCGCGCTCGCCGACGGCGGTGTGGCGCCGATCGTGTCCGCACTGACCTATTTCCGCGATGAGTTCATCGAGCACATGCGACAGGGCGGTTCGCCGTTCGACCCGGCAGATTCCACCCTGTTCACCGAGGCACCTGCCCACGAGACGGGGGTTCACACCTGATGACGGTCACCTCCACCGACGCCGAGACGCCGGCGAAGCAGCCTGATCTGGTTACCCTGACCATCGACGGGTTCGAGGTCAGCGTCCCAGAGGGGACGCTGCTCATCCGGGCCGCGGAGATGATCGGGGTCCAGATCCCGCGGTTCTGTGACCACCCGCTGCTGGAACCTGTCGGTGCCTGCCGCCAGTGCCTCGTCGAGATTCCCGACGCCGGCAACGGCCGGGCCATGCCCAAACCGCAGGCGTCGTGCACGATCGCCGTCGCCCCGGGCATGGTCGTCAAGACCCAGTTGACGTCCCCGGTGGCCGACAAGGCACAGCAGGGAATGATGGAGTTCCTGCTCATCAACCACCCGCTGGACTGTCCGGTCTGCGACAAGGGTGGGGAGTGCCCGCTGCAGAACCAGGCCATGAGCAATGGTCGTGGCGAGTCCCGCTACGAGGCGAAGAAGCGCACCTACCCCAAGCCGATCAACATCTCCGCCCAGGTCTTGCTCGACCGGGATCGCTGCGTGCTGTGTGCGCGGTGCACTCGGTTTCAGGACGAGATCGCCGGGGATCCGTTCATCGAGATGCTCGAGCGTGGTGCGCTGCAGCAGGTCGGTATCTACGAGGCGGAGCCGTTCGAGAGCTACTTCTCCGGCAACACGATCCAGATCTGTCCCGTCGGCGCGCTGACCTCTGCCGCGTACCGGTTCCGTGCCCGTCCGTTCGACCTGATCTCGGTGCCGACGACGTGTGAGCACTGCGCCAGTGGCTGCTCGCTGCGTACCGACATCCGACGCGGCACAGTGATGCGCCGGCTGGCCGGTGACGAACCCGAGGTCAACGAGGAGTGGAACTGCGACCGCGGACGGTTCGCATTCCGGTACGCCGACCTCGACGACCGCGTCACCCACCCGCTCGTCCGCGATGAGGACACCGGCGAGTTGGTCACCGCTTCCTGGCCGGAGGCGCTGGACATCGCCGCCCGCGGGTTGAGTGCTGCCCGGGAGGGCAACGGTGTCGGTGTGCTCACCGGGGGACGGCTCACCCAGGAGGACGCCTACGCCTACGCGAAGTTCGCCCGGGTCGCCGCCTACACCAACGACGTCGACTTCCGGGCACGATCCCATTCGGCGGAGGAAGCCGCATTCCTGGCCGGTGTCGCGGCCACCCGCCCCGGAACCGGAGGGGTGACCTATCGGGATCTCGAGGGCGCGCCGCTGGTGCTGATGGTCGACTTCGAGCCGGAGGACGAGTCTCCGATCGTGTTCCTGCGGCTGCGCAAGGCCGCGCGCAAGAACAGAACTCGGGTGGTCTCGCTCGCCCCGTTCGCCAGCCGCGGCTTGACCAAGGTCGCCGGCGAGTTGATCCCCACCGCGCCTGGCACCGAGGCCGAGGTGCTCGATGCCATCGCCGCCGGCGACCAGCAGGTCGAGAAGACGATTCCCGGGCTGGCCGATGCGTTGCGGCAGCCCGGTGCCGTGATCCTGGTCGGTGAGCGCGCCGCGGGTGCACCCGGCACGCTCTCGGCCGTACACCGGCTCGCCACCGGAACGGGTGCACGGCTGGCCTGGATTCCGCGACGCGCGGGAGAGCGGGGCGCATTGGATGCCGGCGCGCTGCCGAGCATGCTGCCGGGTGGGCGTCCGGTGAACGACGCGGAGGCCCGGGTCGACGTCGCCGCCACGTGGGGCGTGAGCTCGCTGCCGGCGACCGAGGGTAGAGACACTGCCGAGATCGTTGCCGCGGCTGGGCGGGGTGATCTGGACGCGCTGCTGGTCGGTGGTGTCGACCCCGCGGACCTGCCGGATGCGTCAGCGACGCTGGATGCCATCGAGGCTGCGGGCTTCGTGCTGAGCCTCGAGGTGCGCCGCAGTTCCGTCACCGAGCGCGCCGATGTGGTGCTGCCTGTGGTCCCGGTGACGGACAAGGGCGGCACCTTCGTCGACTGGGAGGGCCGGGAACGCCCGTTCCCCGCCGTCCGCACCGATGCCGGCGGTATGCCCGACGGCAGGGTGTTACACGCCGTCGCCGAGCAGATGGGGTACCCCATCGGGCTGCGCTCCACCGAGGCCGCCCGTACCGAGTTGGAGGAGCTGGGAACCTGGGACGGCATCCGACCACCGGCGCCGTCGGTGCCCTCCGGTGAGTTGCCCGAGCCCGGCCGTGTACAGGCCGTGCTCGCTGGGTGGCGCCTGAACCTCGACCACGGTCGGCTGCAGGACGGTGAACCATTCCTCGCCCAGACAGCACGTGCCCCGATCCTCCGGCTGTCCGCCACCACGGCCGGTGACATCGGTGTCGCCGACGGTGAGACCGTGACCGTGAGCACCCGGCAGGGAGCCATCGCGCTGCCACTGGTCGTCACCGACATGCCGGACCGAGTCGTCTGGGTGCCGCTGAACTCGCCGGGCTCACACGTCCACGAGGCCCTGGGCGTGGATCTCGGGGCGGTTGTCGAGTTGAGCAGGGGCGGTGGCGAATGAGCGCGCTGAGTTCCCTGTCGGTGCTGGCCGCCGACGCACCGGCGTCGCCGGACCAGATACCCGGTTTCGGCACCGACCCGTGGTGGATCGTGGTCATCAAGGCCGTGGGCATCTTCGTCCTGCTGCTGCTGCTCACACTGTTCACGATCGTCTTCGAACGCAAGGTGCTCGCGAAGATGCAAACGCGCGTGGGCCCCAACCGGCACGGGCCCGGCGGCTGGTTGCAGAGCCTCGCCGATGGCACGAAGCTGATGTTCAAGGAGGAGATCACCCCGCAGGCAGCGGACAAGATCGTCTTCATCGTCGCGCCGATCATCTCCGCGGTTCCCGCGTTCGTCATCTTCGCGGTGATCCCGCTGGGGCCCGAGGTGTCGCTGTTCGGTCACACGACGCCCCTGCAGCTCACCGACACGCCGGTGTCGGTGCTGATGGTCCTGGCGGTCGCCTCGGTCGGCGTCTACGGCTTGCTGCTCGCCGGCTGGTCCAGCGGGTCGACCTACCCGCTGCTCGGTGGACTGCGATCGTCGGCCCAGGTGATCTCGTACGAGTTGGCCATGGGGCTGTCGTTCGTCGCGGTGTTCCTCTTCGCCGGCACCATGTCCACCTCGGGCATCGTCGCCGCGCAGGAGCAGTTCTGGTTCGGGATCATCCTGCTGCCGTCGTTCATCGTGTACATGATCTCGATGGTGGGTGAGACCAACCGCGCGCCGTTCGACCTCCCCGAGGCCGAAGGCGAGCTGGTCGGCGGGTTCCACACTGAGTACTCGAGCATGAAGTTCGCGATGTTCTTCCTGGCCGAGTACATCAACATGGTCAACGTCTCCGCCGTGGCTGTCACCTTGTTCCTGGGCGGGTGGCGTGCTCCGTTCGGGATCAGCCAGATCAACGACGGGATGTTCAACACCGGGTGGTGGGGCTTCCTGTGGTTCCTGCTCAAGGTGATCGCCGTGCTGTTCTTCTTCATCTGGCTGCGCGGCTCGCTGCCCCGGATGCGCTACGACCAGTTCATGCACCTGGGCTGGAAGCGGCTGATCCCGCTGTCCTTGGTGTGGATCGTGCTGGTCTCGGCCATGCGGCTGGCCTTCAACGAGGGGATCAGCCGTAATGAGATGTTCATGTGGGTCGGCGGGATCGTCGCGGTGGTGCTGGTCATCAGTCTGCTCATACCGGAGAAGAAGGAACCCGACGAGCAGGAGGGGGAGGCCAGCGCCTCGTTCGATGCCTTTGCCGGCGGTCATCCGATACCACCGATGCCGGGCCAGCGCGTGGAGCAACCCGTGACCACAGGAGAAAAGGAGGGGCCAGGTGCCTAAGTTCCTCGACCCCGTCGCCGGGTTCGGTGTCACGTTCCGGTCGATGTTCAAAAAGACGGTCACCGAGCAGTACCCAGAACAGCGGCACACCGTCGCGCCACGCTTCCACGGTCGCCACCAGCTCAACCGGCACCCGGACGGGCTGGAGAAGTGCATCGGTTGTGAGCTGTGTGCCTGGGCGTGCCCGGCCGACGCGATCTACGTCGAGGGGGCCTCCAACACGCACGAGGAGCGGTACTCTCCCGGGGAGCGATACGGCCGGGTGTACCAGATCAACTACCTGCGCTGCATCCTGTGCGGCTTGTGCATCGAGGCCTGCCCGACCCGAGCGCTGACGATGACGAACGAGTACGAGTTGGCCGATCACAGCCGAGAGAGCCTGATCTACGAGAAGTCCGACCTGCTCGCTCCGATGCTTCCGGGCATGGAGGAGCCACCGCACCCGATGCGGTTGGGTGAGACGGAACGTGACTACTATCTCGGCGCTGGCTTTGGCACTCGAGAGGACACGCCGGAAGACACCCGGGGTGACACAGAGGAGGCACACGGGTGAGCCCGACGTTGGCTGCGCTCTCGCCGGTGACGGCGATCCAGGCCGAAGCCGCCATGGGCACCGCCACCATGGGCACCGGGGAGGCCGTGGCGTTCTGGATCATTGCCCCGCTGGCCGTGCTGGGCGCACTGGGACTCGTGCTGTCCCGCAAGGCCGTGCACGCGGCTATGTCGCTGGCCGTGGTCATGCTGGGCCTGGCGGTGCTGTACCTGGTGCAGGAAGCCCCGTTCCTGGGTGTCGTGCAGATTGTTGTGTACACCGGCGCGATCATGATGGTGTTCCTCTTCGTGATCATGCTGGTGGGTGTCGACGCGTCGGACTCGCGGGTCGAGACCATTCGGGGTCAACGTGGCGCCAGTGCCCTGGTGGTGCTCGGTCTCGGCGTCCTGCTGGTCTCGGTTGTCGCGCGTATCGGCTTTCCCGACCCTGCCGGCATGGCCGCGGCAGCACCGGACGGCAACGTCGTCGCCGTCGCGGACTCGATCTTCTCCCGCTATGTCTGGATCTTCGAGGTCATCGCGGCGCTGCTGATCACCGCGGCGGTCGGGGCCATGACGCTGACCCACTCTGAGCCGATCCGCCGTAAGCGGACGCAGCGGGAGCTCGCCGAGCTCCGGTTCCGCAGTGGCGACCCCGGAAACGCTGCCGGCCTGCCGGTACCGGGTGTCTACGCCCGGCACAACGCCGTCGACACGCCCGCGCTGCTGCCCGACGGCACGGCGAGTGAGCTGTCCATCTCGCGGGTCTTCACCGCACGTGGTGCGGTTCGCCCGTACGACGACCTCGCCGGCGACGTCACCGACCTGGAACGTCAGGTCGGGCGGGTCACCGGTATGGGCACAGACCCGAAGGTGGGTGGGTTCGACTCGGGGGCCGATCCCGATGCCTATCGAGTCGTCGGCGCCGATGCCGGCCCGGAGGCCTCCGAGCCGGAGCCAGACCTGCATGACCCGCACGCGGGTGGGACGACACCAGCCGATGGCACCGAGGAGCCCGGCGAACCCGATACACCAGACGATTCCGATGACCCGCGCGAGGAGGGTGAACGCTGATGGGCCCCGGCGCCTACCTCGTCCTCGCAACCATCCTGTTCACCATCGGCAGCGCCGGGGTGCTGCTGCGTCGTAATGCGCTGATCGCATTTCTGAGCATCGAGTTGATGCTCAACGCTGCGAACTTGGCCTTTGTCACATTCGCCCGGATGCACGGCCAGATCGACGGCCAGATCGTCGCGTTCTTCGTGATGGTGGTCGCCGCGGCCGAGGTCGTCGTCGGCCTGGCGATCATCGTGACCATCTTCCGAACCCGCAGGTCCGCGTCGGTCGACGACGCCAGCCTGCTGAAGCTGTAAGGGAAGGGCGAGTCACCGTGACGACGACTGTCCCGTCCATGCTCGCAGCATCGGCGTCGGCGACCGGCGGCCAGGAGGTGGCCGCGGCACAGGGTGTGTTCAGCCTGTCCTGGTTGTTGATCGCGCTGCCGCTGGTCGGAACCGCGATCCTGCTGCTCGGCGGCCGCCGGACCGACCGGTGGGGCCACCTGCTCGGCGTGAGCATGGTGGTGGCCTCGTTCGCTGTGACGCTGGTGCTGTTCGTGGCCATGCTCGGAGAGCCGGCCGATGCCCGCGCCGTCGAGGTCCCGCTGTGGGAGTTCTTCGCCGTCGGTGGCTACGAGGTCGGCGTCGGGCTGCTGGTCGATCAGCTGTCCATCGCGTTCGCGCTGCTGGTGACCGGTGTGGGTGCCATCATCCACATCTACTCGATCGGCTATATGGAGCACGATGAGCGGCGTCGGCGCTTCTTCGCCTATCTGAACCTGTTCGTGGCCGCGATGCTGCTGCTGGTGCTGGCCAACGACTACCTCATCCTCTACATCGGATGGGAGGGCGTCGGGCTGGCGTCGTACCTGCTGATCGGGTTCTGGCAGCACAAACCCGCGGCTGCGGTGGCGGCCAAGAAGGCGTTCGTGATGAACCGGGTCGGTGACCTCGGCATGTTACTGGCCATCATCTCGATGGTGGTCGTGTTCGGCACCTCGGCGTTCAGCGCGGTGTTCCCGGCTGCTGCCGGGGCCGCCGAGGGCTGGCTGATCGCCATCGGCCTGCTGCTCCTGCTCGGGGCTTGCGGCAAGTCCGCACAGTTTCCCCTGCAGGCCTGGCTGCTGGACGCCATGGAGGGCCCCACCCCGGTCTCTGCCCTGATCCACGCCGCGACGATGGTCACCGCCGGTGTCTACCTCGTGGTGCGCTCGGCTCCCATCTACGACCTCGCTCCGGCGGCGCAGACCGCCGTCGTCGTCGTCGGCACCATCACGCTGCTGATGGGTGCATTCATCGGGTGCGCGAAGGACGACATCAAACGGGTCCTTGCGGGTTCCACCATGAGCCAGATCGGGTACATGATGATGGCCGCTGGGATCGGACCCGCCGGGTACGCGTTCGCGATCTTTCACCTGCTCATGCACGGGTTCTTCAAGGCCAATATGTTCTTGGGCGCCGGCTCGGTGATGCACGCGACGAACGACGAGGTCGACATGCGCAAGTTCGGCGCGTTGCGTACGGCCATGCCGGTCACCTTCGTCACCTTCGCGATCGGGTACCTGGCAATCATCGGCTTCCCGTTCACGTCCGGCTTCTACTCCAAGGACACGATCATCGAGGCGGCCATCGGGGAGAACTGGGTTATCGGCGTGGCCGCGCTGATCGGTGCTGGAGTCACCGCCTTCTACATGACCCGGTTGATGCTCATGACGTTCATGGGCCAGAAGCGCTGGGACAAGGGGGTTGACCCACACGAGTCGCCCTCGGTGATGACCTGGCCGCTGATCCTGCTGGCGATCCCGTCCGCACTGGCCGGGCTGGTGCTCTATCAGTTCGGCTCCGGCATCGTCGACTGGTTGGCGCCGGTCACCGGGGAGGAACACCACGACCTACCGCTACCGGTCATCGCCATCCAGTTGATCACCCTGGCGATCGTGGCCGTCGGCGTGTTCGTCGGCTGGCGGATGTACGGCGCCGAGGTGCCGCGTACGGCGCCACGCGGTTCCGTGCTGACTCGCGCCGCGCGCGCGGATCTGTACGGTGACGCGGTCAACGAGGCGCTGGTCATGCGGCCGGGCCAGTACCTCACGCGGTCACTCGTGTTCACCGAGAACCGGGGCGTCGACGGTGTGGTGCGGGGCATCGCTCGGGCGATCGCCGGATCCTCGTCGAGGGTCCGCCGCTGGCAGACCGGTTTCGTCCGCTCGTACGCACTGTCCATGCTCGCCGGCACGGCCTTGGTCGTCGTGGCGATGCTCGTCGTGAGGCTGCCGTGACCTTTCCCTGGCTGACCGTACTCGTCTTGCTGCCGGCGCTCGGCGCCGTACTGACCGTGCTGGTCCCCACCGCGCGCCCCACCCTGGCGAAACAGATCGCGCTCGGATCGGCCGTCGCCACCCTGCTGGTGGCGATCGGTGCCCTGACCCAGTTCTCGCTGTCCGGCCAGCGCTACCAGCTCACCGAGAGCTACACCTGGATCGACGCGGTCGGGGCGTCGTGGTCCCTGGGTGTCGACGGCATCGGGATGGCGTTGATCCTGCTGACCGCGCTGGCGACCCCGATCGTCGGCCTGGCCATGTGGCACGAGGCCGTCGGGTCCGGGCATCCGCAGCGCACCCTGTTCGCGCTGTTGCTGGTACTCGAGGCCATGATCATCGGCGCCTTCGCGGCCAAGGACGTGCTGCTGTTCTACGTCCTGTTCGAGGCGATGCTGATCCCGATGTACTTCATGATCGGCTCCTACGGTGGGCCGTCGCGTCGCTACGCCGCGGTGAAGTTCCTGCTGTACAACCTCTTCGGTGGGCTGGTCATGCTGGCCGCGGTCATCGGGTTGTACGTGCAGTCCACGGGGCAGGACGGCGGCGGCACCTTTGCGCTGGCCGAGCTCGTGGCCCTGGACATCCCGGTGGAGACCCAGCGGTGGCTGTTCCTCGGATTCATGCTCGCGTTCGCGATCAAGGCGCCGTTGTGGCCCTTCCACACCTGGCTGCCGGACGCAGCGGCCGAGGCCACTCCGTCGAACGCGGCCTATCTTTCCGGGGTGATGGACAAGGTGGGGACGTTCGCGATGGTGGCGTTGGTTCTGCCGCTGTTCCCCGAGGCCTCCAGGGAGTTCGCGCCGGTCATCGTCGTGCTGGCGGTCATCACCGTGCTGTACGGCGCGCTGTTGGCGATCGGGCAGACCGACCTCAAGCGGCTCATCGCCTACGTCTCGATCTCGCACTTCGGCTTCATCGTGCTGGGCATCTTCGCGATGACCTCCCGGGGCATCACCGGGTCCGGGGTGTACATGGTCCACCACGGGCTGTCCACGATCGCGCTGTTCCTGGTGGTCGGATTCCTCATCTCCAGGCGCGGGTCGCGGTTGGTCAGCGCGTTCGGTGGAGTCCAGCAGGTGGCGCCCAAACTTGCCGGGGCCTTCCTGGTGGCCGGGCTTTCCGGCTTGGCGCTACCGGGCTTGGCTACGTTCGTGCCGGAGTTCATGGTGGTCCTGGGCACCTTCGAGCGGTATCGAGTCGGCGCGGTACTCGCGATCCTGGGCACCGTGCTCGCCGCGCTGTACGTCCTGTGGATGTACCAGCGCACCATGAACGGCCCCGTGCGCGAGGAGGTCGCCGCGCTGCCTGACCTGCGCCCACGCGAGGTGGGCGCGTTGGCGCCGTTGCTCGGGCTGCTCGTGGTGTTCGGGGTCTTTCCCTCCACCGTTGTCGAGCTTGTGGACCAGGGCACGCCACCGACCATGAGTGAGGCAGGTGTCACCGACACCGAACCGCACGTCCCCGCTGCCGAAGGGAGTGACCGGTGAACGCCCCAGAGATCGACTACCTGGCGTTGTCGCCGATGCTCGTGGTGCTCCTGGCCGCGGTGGTCGGTGTGCTGGTCGAGACCTTTGTCCCGCGCGCAGCCCGGCACGTCAGCCAGGTGGCGCTGTCCTATGTGGCGGTCGCCGGCGCATTCGCCCTGGTTGTGTGGCAGATGGCCGACGGCGCCGCCATGGAGGCCGGCACACCCACAGCGATCGGCTCGGTGATGGTGGACGGCCCGACGCTGTTCCTGCAGGCCACCATCCTGGTTTTGGCCGCCGTGAGCCTGTTGGTGTACGCCGAGCGCCGGGTCGACGTTCGCCGCGATGCCTTTGCTCCGTCGGCGGCGGCGCTGCCCGGCAGCCTCGACGAACAGGTGCTGACGCGTCGCGGCGTGCTGCAGACGGAGGTATATCCGCTCACGTTGTTCGCAATCGGCGGCATGCTGCTGTTCCCCGCGTCCAACGACCTCATCACGATGTTCATCGCGCTCGAGGTGCTGTCGCTGCCGCTGTACCTCCTCAGCGCCACCGCGAGGCGTCGTCGGCTGCTCTCCCAGGAGGCGGCGCTGAAGTACTTCCTGCTCGGCGCGTTCTCCTCGGCGATCTTCATCTTCGGTGCGGCCTTCGTCTACGGGTACTCCGGATCGCTGGAGCTCAGCGGTATCGACACCGGGCTGAGCTCGACGGTCGGGCAGGACCCGCTGCTGCTCACGGGCGTGGGGCTCATGGCCGTGGCACTGCTGTTCAAGATCGGCGCCGCGCCGTTCCACGCCTGGACTCCGGACGTCTACCAGGGGGCGCCGACCCCGGTGACCGGGTTCATGGCCGCGTGCACGAAGCTTGCCGCCTTCGGGGCACTGTTGCGGCTGTTCTACGTCGCCTTCGGCGGTGTTCGCACCGACTGGGAGCCGATGCTCTGGGCCGTGGCGATCCTCACCATGCTGGTGGGTTCGCTGGCGGCGCTCACCCAGACCGACATCAAACGAATCCTGGCCTACTCGTCCGTCGCGCACGCAGGATTCGCCCTCACCGGTGTGGTGGCCGCTGACGAGGCGGGAACCGCGGGGGTGCTGTTCTACCTGGCCGTCTACGGCATCGCCACGATCGGCGCGTTCGCCGTGGTCACGCTGGTGCGTGATGCCGGGGGAGAGGCCACCGGGCTGGAGCGCTGGGCCGGGCTCGGCCAGCGCTCCCCGCTGCTGGCCGGTTCGTTCGCGCTGTTCCTGCTGTCGTTCGCCGGGATCCCGCTCACCAGCGGGTTCGTCGGGAAGCTCACGGTCTTCACCGCGGCGCTGGGTAGTGGTGCGGCAGTGCTGGTGGTGATCGGTGTCCTCGCCAGTGCGATCGCCGCCTTCTTCTACGTCCGGATCATCGTCGTCATGTTCTTCACCGAGCCGGCGGCCGATGGCCCCGAAGTGGTGACCCGGGGTGTTTTGACCAACATCTGCATCGGCATAGCCGTCGTGGCGACCATCGTGCTGGGGGTCTATCCCGCACCACTGCTGGAGCTGGCGCAGCAGGCCGCCACGTTCGTGCGATGAGGTTGCGAGCGGGGACGGAGACGTCGTCGTGAGTGTCAGCGCGCTCGGTATCCCGGATGTCGATCCCACGCTGGAGGCTCAGGTCGTCGCCGGGTTGCAGTCGGTGGAGGCCCGGCTGCAGGCCAGCGTCGAGTTCGACGACGACATGCTCAGCCAGGCGTCCGGGCATCTGATCTCCGCCGGGGGCAAGCGGTTCCGTCCGATGATGGTGCTGGTGGCCGGGCACGTGGGCGACCCGACGGCGGCGGAGCTGGTGTCGGCGGCCACGGTCGTGGAGCTCACCCACGTGGCGACGCTGTACCACGATGACGTCATGGACGACGCGGCGATCCGGCGCGGTGCGTCCAGTGTGAATGCCCGCTGGGGGAACTCGGTCGCGATCCTGGTCGGTGACCTGTTGTTCGCGCAAGCCTCGGATCTGTGCTCCGAGCTCGGGGCGGCCTCTGTCCGGCTGCAGGCCCGCACCTTCTCCCGGCTGGTGCGCGGGCAGTACCGGGAGACGATCGGACCGGCCGCCGGTGTCGAGCCGGTCGAGCACTACCTGACCGTGCTCGCGGACAAGACCGCCTCGTTGATCGCCACCTCGGCACGGTTCGGCGGGGTGCATGCCGGTGCGGAGTCATCCGTGGTGGAGGCTCTTGGTGCCTACGGCGAGCACGTCGGTATGGCGTTCCAGTTGGCCGATGACCTGCTCGATATCGAAGGCGATCCCACGGAGTCGGGCAAGATGCCCGGGACCGACCTGCGGGAGGGTGTGCCCACCCTGCCGGCCCTGTACGTCCAGCAGTCCTCCGATCCCGCGGACGCCCGGTTGCGGCAGTTGCTCTCCGGCCCGATCGCCGACGACTCCGAGCATGCCGAGGCCCTCGCGGCCCTGCGGGTGCACCCGGCCATGGGCCGCGCACGCGCCGAGCTCCGGCGATGGGTCGACGGCGCCCGAGCCGCACTGGACGGCGTTCCAGCCGGCACAGCCCGCAACGCGCTGGACGCGCTGTGTGGCACCGTCGTCGATCGCACCGGCTGACCCCGTCCCGCCCGCCCGCCGATTGCCACGTTCACGTGGCCAGCTGCTGCTGAGGCAGGCTTGCAAGCCTGCCTCAGCGTGAGTTTGCCTCGTTCAGTGAGGTAGTCGCACATGCGCTCGCGGGCAACGAGCCCGCTGCGTACCCTGACACGGTGGTCACCGAAGAACGTCGCAGTCCCGCACACGAGGCCCTGACCTGGCGAGCGATGACGCCCGCCGACCTCGACGACTGGTTCGCGCTGAAGCAGCAGATCGAGCAGCACGACGCATCGAACGAACGCAGTAGTCGTGCCGAGCTGGTCGAAGTGTTCGAGAACACCGCGCTGGACCCCGCCCTGGACTCGATCATCGGTACCGGAGACGACGGCGTTCCCCGCGCGTACGGGTGGGTGGAGCCCGACGCCGCGGCTCGAACCCATCACCAAGCCATGCTGTCCGGCGGGGTTCATCCGGAATGGCGACGCCGGGGCATTGGCCAGGCCGTGCTCGACTGGCAGGTCGCGCGCGGACGTGCTGCCCTGGCCGCGGTGGCCGTTGACTCCGAACTACCTGCCCGCCTCGTCGCTCACGCCGAAGAGCACCAGACGGACCGGTTCGCGCTGCTGCAGCGCGCGGGGTTCACCACC
>Ga0209487_1003162_pt1 | contig 13031 bp, 14 predicted proteins | sample Poulit2012_FD_187524 | JGI IMG/M metagenome (GOLD analysis project Ga0209487, IMG submission 187524) | Agricultural soil microbial communities from Georgia to study Nitrogen management - Poultry litter 2012 (SPAdes) (version 2) | ecosystem: Environmental > Terrestrial > Soil > Agricultural land... | reverse complement strand
AAAGCTCAAGAAATAAATCCTTACATCTGGCTAAAAGAAACCCTTGATAAAATACCGAATCATCCTGTCAATAGATTGGATGAGCTTTTACCGAGAAAATTAACCAAAGCCGAAGAAATACCGAAGATGTAGTTGCTCGGATGGATACAAAGAACTGTATTCATACGCAGTCATTTTTGGTGTGCTCTCTGCCGGGATTAGTGATCAATTTTTTAAGATTTATTTGGATGCTATAAGGAATCGACCTAAAACTCAATCTATTACTAAAGTGTTGACTGGGAAAGATGAAATGATGGATTATGATGTCAACACATTATTAGATGTTTGCTATCATTCTGGGATTGATTTGTCGCTGGGGGAGTTTGATGAGTTTAGGAACATCAATTCTTATTTCAACTGGTTATTTGATCTTGGAAATTTCAATTACGATGACTTTGAACCATTGTGGCTGACCGAATACCGCTCAGATTTTTTCTATCGAAAGTTTGCTAAATATCCAGTAATAAAAAAGAAAGTACTGGAATACCTTAAAAATTCAAGTAACACGCTTTTGGAGAAAATTGTACTTAAAATTTGCTAATGAAGCATTGAATGAAGAGTGTTTATCCTGCGTTCTTGGAAGTAAATCTCCTGGATCAGGCTTTCAAGGGGAAGTTCTAATTTCCACATCATATCTTAAGATTCGGTATTTTGCGATTGTGTTCATTTCATCATTTCTTTTGAGCAATAAGAAAAGGGATGGAGTTTGATCTGATTGACTTGAGACAATCCATGCTCATCCAGAATAAATGTTGAAGAGGAAATAGCTTCAATGGTAAAACTGACTTAGTTATTTCATATTGTTAGTAATCCTAACTATATTTAGGGTGGCGCTATTGCCGAAGAGAAATATAAAGTTTTTACACGATGAGTAAATCAATTTTTTATCATGCAGGTTGTCCTGTATGCGTCAGTGCTGAGAAAGACATTGTGGATTTGATCGGAGATGAAAAAGTGGAGGTGGTCCACATTGGTGAAGTGAAAGATCGAATCGGAGAAGCGGAGAAAGCAGGGTGAAGTCGGTTCCTGCTTTGGTGACACCCGATGGGAATGTGCTCCATATCAATTTTGGTGCATCGATGGAGGATGTCAAAGGATAATGTCGTAATGATGAAGGAACCCCACAAGGAATTGAATTTTCTTGTGGGGTTCTTTTTGTTATACATATACTCTGTTTTATTTTATTCGATTTTTCATTTATATCAGATTGTAAAAATGGGGAAATTCGAACTTCAGGAATGAAAGAAAGGAAATGCTTTTTTACTTCGGGAATAAGACCTTCGATCGCGGACAGTATAAAATAAGGTATGCTAAATGATCAGTATGTTGCCAGAAAAACATATATTTTGATCATGAATCACAAAAATTATGAATCCATCCGATTATAATCTTGATTACCAAAATCAGAATACGGAGAGTAAAATCATCGTTTCACTGGAGAAAATAGCGCAGGCTTTCCGGGTTTTATTATGGCAGCAGAGTAAGGAATTTTCGATCAGTCCAATCCAGATTCAAATCTTGATTTTCTTATTGTTTCATAGCGAAGAGAAACGAAAGGTGAGCTATTTGGCAAAAGAATTCAATCTGACAAAAGCGACCATCAGCGAAGCGATCAAAACACTTGCGCGAAAGGGATATGTTCAGAAAACCCCGGATGAGAAAGATACCCGAAGCTATATCCTGCATCTTACATCGGATGGTCAGGATATCGCGGAAAAAGCTTCGATGTTTACCAAAGAAATCCAAACTCCTGTCTACCAAATGCCCCGGGATGAAAAGGAAAGTATGCTTCTAAATCTTTTTGAAATCATCCGTCATCTGAACCGGAATGGTGTGATCACGATTCCGCGTATGTGTATGACGTGTACCTATTATGAATTATCAGAAGATGGAGGAAAACATTTTTGCCATCTATTGAATCAGGAATTATATGCTGCGGATTTGCGGATCGATTGTCCTGAGCATGTATTGAAAGAATGAAATTTCGATCAGCGGTATCGCCTCTTATTTTGAATCGATTTCTCGGATGACTTTTGCCGGAATACCTCCTACGACCACATTGTCAGGTACATCATCGGATACGACTGCGCCGGCAGCTACCACTGAATTTTCGCCGATGGTGACACCGGAAAGGATTGTAGCATTGGCACCGATCCAGGCACCATTTTTTATTTCAATTTGTCCGGGGACCAAGGATTTTCGTTCGGCCGGAGATAGAGGATGACCTTCTGACAACAGACTGACCCTCGGCGCGATCAATACATTGTCGCCGATCGTGATTCCACCTAAGTCCAAAAAAATACAATCAAAATTGATGAATACGTTTTTCCCGATCCGCGTGTTTTTTCCCGTAGTTGATATACAAGGGGGTGAAGACGACGACGGTCTCGTCAATTTCGGTGCCGGTGATTTTATGGAGGTATTTTCTGATTTCAGCCGGATCGGAGGAATCATTCATCCGTACCAGGAATTTTTTTGTAGCAAAGGAAGCATCGAACATTTGCCCTGCTTGAGGATCTTCAGGGTGGATGGTTTCACCGGCTCGCAACCGATCAAATATATCATTCTTCATAGCCTGTATTATTCATGAAATTTAATTTTTTCAGATCCAAGGCGTCGGTCTCGTCAGCCTTGGGCTGACAAGGCCGCAACGAAGGAGATGGATGAATTTAATTCAAAAAACTGATCATTTAGAGGAATGCAATTCCCTCTAAAATGCTTAATAATCAAGTAGTAGTCAATCTTGCACATGTTTTTTAAAAGTTTTGGTGAATAATGCAGGATAATTGATGGATTGTAGAATGGAAAGTTAAAAATAATTCCGGTCAAGGGAGCATTATGGAGATGAAATTCGATCTTTTGAAAATATTTTCTTTTTAATTTTTATGACGAGACTCACGCACATGCGCTCTGAAAAACCTGGCAGGGATGTCACCAGAGTAGGGATCGCTAAGCCATCCGCCTCAGCGGAAGGATTGGTGACCCGAAATTAATTAGGAGTCAGGTTGAATGGATTACAAAATAATGTAACATTAATCACAATTGATGAAATAATTACAACTAAATGGATATGTGAATTGTTGAATAAATACGTTGCTAAAGCAGGATAGGAGCGAGGAGGAGTGATTTTAGCATCCAAAAGAATTTTATCACTTAAAAATATAAAGGCATGAAGAAATTTGAAGAAAAAGTAGTATTGATTACCGGTGGGGTGGGCGGAATCGGTACAACTGTTACAAAGCAGTTTTTGGAAGAAGGCGCCAAAGTAGTGATTGTGGACTTGGATGAGGAAGACCTGAAAGCATTTGCTGAAGAACTGAATTCCGACAATCTTGCGTATGTCGCTGCAGATGTTTCGAAAGCGGAGGACGTGAAAAATTATGTGGATTTTACGGTTGATAAATTTGGGAAAATCGACGTTTTCTTCAATAATGCAGGAATTGAGGGTGTCGTCCAGCCGATCCAAGATTATCCGGAAGATGTGTTTGACAAAGTGATCGCGGTCAATGTGAAGGGGGTGTGGCTTGGTATGAAATATGTGATACCGCACATGAACGACGGAGGCAGCGTGATCAATACTTCCTCTGTAGCGGGATTGGAAGGGGCGCCAAATGTGTCAGCTTATGTGGGGTCCAAGCATGCGGTCGTGGGATTGACCCGGGTAGCTGCACTGGAGTGCGCACCACGCAACATCAGAGTCAATTCGGTTCATCCTTCCCCTGTGGACAATCGAATGATGCGATCTTTGGAGGAAGGCTTTTCACCGGGTGCGGCGGAAGCAGCTAAAAAGCAATTTGAGCAAGGAATTCCTCTCGGCCGCTATGCAACAAATGAGGATATCGCTGATGCGGTTCTTTTCCTTGCATCTGATGAGAGTAAATTTATGACTGGATCAAAGGTGGTCGTAGATGGTGGGCAGACGATGTATTGAATAGTTGATGGATTATAGTGGATAGTGGATAATGGATATGGATAGGGGATAGTGAGAAAATTGCGATATGTTCTCATGATATTGGAATGTGTTTTCTAATAGAAGTGTGCTGAGTCGTAATGCTGAGGTTCCCTGAGAAGCGGAGATACGCAGAGATTTCCAAGGCATCAGATTCATCTCGTTAAAAAATGAATCGAGATGGAGCTGACTTCCTATTTTGGCCATCGATATTGAATTATCCCTCTCTATTTTAAAAGCTTTGAATTTTGCTTGCGAAGAGAAACCATCACCACTCCAACCTTGCTCGGTATGGGGGGGAGGGCATGTGGGTAGGTTTTCCGGCAAGGTTTCTTCTCAAGGCTATTTTATTTTAATGCAAATTTGAAGGATCTGTAAAATATATTCTTTCATTCTGCTATTTAATTAGGTAGATCCATTATAATCATCAAGAATTATTTTATGCAAAATCGAATTGCCGGTTACATCGTGGATATCCCTGCACGGAGAATATTCCCCGGATTGATTCATCTCGACGAGGGACGGATCGTCACCATCGAAGCAGTAGAAGATCATGTACCGAAAAGATATATTTTACCAGGTTTCATAGATGCCCATGTGCACATCGAAAGCTCCATGCTCGTGCCATCTGAATTTGCGCGTCTTGCTGTCCGCCATGGTACTGTTGCGACAGTATCGGATCCGCACGAGATCGCCAATGTATTGGGTATGGAGGGCGTGGAGTTTATGATCGACAACGGGAATGAAGTTCCTTTAAAATTTTATTTTGGTGCTCCTTCTTGTGTGCCGGCTACCCGTTTTGAGACAGCCGGAGCTGAGATCAATGTGGATCAGATCCGGGATTTGATGCGTCGGGATGATATCAAATATTTGTCCGAAATGATGAACTGGCCCGGTGTGCTACAGCGGGATGGGGAAGTGATGGATAAAATCAAAGCAGCGGAATCCGAAGGAAAACCGGTCGATGGTCATGCCCCTGGATTGAAAGGGGAGCAGGCCCGGACATATGCAAAAGCCGGAATTTCGACCGATCATGAATCTTTCACATTGCAGGAGGCACAGGATAAACACAAAGCCGGAATGAAAATCATCATCCGGGAAGGAAGTGCTGCCAAAAATTTTGAAGCGTTGATCCCTTTGGTGAAAGATCATTCGGATCAGTTGATGTTTTGTTCGGATGATAAACATCCGGATGAGTTGGTCAAAGGGCATATACAAGATCTCGTCAAACGGGCATTGCAAAAAGGATATGATTTATTTGATGTTCTCAAAGCGGCTTGCATCAACCCCGTAATGCATTATGATCTGGACGTCGGTTATTTACAGGAAGAGGATCCGGCAGACTTTATCATGGTGGACAATCTGGCTGATTTAAATATTCTCGCCACCTATATTGATGGGCAGGAGGTGTTCAATGGATATGATGTTTTATTCTCACGTCCTGAAGTTCCGGTTGTTAATCAATTTTCATGCGAACCGATTGACATCGGAGATATTGAAATTTTTAGTGAAGAAGATGAAATGCTGGTGATAGAAGCAAGAGATGGCCAATTGGTGACCGGTTCTTCTTATGAGAGAATTTTGACAGATGAGAAAGGAAAGGTGAGCCCAGATCCGGTGCGAGATATTTTGAAAATTGTAGTGGTCAACCGTTACAAAAAAGCGACTCCTTCGGTTGGATTTATTCGTGGTTTTGGTCTTCGGGCTGGTGCTATCTCTTCCACAGTGGCGCATGATTCACATAATATCATTGCGGTGGGGACAGACGACACAATGATTGTGCAGTCGATTAATCGCCTGATTGAGGAGAAAGGAGGAATCTGTGTGGTAGATGAGCATGGTAATGATGCATGTCTTCCGCTACCGGTAGCAGGGCTGATGTCTCTGGAAAAGGGTGAGGTAGTAGCAGAAAAATATAAATTCCTGGACCAAAAAGCTAAATCTCTGGGGAGTACACTTACCTCTCCTTTCATGACCTTATCGTTTATGGCATTGCTTGTGATCCCGCAGCTGAAGATCAGCGATCTGGGGCTTTTCGATGGTGAAAAATTTGAAATAGTTTGATAGTGGATAGTGGATAGTGGATATTATTCCCATCCACCATTCCCCATTCCTCATTCCCCATTTCCAAAAATCTTTGTACTTTTGAGGCACTGATTTTGGAATCACACGGCCACTGATGATATTTTATTCCCCGATAGAGTCTGTTTATTACCTGCTGCCTGTCATCGGATTTGTAGTGGGTTTTTTTGGTACATTGCTGGGAGGTGGGGGAGGATTTGTGTTTTTGCCGATTCTTGTTTTGTTCTACAATACGCCGACACACACGGCGGTTATCACCTCTCTGGTAGCAACGCTTCCTATCGGTCTTTTGGGTGCGGTGGGTCATTACAAAAAAGGACATACCGACTTGCAGCTGGCTCGTCTTTTTTCTTGGGTGGGTGTGATCGGAGCCATTGCAGGCGTGGTGATCGCGCAAAAGATAAGCGGGAAAGGATTGAAAACGGTGTTTGGGATTTATTGCCTGTTCATGGGAGGGGTGATTTGGAACTCCAATCGACGTGATAAAAAACAGGAGCCTGGCGAAGGGAGAGGAGCAGGAAAACGGGAAAGAGGAAATTTCAAAAATGTATTAATGTATGGTTTACCGGCCGGGATGGTGACGGGCGCACTGGGGACGAGTGGTACTGCTCCTATTTTGGCGGGCCTGATGTCTATGAATATTCCTCTGAAAAAAGTGGTCGGTACGGCCATTATCGTTGTTTCTGTCAATACTTTATTTGCTATCGGAGCTTATTTTCTAATGGGGAGAATCGATATGACACTGGTATTGATGCTGACAACGGGTTCGCTGATCGGGGCTGTCTTGGGTCCGAGGGTATTGTCCCACATGGAAGTGCAGCGATCAGAAAAGAAAATCAAATATATATATGGAGCAGCCATGGTAGTATTGGGTATAGTAATGATCAGTTCACAATGAGTGCGAGTGGTTTGTCGAGCGCGATGATTGGAATCATATACAGTGTGATTCTGATTTATTTTATATTGGGAGGGATTTCATTTTATTTCATCAATCGCCATAAACCAAAAGAGGTCGCTCGTGAGAGCTATATCAAATTTGGTTCTTATTTTGTGATTATTACGCTCTTGTTTTTTAGTATAGCAATCCAGCCGGCTTTGTTTTTTGCGATCGCAGGTCTCATCGTGGGGGTAGGACTATGGGAGATGATCCGTGTCTATCGTAGTGATCCGGAAGGAAATGGGAAATACTTTTACATTGGATTATGTACGATCATCTTATTAGCAGTTGGATTTATTGCTTTTTCCCGGTTGGAGCCATCGCTCATCCTGTACGCCTTTTTGATTTTGTCGATATTTGACAGTTTTAGTCAGATATCGGGTCAGCTCTTTGGACGAAGAAAATTGTTCCCCGAAATCAGTCCCAATAAAACGGTAGGAGGTTTGATCGGTGGTCTGATTATCGCGATCACCAGTGGGATGTTTTTACGGGGAATATATGGTGGTGAAAGTGGAGATATGATCATTTTGCTCGTCGGGATTGTATTATTTGCTTTTGGAGGTGATGTTGGTGCTTCCTGGTATAAGAGGGTTTTTGGTGTAAAAGATTATAGTTCATTAATTCCGGGGCATGGTGGGTTTTTGGATCGTTTCGATTCTTTGATAGCAGGAGGATGTTGGGTGATGCTATGGCATCTTATATTTGGGTGAAAAAATTGAATGGATGAAAATGATGCCGAAGAATATTTTTAAGTTAAATCCGCCAGCAATTAAATAAATATTCATGGACAACGTGTTGATCATTTCGATTATTTATTTTATTGGGATCGCGATTTTGCTGATTGCTAATGAGTTGTATTACAGATATTTAGGCGTAAAAGGGGAGTATTCCCGAAAATTTGCACATATTACCGCTACTTTAGCCACATTGCCTTTTCCGTACATCATTCCTTCACATTGGTATATTCTTGTATTGGCATTGTTGTTTTTTGCAGTTTTATATGTTACTCAACGCAGCACTTTTCTCAACTCTATCCATGATATCCGTCGGCGGTCTGTGGGCAGTTACCTTCTTCCTGTATCTATTTACATCACTTTTTTGATTTCAAGTATTCTTGATAGCAAGATACTTTTTATATTGCCGATGTTGATTCTTGCGATATGTGATCCGGTAGCAGCGATTGTCGGGATGAGTGTCAAACGCTTTAATAAAAACATCCAAATAGGGGGTTACATACTTCAAAAAACTTGGTTAGGATCAGCCGGATTTTTGGTTAGTAGCTTTATAATTACGATTATCGCACTTTATCTCCATTTAGGAGCATTAAATTTAAAAACGATTTATATTTCTTTGATGGTTGGAGCAGTGGGTACATTGGCGGAACTGGTTAGCTGGAGGGGTTCAGACAACCTTACCATACCGTTGAGTGTGCTATTGATTTTAAGATTTTTCATTTTTGTATCGTAAAGTTGTAAAAGAGCTCCGATCTTTGTGATCAAAAGAAATTATGAAAATGAAAATACAGATAGGAATATGAAAAACATTGTTGTCAATGGTGCCAATGGCTACGTTGGATCCAATTTTGTTCAGAAATTGCTCAAGGATGGATATTCGGTTGTAGCTTTGGTTCGTGCCAATGACAAAGAATCCCCCAAAGCCCGGATGATGCAGGCTTTGCGTGAAAAATGTGACGAAGCTGAGGTGAACACAAATCGACTGCGGGTATATGAATATTCACTTTTGGAAAAAGGATTTGGTTTATCTGAATCCGATTTGCAGGAAATTTTTCAAGGTGATGTAGAGTATTTTCATTTTGCAGCGAGCCTCAAATTTGATGTGCGGTCCCGGGAAGAAATTTTTGATATCAATGTGGAAGGGGTGCGCAATTCGATGGATGTTTTTCTCCAGTGCGCGTCTCCGAACTCCCGCTTTTTCTTCATCAGTACAGCTTACACCTGCGGTAAAACGGAGGAGAGATTTGAGGAAAGATTTTATGCAAATGCAGATATTTCGCATTTCAGAAACTACTATGAACAGTCGAAGAGATTTGCCGAAAATCTCGTGAAAGAATATATTGAGCAGAAGAGCTTGAAAGCCCATATCTTACGCCTTTCACAAGTGGTGGGTAATAATAAGACCGGTGTCACCAAGACTGATTACGGGATTTTTGATTTTGTGAAAAGAGTATATAATCTTGCTCAGCGATACCCGGGGAAGTCCATTCGTATCCAGGTAGATCCTTCTTCCAATCAAAATCTGATCCCAATCGATATGGTGGTGGATTTTCTGACGAAAACCATCGAGACCGACAAGGTCCCTGATATCATCAATTTGGTCAGCAAAAACCCGGTGGAAAATAAAAAGATCATTGAGAGCATTGATCAACTGGTACCGATATCGATCCTGCCGCGTAAGAGGGTCGATAAACAGCAAATGAACAGTCTTGAAAAAGTTGTGGCGGCAGGGATGTCATTCACGAGTAGTTATATCGATACTCAAATCGATTTTGATACCAAAAACCGCGATCTAATAATGAATTCTCATTCCAATGAAGTGGACGAAAAGACGGTACACTCTATGATCGTCTATTATCTGGAGCATCAACTCAAAAATGGATGATGAAACTTTATGTCAAAGGGGAAAATGTAGTCAATGTTCCCAATTTCATCAGTCTTTATCGGTTATTGGTATCTCCGGTGATTCTCTATCTGGCTTTGACCGGACAAGAAAAATGGTTCGCTATCTTATTGGTCATCAGCTTGATCAGTGATATCCTCGATGGGAATATCGCCCGGATATGGAACCTTCAGACCAATTTTGGTGCTGCTCTGGACAATCTCGCGGATGTTTGCACTTTTGCTCTGGCCCTTTTGGGGATCGTCTTATTTAAATGGGAGGCGATCGAACCACACGCTTGGCTTTTATATCTTTTCTTAGGTGTTTTTGTGTTGAGTTATTTTGTGGGATTTTATCGGTTCAAGAAAATTCCGGGACTCCATCTGTTCTCAGCAGTTGCCGCCGGATATTTGCAGGGGTTTTTCTTCTTTGTTCTTTTTGTCTGGGGATTTTATCCATGGCTTTATTATTTGTCCGTCGGCTGGGGTGTACTGGCTTATATCGAAAAAATTCTTGTCCTTTTTGTACTGGACGATATCCGTATTGGAGTACGGGGATTGTATTGGTTGAGAAAAGGAGAAAATCAAAAATAGGAATTTTTCGTCTTTTTATGAATCTTTGATTTGACCATTATCATGGATTTGACTCTATGGATGAGGTGAAAATCATAGGAATAAAAAGCATCCTTTGCGCCGCAAGGTGGAATTTCAGATGACCATATCGAGTTTCGTCAGAGTTTTCTAAAAGAAGAACCATGTAAATATTTTTCTCATCACCAGATGACCTTTTTACTTGTGATTCTATTCATAGGCAGATATTTCCTTATTAAAATCATTTGCTATGAAAGTTGTCTTAAGAATCATTTTATTATTCAGCTCAGTGATGTTTCTTTACACCTCTTGTGAGAAGGATCCCGCCAGCCCCAAAAGTGTTGAGACAGATCCGGACGAAATCAGGAATTATTCGATGGGATGGTTGGCGACAAAAGAAGATGTGGAGTCGGTTCCTTACGCTCCTTTTTTTGGTTTTGGAACCGATAATTTGCCAACGCGTCATGATTTGACGGAGTTTTTCCCTCCTATTGGTGATCAGGGTGATTATGGTACGTGTGTTTCCTGGGCAGTGGGATACAATGTGAAAACTGCTGTATCGGCGATGGATCGTGATCTGAGTCCTCAGGATCTGGCCGATCCAAGAAATCAATTCAGTCCCAAGGATCTTTTTATTTCTATTCCGGATTCAGAAAAGGGTGGCAATTGTGACGGAACGAATTTTGAACCGGCACTTGGACAACTTCAAAGCAGGGGAATCGCACGGATGTCCACAGTTCCCTATACAGATATGGGAGGATGTCAGCAAAGTATAATGCAAAGTTCATGGACACAAGAAGCGGCGAATAATAAAATTGAATATTGGCGAAAGATCGATCCCACGGTCAACAGTACAAGAAAAATATTTCTAAAAATATACCGGTTATTCTGGGAGCACGTCTTGCGGACAATTTTATGAGCTGGAATTCTGATGCGATATTGACTTCCAATACCTCTTTTGACAATGTAGGTATTCATGCGTATCATGCGATGGCGATCGTAGGATATGATGATTCCAAAGGTCCGGGAGGTGCTTTTCGTATCGTCAATTCATGGGGGGAATACTGGGGAGATCGTGGTTTTATATGGGTGGATTATCAGTTTTTTCTAAATGAATTTTGTGATTTTGATGGTCAAAAACCCCTTTATATCGTTGCCAATCAAGAGGGAGAATTGCCGGATGATCCACCGGATGAGATTCAACCACAGCGGGGAGGGGTCGATTTGGCTACGTGGATATTTGGTGATGAGTCGACTTATTCCAGTTCCGGCAACCGGCGTGAGAGACAGATTTATATGAATATTTACAATCTGGGTCAAAGTCCGGCAAGAGCTGAGGACAATTGGTCGGTGTATTATATTTATTACAATGCATATGATATCAATGACTACGGAATCATATTTCATGATGAATTTACATCCTCCATTGCCAAAAATACTTATGAATGTGGATCGCTGGATCATTGTCTGTTCAACCTGGATATCCCTTCCGGGAGTAACTTTGCTGCCGAAGCTTTTGACGATTATGGGATTTACCGGACGTACAATTTGCCTGATCTGAACGGTCTTTATTATTTGGTGCTGATCGCGGATGGAGATGATGTCTATCAGGAAGAAAATGAAATGAATAATTATTTCTATACCTCGATGTATCCGATTCAGTTTCAGGATGGATATGCACTGGCGCAGGAAGGTGCAGCAGGTCCGGCATATGAATTTGACAATCAATTAAAACCGACAATACAAAACCTGAAAGGCAATAAATTAAATACCGCCGTTTCCCCCGAAGCACCCAATACTTATACAGCAAAAGAGATACAGACTTTCATGAACCATGAGAAATCGACGGGTCGACTGGCTCAAAAAGTGAGGAACATACCAGTGGAAAATCAGGATGAGGTTTTCCGGACTACTTCGTCAGAGTGATTTTCTTTTACCTGATTTTTGAATCTTATTAAAACAATTTCATGCGACATTTTATTTCCGGGCTCTTTGCGGTTTTATTCAAAGGCCCGGTTTTTTAATTGTGATTTTAGGAGCTGTTTTGATTAGCTCTCTTTTATTTATGGCATGTTTTCGGGGGATTTCGAAAGGACGGAGTGAGGGATTATTTTATGAACGTCTTTAAAAGCGGGTCAGGATATTTTATCCTTGGCGTAACCTTTGTGGAAGATATATGGGGGATGCAAAAGACTCCGAGAGCCTTATCGGTTTTCGAGTTGCGGGGTGCGGGATGCGGGGTGCGAGTTGCGAAGTGTGGAAATGTACCGGGAGCATCTCTGCTTCCGGAAGTTGATGTTTTAAATTTAAAAGAAAAGTCATCACCTCTGCAACCTTGCTCGGTATGTGGGGAGGGCATGCGAGTAGGTTTTCCGCCAAGGTTTCTCGCCAAGGCTGTTTTTGTCGATTGTGTTTTACATAATAACAGATTTGAATTTTCAAGAGGATATCCCACTTTCAGCGCCTATTTTTTTGGCACCTTCATATACAGGGCTTCACCCTGTACTATTTGATATCGCGCCTTCAGCGCTTTTTGACCATTGAAATTGAATTATGCCTCTGTGTTTTAAAAGGACAAAATTGTGATTGGGAAAAGGAAATCTCACGAATGGGATTATCCATCCTGGTTTTAGGTTTGAGAATTGTTTTCAAGAGACTGGTGCCGCTGGGAGTGCCACCGGTCCCCCGGTGGTGTAAATCCATTTTTTCATAAAATTAATGTACAGTTGTATTATTTATATAAATCCAGAAAAACACCATATTCCGCTCACCTTTAGGGTATAGATCGTCAGGTATTGCCCCGGGTTTTAATCCGGGG
>Ga0209487_1003161_pt1 | contig 13032 bp, 10 predicted proteins | sample Poulit2012_FD_187524 | JGI IMG/M metagenome (GOLD analysis project Ga0209487, IMG submission 187524) | Agricultural soil microbial communities from Georgia to study Nitrogen management - Poultry litter 2012 (SPAdes) (version 2) | ecosystem: Environmental > Terrestrial > Soil > Agricultural land... | reverse complement strand
AAATTTGTAAAGAAGCTCTCCCAATTTCTGCCATGATTTCTGCGAAACTCTGCCCCCGTCCCAATACCTGGCGTATGGTCACGATCGGCAGGTAAGATATCTCCTGTACAAATGAGACGTATCATCTACAGCATGCCTCTTCCTGCAAGCCTAAAGTAGTTCCATGCAAATATCACAAAAACAGCGCCAACTAAATAGAGTTGCCAGTAAGGGAATTTTTGACGGTGATGAACACCGACAGCAATAAGAATGAAAAAAGCGGGCATCGCATTATATCCAAATCGTACCGACGTGAACATTGCGGTTAGCCCCAAAATAATGCTATACCCTGCTGCAAAAGCCCATACTGGAAAACTTTCTCTAATATTTGTTCGTAACGATCTCCAAAGACCTGCCAATCCGAAATATATAATAAAGTTCCAGATAACCAGTCCGGAAATCCAATAGAATGTTGCATCATGCGACAAACCAAATCTATTGGGTGTAAATATCATAGCCGGGAATGGTGCAATAAATGCTATTAACACATAAACAGGAGTTCCTACTATTGTTGCTAGTATGTTTCCCCTGGCCACACTTTGTACCCTTGCATCTGCAAAATCATCAAACTCTACAATCCGTTCTAGATAGAAATCAATTTCCGTAAACAGATTCATAAAGAGTGTAAAAGAAAAAAATACAGCTCCCGAAATCACAACGGTATAGAGCATATTACCCCCAAACCGGTTTAAAAAAAACGTTCCAATTACAACGGTAACTAAAAGAGCGCCGGCTGCCGTTCGGAAAAAGAAGATAAATACCATTGCAAAAAGGAGTAAGAACAGATCACGCAGACTCATTTTATTATTCTTCACTACTTTTGTGGCGATATAAATGGCCAACAGACTTAAGAACACGACAAATTCTTCCTTCAGAATCACGGAACTGTAAAACAGGGCAAGCGGGAAAAAAGCCAGCATAATTCCTGCAAGTCTGGCAACGGACTCATTCCATATTAACTTCGCCGTTTTATAAGATAATAGAACTGTCCCAGTACCAATTAATGTGAAAAATAACTTTCCAACTATTGGTGAACTTCCTAAAATTACATACACAGGTCCGAGAACTAGAGGTACACCTATATCATCAAATGCTCCATACTCCCATAATAAATGCGGTAAGATATCCAAAAATGACCCTGATATAAGTAACTCGGCTACTTCAGTTGCCACTCTGTGATAACGAACTGCATCCACCGCACCAACGTAAAAAGGTCTATCCCATGTGAGTTCTGCCAGGATTACAATCGTCAACATAAAAAGCAATCGTGCTATCAACGCCATCCAGAACAGATTGACTACAAATTTTCGGTCACTACTGTGTACGGATCTCGAGCTTACAATATTAATCGCTATGAAATAGGCACAGATTGCTAACAGATTAATCAAAAGCCATATTGGTGAAATTGCACTTGTACCAAAATAGACCTGAATTACGAGAAATGTAACAAGAGCCGCACCAATGCCATAGTAAGAATATTTTGCCGGCCAGAATGAATAAGTATTACTTTGTGGATTCATTTATAGTGCTAGTACGCTATTATAGATTTCCGTAAGCTGGTTGACATGCCGCTCAATAGTAAACTTTTCCATAGCCCATGCCTGCCCTTTTTCTCCAAGTTCTTTCCGCTTCTCTGGATGTTTTATATAATCCTCAATTTTCTCAGCCAAATCAGTCACATCTTTGGTTCTGTAAAGTTGAGCAAAAGCCCCATTATCAGTGATTTCTTTAAATACGTCCAGATCATTTACTATCACAGGAATTCCACTCATCATCGCTTCAACTACTGCAATACCAAAGGTATCGCTGTTCGATGAATAAACAAAAATATCCAAAGCATTTAAGATTTTGGGTACATCTGTTCGGGAGCCCAGAAAGTGTATATTCTTAATAATATTGTTAACTTCACAATAGTGTTTACATATAGCTTCAAACTCGAGATTTTGAGCACCCCCAACAAAAATAAAGTGCACATGAGGGTTCGTAGGTATAATCTCATTTAATGCTTTGCACACCGTTAAATGGTCTCTCCCTGAATTAAAATTTCCAATCATACCAGCAATAATTGACCCCTCCGAAATATTTAATTCAGAATATATATGAGCACAATTCTTCGAGTGGACGTTAAATTTAGACATATCAATACCATTGTAAAGGACAGAATAGTTTTTGGGTAACTTGTTATGTTTCCGGTACCTAATTAGTATATCCTGTGAAACAAACATTGTTTGATCCACCATAATATTAATAATTCTCCTTAATATATTATACATATATCCATACCCTAGGCTATGTACTGTTTGTACTACTTTTACAGGATATCCAAATGACGCAACTTTAGAATAAATTGTATCCAGACTTTTATGAGAATGAATAATTGATACATCATATTCACGAATAAGCTTTCTCAATTGACGCATCAAATGAAATCCCATAAAACCCTTTGAAATTTTATTAAATGGAATATTGTGTTCATTAAAGGTATCCTCCAGAGAGCCACCTCTGTAGGTTACAAGTATTTGTTCACCAATTTCGTCAGGGAATTGTTTGCAAACATCTAAAGTTAGTATTTCAGCCCCACCATGATTTAGCGAGCCAAAGAGTTGAATAACCTTCATAAATAGCTCCCACCAGGAATTACAAATATTGAATTGTTGTATTAATATTTTTCGCCTTTAAAGAAACATCTTCATATCCAGGGTGCCCATATGCCCCTTTCAACTCTTCTATATTGACAAGCTTTTCTAGATGCCCTTCAATTCCTAATATTATATCATTTTTATTGTTTATTGATAATATTTTGTCCCAAGGTGTATTTTTTCCAATTTTCTTTCGATTTATATACTTTGACGGTATCTTATTTTTAAGATATCTTTTTACCAAATACTTGTTTCTATAGTATTTTAGTTTTTTCTCAATAGGGACTTTCATCAATAATTTCACAATGTCATCCTTTATCATGGGGAAATAGATTAGCACCTTTTTCCTCTTCGACATTTTATAATAAATCTTGTTTTGTTCGCTGACTTCTCCTTCAAAAACCCTCATTAAATATCTTTTATCAATTAATCTTCCAGGAAATGAATACAGAGAATTGCTTTTTCTTTGAGCAGCCAAATTCAAATATCTAGACTCTATAAATTCAATAGATTTAGAATTCCCAAAAACTTCCAATATATCTTTAGTAGTTAAATTTGAATAATTTTGAATAAGTGGAAGAACCTTCTTAAACTTTATACTATATGGAGAAAGTCTTTTAATTAACCCTTTAGTGATATGTGGTTTTTTATCATATGCTTTTAAAATCTTTAATTCCCTACCATGACAGAATAGAGCATCTGAACCATTACCACATATGGATATAACTGGTTTTTTCATTTCAGATAATTGATGAAAAGAGAAGTTCATCATACTTTCTCCAATAGCAACCTGCGGTAGTTTCAGAAAAGAAATGGCATCTTTATTATAATTAAGTAATACTTCAGTACTTATGTCAAAAACTCTATGATTACATTTTAAAATCCTGGCAATATCTTCTGAGTATTCTTTATCTCTGCCGTAACCTTTTAAATTATAGCAGTAGGAATTTCTCTCACCAATTTTATTTAAGAGGACTTGTATGAAGGATGAGTCCACACCACCACTAAGCTGATTATATAAATCAAAACCTTTACTTTCTTCTCTTAGATTACCTAAAGAAGCTATAAGTGTTTTTTCTATTTCAGAAAGGGTAACCGTAACTGGTACTCCATCCATTTCATTCATCCCTTTGAGTAATGAATTTAAGTAATTGTATTTTCTTATAACTACTCTTTCATTATAGTATATATGTTCTCCGCGTCTAAGACTTTTAACATGCTTATATAGAGTGAAATCAAAAGGCATTGATGGGAAAATTAAAAACGAAGCCAAATACTCTAATTCAAATTGCAGAGAAAAAAAATTATTTAATAATTCAAGTGAAGTCGAAAATACAAAGCTGCAAGAGAAATTATTTTGAACGTAATAGCCCGATTCGACTCCATACTTATCCATTAATATTGTTATAGTACTACCCTCAATGACGACTACTGAATAGTAGCCTTCAAGCTTTTCAATTAACTCCTCTTCTCGATTATTTAAGTAATATTCCGCAACTACTTCCTCAACACTGGTATGCTTTATTTCTTTTATAGATTTAAAGTTAAATAGATATCCTGTAAAAATGATATCAAGCCCATCGACATTTACCGCTTCCCTATTTGAATAGAAATTATTACCAATTGATGTTAAATTTTCAAAGTTTTTTTTATCTGACTGGCAAAGAATTATTTCCTTAAAATTAATCTGCATACCTATTAGTTTCTTATAGCTTATATTTCAACTTTACAATTAAAATATATATCCATTCTCTAAAATTGGGTAAGGTATATACATTTCCCAAAGAATCAGGAATCAAACCTCTTTCGCCTTTTGAAACTTTCTCAAGTGCTTCAGCCATTAATAATTCACTTTTCTTATATAACATTTCCTTATTATGCTGAAAACTTTTGCTGTAGTCAATGTTTAAAGAGGTCTCCGCCATAATTTCACCGGCATCCAGTTTTTCACTCAACCTCTGCACAGTTGCTCCACACTTTTTCTCGCCATAATAATATTCCCAAAATAATGGTGGCATGCCTCTGTATTTTCTTATGTCTCCATGATGATAAGATAAAACCCCCTTCGGAGCTATCTCAAGTATCGGCTTTTTAATGATTCCATATCCATTTATCAATATAAGCACATCGTGTTTATTGCTCTCTATCAAACGGATGGCAGATTCAGAGCAAAGGCTTTCAATTGAATGAATGATATCACTATCAAACAGATCTTTTACACTATATTTTTTATTTTTTTTAGTAAGAAATTTATTAACCATCATAACAACAATATAGAGCCCACGGCCTCTTTTGATGTTCTTCCAGAGTGTTTCTTTTCTTGAGAGTGGCTTTTTACTGTCCACATAAACTCCATTTATTGAAACATAATCAAGCTTAGCAATCGTCTCTATAACACTGTATTTATGGCAGTTAATATGCTCAGTAACTAGAATGCCTACATTCATCGATTCAAAATTTTTGCCCAAATACCACTTGCTCTAACAATAACTTCATCATAATTTGATGCATCGTTCATAGATATTCTATTCAGTTTCATTAAGTCTTGCTTCCGTTTGTTATATTTTTGATGTACAGTTAACAGGCAACAATAACCAGCTGATTGAGCCATTTGCATGTCTCTTGTAGAATATTCGCCATTAGGATATGAAAGTGTATTTATTTTAAGCCCAAATTTTGATTCAAGTTCGTTTTTGGAACCAATAATTTCATTTCTAGCCAAGTCGTCTCCACATTTAGGCAACATATAGTGAAATCGAGTATGCGATTGAAAATCAATATATTGCGATTTTTTCATCTCCTCCAATTCAGATATATCTAGTGCTTGCCGCTCTGTTTGCTCGGCCTCCAAAAAGATACCAAGCTTATTCAGTTCTTTTATGAATTCCTTTTCAGGTAGTTCTTTAATCTTTTTGCGCTTTTGATTATCCTTTATCCTATAAAACCAATATCCACGGTTCGTTCCAACAATCGCGGAGCATAAAAATATAGTTACAGGAATTTCAAGCCTGTGCACCACATCCAGGAGTTCATAATTACGTTTGTGACCGTCATCAAATGTAATAATTAATGCTTTAGATGGTATTTTTTTTGTCTCACCATTCTGATTCCAGTAAATATAATCTTGTAAAGAGATAATGTTGTATAGCTTCTTAAGATGAGTAAATGTATATAAAGCTGCTTCCTTCGAGAGGTCATGATACAATAGTATTGTAACTTTGTTTCTTTGAATCAAATGCCTGGCTAGAAATGGTAAACCTGAAAAGCGTAAACAGTTTATCAGAAGCTTTCTTATATTCATCATTCTATAAACTCTTTACCCATTTCAAAAACATCTCTGCTCTTTTGTCAGCTGAGTTTTCATTTGCCAAAATAACACACTCTTTTTGAAATCGCTGATCATCTCTTTTGTTCAGAGCCCATGTTATTGCATTTATATAATCTTCTTGAGTTTCAACTTCTTTAACGAGATCTGAAAAATTACGCAGTTCGTCATTATATCTGTATTTAACACTCGGTAATCCCATAGCTAGGTATTGATAGATTTTATTAGCATTAAAATATCTCGAAAACTCAATATCATTTCGTTCAATCATAATCCCAACATGCCACTTTGCAACTTCACCCGGCACCCTTTCCTGGGGCAAATAGCCTTTATATGTAACATTATCTTTATTTAAAATCTTCTGAAAAAAATCATTCTTTTCCTTAGACATTTTGTTTTTACCAATAAGTACAAACTGAACATCATTTAACTCAGTACTTATTTTATCCAACAATTTTAGATCTGTCTTAAAGGTTAAATTTCCAGAAACTCCTACAGTTAAATCTCCATACTTAGGAATATGCTTCACAGTTTCAAAATCCCATAATTGTAAATCTACACAGTTTGGCCAATACTTAACTTTACTATCTATTTGATAATATTTTTTTAGATAGTAATTCTTAAGCTCGTTACTAATCGTAAGTATTAGATCACTACTTTCTAACACTTTTTTTTCTTTGTCATAATTATGCTTTCCCAGAAGAATATTTGGATCACGAAGCAGATACATGACTTTTTGATTTTGTACAAACTCCAAAAGATAATACTGATTTGGATCTATCATGAAAATAACATCGTAATTATCAAAAAAAGCTCTCCACCTATTACCCCTTATTAAATACTCTAATCTTGTCAGACTTCTATTATTCTTCAACCTTTCTGGTACCCAAAAATGGTATGAATAGAAGTTAGGACCTTCAATCGTTTCTTTCCCCTTCAGTGAATTTTTTAATCCTGTAAAGAATAGAAAATCAATATCAGAGTGTGTACGCCATATGGCTTCAAGAGTCGCTCTGCGAACAAAGTTCTTAAAGTCAATGGTACTGCAGATGGCTAATATTTTCATTTATCTTTTAAAAAAAGTGATTTCATTTGCATAACCAGCGACCCATTCTCTATCGTTTTTCTCAAAAATCAGATACCATTGAATGAAACATAAGAACAATAATGTTACTAATACTCCAGGTATGATCACAAACCATGAACTGGTATAAATAGATATTCCCAAGATACTTGTGATTATAAAAATTAACATACTGTAGACCGCTGATCGCTTAAATAACAGTTCCTGCATAAAAGACCTCTCACTAAGAAGATTCTCAAGTATTTTAGGATAGCCAATAGTAAGTATAATATTACCAATCAATAGAGCTAGCAATAAACCGATAATCTGAAAATGTGGAGCCAAAACAATTGTTAATAGCACTGAAACCACTACTGATATTGATGTTAATAGTGTCATCTCATTAAGTTTCAATGTAATACTAGTTAGAGAAGTATCAATTCGTTGTAAAGACGTTTGAAGCACAATGATTACAATTAAAAAAGTTTCCAACTGACCTGCGAAAAGGTCTGGAGAGGTCCACAATGAAATGAAAGACTTATTCCATAAACATATTGTTGCACCAACTATCATCCCAACAGCCCAGACCATTTTAATGAGCAACGACCGAACACGTAGTAACTTTGCCCTATCCCCTTCACCTAGGACTTTTCCGATACCTGCTGTTAAAGCTGGGAATACTTGATCTATCAAACCCTTAGCCCCAGTCATTAGAAACCTTGTAATTACGTATTTACTAACAATTGCAGGACCTGAAAATATTCCTAATAAAATTATGTCATATGTAAGATTAACTATCCGGACAATTTTCCAGCCTAAAAAAGACACACTCAATTTGAGATACGTTTTTACTTCATCAAAGGAAACACGACTAAAACCTAACCATGGAACATGTTTCTTAATAATCCCCCAAAAAGTGAGACCAGTAATAACAGATATAATAATTTCTACCGCGGCCAATCCAATCAGACCATATTCCAGATATAAAGCTGTTATAGTTAATACCCCACCTATAATATTTATCGTCGCCTTAAAACCCATCCTCTTATAACTGAGATTCATACCAGATAAGACTGCCTCAAATAAGGCGAAAATCTGTCTCGTTATATAAGCTGTAACCAATAATGCTGAAGTCATTCTTATTAATAGAAAGTTTTCACTATCAACACTTGCTACATGGGGAGCCAACCAAACGAGTGTCACTCCTGCAATGATATATATAGGTATTACCAAAATAGTCGAGAACACGGAGGCCGTAAATGAACGTCTGAGTTCATCATCTTCCCGTAACGATCTTTCTCTAGATAGATAGTATTTTAAGGGTCCTGCCGCACTCATGTCAGCAGTTTGCATATATACGTTCAGCTGGCGTAAAATTTGCCAAACCCCAAAAAATACTGGACCCAATTTCGCTACCATAATTGGTATAACGAAGAAGTTAACCCCTTTCTTAGCTAAAAAATCTATACCTGTAGCAACTGTATTCAGATAAGCTCTCTGCTTTAGATTCTCTTTAGGTTTTGCGATATCTGTATTTGGGTTATTATTCACGCTTAGCTCTTATTCTTACCAGATCAGCCGGTCTGTGTATCAGAAATCACGAATAGGAATCTGCTCGAAACATTGGCTATAAATAGAAAAAGCTTATTAAAAAGCTTTAAATAAGTTAATCACATACCCCCGAATTACAATCGTTTTGTAAGTATCGGGTATTCGACAAATTTACAGCCATAAACATACCACATATCAGCAATTATTGCATGGACATCTCTCTATCTCTATCAACTTTTTGGCAGTGCATGAGGGATAGAATCAGATATGCGCGTTTAGGCAGGGTATATGGGGAGCGATTATAACGAAGCGAATGGCAAGGTTTGATTATTCCAGGCAAGTTATGTTGAGTCAGAGAATGATGGTCAGCACCAACCTCTCCAGGTTCACTCAGGAAGACTCTTTTAAATGAAATCGGCACAAATACCGGACAGATAAGGATAAAGCATGGATAGCACTCCCATAGAAGAATCCACTTACTGAGTCTGATTCAGTTTTGAAAGGTATCACACTATACTCTCTACCTTTGTACCTTAAATAGAACACCCACTGATCAAAATGAATCGTTGAATATTTGAGATACATGGATTATCAGAATCTTTCGACCAAGCGGGTGTACTGGATCTACATTGTATCCGGGTTATGATGGCGCAGCAAGAGTTGCGATTGAGAAAAGGTTTACAAAGAAATACAAGACATAGCATTTTTACCAAACCATTAAGCAACTCCATTGAAGTTTTCATATGATTGCTTGTAAGCAGAAATGCAATACGATTATTAAGCTGAACAAAATGTAGCATCGACTGTATATTTTTGAGTGCTTGTTCAAACAGAGTATAGTTCCGGCCGGCCTGTTAATTAGCCATACAGGTAGCTGCCCCATTTTCTGGTCGTTGTTACTATTCAAATCACTAATAAATTGAACACCCATAAAATAATTAAGAGTAAAATAAATATGATCATAAAAAGAATAATGTTTCTTTCCGTGATATTAACTGCTTTGGATACTCTTCCATCTTTGACCTCAAGTTTGTATTTTATATGGCTTTTAATTACTAGACTGCCATCTGTAAAGCCATCCACTAAATCACCTCGAGACGGATCATAATTCGCTTGCCAAATCACAATCTCACCAGGATAATCTGTTTTCCAGATCGTTTTTACAATATTCCCATTTTCAACGATGATGCGTTCTCGATTACCTTTTACCAAATAATTTCCATCTGGTACCCGTACTCCGTTTATCAAAGCCCTTTGGTATGCGGAATCTCTTGGCGACTCTACCACAATCTCTTCTCCGTTCTCCAGTAACTTGATTTCGATATTATTTTCAGCAAAATACTTGTCCCTGAGATATTTTTTTGCATCACAGTCGGGAATAACATTTTCATTGGCTAATAAAAAATAGGCGTCGTCTGATGAAAAACCATCTTGTTTTAATGCCAGCACAGCCTGATCTAAATACTGATGGCGGTAGAGCTTTTTTATATCTCCATAATCAATTAAAAGAGATTGAGCCTCCGGCAAGTATTCCCATGTACCGTCCCGGACAGTTCCATCTGATGAAAGATGCACCCTGCCATCTCTTCTGAAAATCAACTTATCCAATGATCCGGAACCGTTGGAAACCACCCAAGGCTTATCTACTAAAAAAGCTGACTGATCCAGTGTGGCACTGAACTTTTTTAGACGGGGGATGATATCAGAAAGAAAATATTTCATATTAAAATATCCGTTTCATTTACTTTTAAAAGATGATTCTCTGCATAGATTTTTGCATTTCTGTCAAAGATTTCAAAAATACCAGGTATACATAGCTACAATACTAATGGATATTAAAAAGACTCTTTCAAATATAGACTTCTGTTTGCTCCGCCTTCTGTTACATACCAGAGAGAATGGAAAGGACACCATCTATACCCTATACACCCGAATACCATGGCCGCTTGTCTGTTTATCTAAAGTACTTCAAGCGGGCTATTTAAGCAAATGATTTTGATGTATGTATTGAAAGAGATCGGTCATCCCCACCTCCCATGTTAATTCCGTATTAAGCCCGTGATAAGCCCATCACAACTACCTCAGATACGTCAAGCTGTTACTGAGATGGCGCAGGATCCGTTTAAAATCTGCCATGCGGCTGATTCAGAGTCCCGCATTTACCTGATCGCGAATTATTGTCCAGGCCATGCACTGCTCCCGGTTCCTCTCAATTCTACCCATGCGGAGTTCAAAATACCGGATGATCGAAAGCACTCCCCTGCCTGTCATCCAGACGAGGAACCACGCGCTTTTCGTGGTGACGAAGGAAGGATCTCCTCGTTCTGGGATGCCCCCTGCCTTAACATTCTTTTCAAACCCAACAGTCCAAACAAAGAGATTCTTCGTCAATGCAATGCAACTGCACCATTGCATCGCCTCTGAATGACAGTTGTGGCTGAGGCCTGCCCACGGTGGATCGGAGCAGATGTCTTATGCTAAAACTTCTTTCAACCTTTCCTTATCAGACCAGTAATAGATTTCCACATTCTCAACCTGCAGCGCTTCCAATAAATCCGATTTAGGTTCATACTCAACATCATTGAGTACCAACGCAGCATCAAATGGTTTAGATATATTTCTCTCTCTCATTTTCTTCACATTTTGCCAGGAATAGACAAATGAAGAAATGGTATTCTTTTGAAGAGAATTGGCTGCTTTTAATACATATTCTTTGTCACGCTTCGGTATCTGAAAATCAAAATGATAATCTAACCCGTTATAGCCAGTGAATTTCACATCTTTTGTATAGAGTATATTTTCTTCATTCAAATAAGACTCCACATCTTCTTTAAACAAAGATTTAACAGTATGCTCAGCTAGCTGTTCTAATTCATGAACTTCCAGCAAGGCTTGTAGTAAGTAATGCTTCTTTTGAATAAAATTATTGCTGGTTGCCTCAACCGTCATCTCTTTGCTATCAAGATTTATACCATAGTTATTAATAATCCGTTGCAGAATGCGCTTTCTCTTTTTTGAACGGCTTATATTTACTCCAACATCCTCCAATAATTTTAAAGAATTCCCTCCATCCGTTAATATCCAGTTTCCATTTTGCTTTCTGCAATAAATTTCAATTCCATCATTAAAAATTCCAGTATAAGGAGTGCTAATTGCAGTCCATCCCGTCTCTTCCTCGTCTATTAGGTGAGTTTGTGACCTCAGCCATTTATAGTAATCATCTATAAGAATTTTGAGTGCTGTATTCATCGCTTTTAATTAAACGTTAAGCTCCCAACTGTTGTGATCGGGGTTTGAACATGTATAGTGTTTGCAAAACTTCTCACAGCATGAAATTTTTCATCATGGGTATTAATATCTAATTGTACAACTGAAATACCATCCCTTTCATTGTTAGAAAACTTAGAGAAGTCTTTTAAGGGAATAGCCCAATTTAAATCTTCGCCTTCAACATAAATATGAACATGACTTTCTCTTGCAGGAATAGTGAAACCAGCATAATTATGTAAAACTTTAGGGACCTCCGATGTTATGGTTTTAGGGTTTCTGTGCATTGGGCCATTATAATCAACTCGAATTAATCCAATATTTGCGCCATCTCTATGATGACAAGAGAGTTTCAACGCTATCTGTTTATGCTGAGAAAAGTCGACCTTAAATTTTACTGAGTCATCATCGACAGATTTCAAAGCGTATACATTTTCAAAAATATTATGATGATAAATCAACTCCCTACCTTTTTCAGATACTTTAGGTGTTGCAATAAGTTCTAGAACTTCTTCCCGCGTCAACATAGTATTGAATTTAGTTAAAAAAATTAGAATGCCTGCACCCTCGAATTTTCTTGCCCGATTGTGCAGGGTCTGTTTGCTTGCCTGATCTCCTCTTCAGGCGGCCTCTATATGAGCAACCGCAGCCTTTTTTCATAATCACCAATTTTCCCCTAAAAAACCAATCACAAGTAACGATATCTGCATAAATCTGACAAAAAAAATCACTTAAATCCCCACATAAACACGCCGGATAGAACTCTATTGAACTTTTCTGTAAGGAATCACCCGTTTAAGACAAATCAACCATTTGCAACGCATCATCTATTTTCCCTGTCTTTACCTTTCATCCAGATGAGGAACCACGTGTTATTCGTGGTGACGAAGGAAGGATCTCCTGACTCTGGGATTGCCCCCTGTACAGACTTCCTTTCATAAGCCCGCCTCCATAACAAAAAGATTCTTCGTCAATGCAATGCAACAGCACCATTGCATTTCCTCTGAATGACAGGTGTGGCTGAGGCCTGTCACATCGCCCATTCGTTCCCCATCACATGTTTACGGCACATCCACCATTTGCAACGCACCATCCATTTTCCGCGCCATTACCTGTCATCCAGACGAGGAACCACGTGCTTTTCATGG
>Ga0209487_1003159_pt1 | contig 13040 bp, 17 predicted proteins | sample Poulit2012_FD_187524 | JGI IMG/M metagenome (GOLD analysis project Ga0209487, IMG submission 187524) | Agricultural soil microbial communities from Georgia to study Nitrogen management - Poultry litter 2012 (SPAdes) (version 2) | ecosystem: Environmental > Terrestrial > Soil > Agricultural land... | reverse complement strand
CTTTCATGGATTAGATCGTGCCCGGGGGTACGGTCTAAAAAGCATGGCCTTACAAGCCAAATTGACCGCATTTGCGGTTAATTTAAAGAGGATAGCAGCCATACTATCCTCTAAAAAGATGTCTTTTTTTAATTTCAATCTAGTAATTTCCAAAAATATAAGTCAAAAAGGAAAATTAAAGAAAATTGACGTCTCATGCCAAAAAACCTCCCCAAAAAATCCCCTTTTTCAGTGGTCTCGGGACAGGCACTCCGTCCCAGGACGAGACCGGGACACTGGGGACAGGTGCTCTGTCCCGGGGCAAGGGGGGAGGTAGAGATCACTGAAAAAGTCCCCCAAATTGCTCCCGCACTATATTTAGGTTAGTACACTCGTTTTATCCTCTCTGGATTTGTTCCTAAATCATATTCCAGATAGGATACCTGCTTTATCCTCCCTGGATTTGTTCCTAAACCATATTCCAGGTAGTGTTCCTGCATTACCCTCTCTGGATTTGTTTCTAAACCATATTCCAGGTATGTAACTGTAAAACCCACAAAGTCTGCTGCAGATTGTCATACGTTGAAGCACTTTTTTAGCGGCTTCGGACAGGTGCTGCGTCCCAACGTATAGTGCGTGCCATTCTGGTTACCTTAAATAATGAATGGAGGTCATCACATGAAGAAGAATGAACAAACACCAAAGAAAAATAAAAATAATGAACCCAAATTACCAGACGAACAAAGACGAAATAAGGGCAAGTCGAACGCGAGAAATACAGAATCATAGTCCGCCCTAGATTCGTAAATTTTAAAGATCAATATACACAAATCACCTTTTTTCATACGTGAGGAAGGGTGATTTTTTTATACTCCATTTAAATTTATTAAAAATTTAATAAATTTGTTTGCTAGGTGAAAATTGTTATACTATAATTAATTGTAGCATTATACACCCTCATAAAAACTCCCCAAAGGAAGTGTTAACTTGGCAATCACTCTAAAGGTCGAAGAAGACACATCAAGTTATTCCCACAATCAACCGAAAAGTGTTGAAAACCCCCATGATAAATTTTTTAAAGAAACATTTAGTGGAATTGGAAAATAAACAGACTGGCATTGAATACTTCGAAACTTTAATGTTATATATAATCAATACCGCAAAAAATTTATCCCCAGCAGATGTTAATAAAGTCGTAAATAAAGTTGGAATCATCTATCCAGAAGGGAGCGAAGTGATCATGACGATAGCTGATATTTGGAAAGAAGAAGGAAAAATGGAAGGGAAGAAAGAAGGGAAAATAGAAGGAATCAAAAAGGCTAAGGAAGCGGTAGCTAAAAATGCAATAAAAGAAGGCATGGAGTTCCAACTCATCGAAAAGTTAACGGGATTAACAAGACAGGAAATCAAAGAAATTGCACGGGAATTAGAGAAATAACTATCTAGAGTGTCGTCATGTGAGGGGATGTATTTTAAAAGTGTTTTAATAGGTACTCGTCTTGATTTTCAACATGATGCTTTCCCATGGACCTCTGCCACAATCTTTCATATATGTCTCTTATCCCGCGAATAAATTACCTCTTTTATCAAATGCTAACTCGTAACTTCATACTAGGAGGTTTAAAAATGTCTGAAAAGAATAGACAATTCAAGAAAAATAAGCAAAGTGGTGAACATCGTAACGGGCGTAAAAGCCAATATAAAAATTATAATGTAGAAGCTGGGGAAGAACCAAACGAATTTTTTAGCAGGAAGAAAAAGTAACTTTAAATTTTAATAAAGAGACGGACACAAACAGGCTGGGACAAAACTAAGTATTGATATTAAAAGACGAATACTTAGCCCAGCCTCTTTGATATTTCAAAGAATATCTGTAAAAGTAATGGATCGATATGAGGAATTAAGAAAAGATCAACCACAACGGGAATATTGTTTTTTTCATACCTCTCGCGAAAACTTAGTAGCTCGTGAAAGGTATGTGGGGATTCGAGGTCCAAAATGAAATTTAACATTCAGTACGGACTTCCTTTTGTCGAACTTGAAGTAACATTTCGGGAAAAGAAATTGAAATTAGATAAAGTATTATTGGACATGGGTTCGGCCGGAACAATTTTATACATCGAAGTAATCTGATGAATCATTCGCCTTTTTTGGGTGAATAATTCATCATATTTTTGATTCAATACAATATTCGTTATATAAAAACTTTAGAATTTATACTACACTTGATTTATACTAAATTTAGCTGCAATCATAGAAATAAAGAGGGATTTCCATGAAAAAAAGAAAAATACAAAAAACAAATGTAATCCGTTTATTGGAAAAAGAAAAAATTAATTACAATGTATATGAGTATGCGTGGAATGAAGATCATTCAGATGCAAAGACGGCAGCAACCAGTATAGATATGCCGATAGATAGGGTTTACAAAACTTTAGTAACTGTGGGGGATAAAAAAGGGACTATCGTTGCTTGTATTCCTGCCGAGAAAGAGTTGGACCTAAAAGCATTAGCAAAAGTAAGTGGAAATAAAAAAGTAGACATGTTACCCATGAAAGATTTGGAAAAAACAACTGGTTATATTCGTGGTGGCTGTTCACCAATTGGTATGAAAAAGAATTTCCCAACATATGTAGCTATTTCCGCTGAATTGATGGATAAAATTATTGTTTCAGCAGGAAAAAGGGGAATGCAAATTGAGCTAACACCATCAGATTTGTTATATGTCACCAACGCAAAAACTGCGGATATCACAGCCAATCATATTTAATAACAAAAACCATAGTCACTTTTTACATTATGACTACAATTTTAGTTATAACTGGCATTGATTCCGCACAGATGAGAATTTTTGATCTATTCCCAATCGCAGGAGTTTGGTTAGGCTATAATCTAGGATAAATAATGAGAATTAAGAATTTATAAGGCAGGCGGATATACCTCAGACTGTTGCATCAGCAGAGGAACCAAACAAGTTTTAGGCGTCATTCTTCTTTACCGAGAAAAGGCTAGGAGTAAAAAAACAGTCATCGGAGCAACCACCCCAATGACTATTTTCGTGACAAGTTTTTAATCCATTTGCTCAGCAATGGCCTTATATAATTTACCTGTTTCAATGAAGCGCTCATCAAACCCTTCAGTTCCAATCACGACTGAGATAAAGCGGGTTCCGTCAATTTGGACAGTCCCAGTAAACCCATAGCCGGCATCACTCGTATACCCGGTTTTCAATCCATCGACCCCGTCGTAAGTGACATCGACTCCAAGAAAATTTTCCTTTGCCTCGGGTAGCATCCAATTCGAATTATCAAATGTTTTGCCTTGAATATCAAATTCAGGTAAACGGGTCATGTCCAAAAGATCTGGATAGTGATGCAGCGTATATTGCGCAAGTTCAGCCAAGTCGTGTGCCGACATTTCGTTATAATCATCGACAGACCCGGTCGTATGATTATCTTGCAGGTCATGGTTTGTCAAACCAGTACTATTAACAAAACGCGAATCTTCGAGACCGAGCAGTTCAGCTTTCTCGTTCATTAATGTTACAAACTCTTTTTCGCTTCCTGCTACGGCTTCAGCTAAAGCGATGGTCGCTCCGTTCGCCGAGGTAATCGCCATACCATGAAATAAATCACGGACCAAGTAGCGTTCATCTTGTTTCAGCTCTATTGAAGCAAAACCCGGTTGATGAGAAATCGTATAGGCATAATCACTGATGTCGATAGTGTCATCCCAGTCAAGCACTCCTTCATCAATGGCTTCCAGCACCAATAGTTCCGACATGATTTTGGACATACTGGCAACGCCTAATGATTCATGACTATTTTTATCAAAAAGGACACGATTACGATCTGCATCAATCAAGAAAGCGGCTCTTGATTTAAGATCCACATCGGAAAGGGGCTTTAGAAAAAATCCATTAGGAAGTTCTTTACTATGAAATAAATGCGTCGAGTCGGACTGGGATGTCATCTTCAACGGCGCACGGTCAAAAAGGGCATTTCCAGTACATGCTGTGATTAAGAGTAAACAAGCTAATATGAGTGGTATCTTGAATTGTTTCATTATATCCTCCAAATATTACGTCACGATGTTAGTAGGAATGGGTCGAACTAATATTATCCATATTTTTTAATTATTTATCATATCTAGAAGAAAAGCAACTTTAAAATCATCCTAACAATATATCAAGATCTATTTGTGTCAATGGAAAATACTTAGAACATGTGTTCTTCAAATAGTGAGAGGGTTTGATTTTTTGTCCATACTGGAATGAGAGGACTAATTTTAATGATTGAATGACAGAATTTACATTTTGACGTTACCAACGAACGTAGGATGTACCGATAATAATCAGTAGAATGAACAAGACAACCACTAATGCAAAACCTCCACCATAACCATATCCACTTTCACTCATGATTAACACCCCCTTTTGGTATATCCTATTCAATTAAGGAGTCAGTGACTGGTCTAATGTAATAGGGAACTCCACTATTTTACAATCGACTGGCACCTACAGATTTATAAGTTATTGACATAACGAAATCCACAATCCGTTTTGAAAAATATGTAAGGCTATAGTCGTATATATGAAAAGTCTGGTATCTATTAAATAGATACCAGACTTTTTTGCAGGAGATATTAACAAGTTGCGCCACTCAATATATGAGGAAGCTAGGATGGCAATGATGGGAAGAGTTGTCGAGCTAATAATCTGGAGGTTATAGGTGGAACGGGAGTACAGAGAAATCATCTATATCAAAGTTGTTTTCGAAAAAGCACTATTTAATTGTATAACAATAGATTGCTGATAACTCGGGCTACCAATTATTCACGAATAATAAATGCGTCTTTTATCCCTAGTTTTTTAATTTTATCTATATCTTGAAGAGCTTGTTTTCGCCTAGAATACATCTCGGTTTCGACACGATATAGCTTTCCATCAGCGGTTTTATAAACTTTAATATTCGCATTAATTTTATTATCGGTCATTAAATTATATTGACCTTGTGCATTTTTCTCCCTAGTCGTTGTACCGACAACTATTTTAAATTTCTCCATGTCAAACCTCCTTTTCTATAGATAGTATATTCACTCATAAACCCGTAGACTGGTTATAAAACATGCTTTTCCCTCAAATGATTAAATAATCTAGTAAAACAATCGGTCTTATGTATCCTATATGATAAAATTCATAGCCTAATTAATACCAATAGTGAATACATGTTGATGGGCAATCCAGGGTGAACTATACTTGAAGGGTAGACTTTTCAAACAACTATTCTACTTTTAAAAATTATCCTTAAAACAAGCTACTGGAAAAGTGATAGGATGATAGATATGAAAAATAAATTTAAAATTGATCCTTCTATTAAAAATAAAAATTTATCTCAAGATATTTCAGAACAACTAGGATTTATCTATCCTTCTGATGTTAAATCCGGAGTCATTGTTTTCGTTTTACTCTTATTTGATTTGCCACTGTTGCTCGGATTATTAAGTTTAGCAAGTGTGAAAATTGCTTGGGTGCTTTCTCCCTTTATTCTTCTATTTCATGTGTGGGGAGTGAGATTATTAATAAAAAACCCTTATACAACACAGTTTGAAATGATATTATTCATGGGCAGCCTTGGATTAATTTGCTCCCTAACCTTGTTTGTAATTGTCCAAGGTATTTTACTTCAAAAATTAGAACTAGATTCCGTTTATTATATCGTAATCACGATACTTTTTTTAATTGGCTTTTTTGTAACTTTAAAATATCAAATAAGTAAGCTGACCAAAGATCCGACGATAGAGCGGAAAAAAAGTAAGGTTGAAAGGCATTTTAATAGCATTGGTTCAGCTTTACTTGGTAGCGGTGGGCTTGGAACGATGGGGTATATTTCAGGGCAAAGGCTAGAGCCGAGCTTTTTTGCTACGTTAGTGCTCATAGGCTTCTTCATGCTATTTAACTTCTACATCGGAGCCAAATTTTTATTGCGCTTTTATTTTATGAAAATAAATCCGTCTTTTGTTAATTATCATCCACTGTCAAATAAGAAAAAGAAAAAAGTTTTAAAACAAGGGATCAAGTTAAAATAGATTGAGATATAAATTGGTGCCAGATACTAAACTCAACTCATTGAATTGTTCAGATATCTGGTGCCATTTTTTTAATAAAACTTCTACATAAAATCCTTTAAATAAATCAACTTTTAAAACTCCCCATCAACGGGTATAAAATAAACAGTACAACACTGTAACTGAAAGTTTAATACAACAAACAAAAATTGCTGTGATATCGGCACAGCATAGATTAAACCTCAGTCAGTTAAAAAAGTTGACGCTTTATCAGTTTAGTACTAAACTGATAATTAGACATCATATCTATATAATATGGAAGGGAATTACCAATATGGTTAAGAGATCAATTCGGTTGGATTTAATGATTTGGTTCCGACTCTCGCGGTTTTATAATCATAGCCTAAGGTTGTCAAACCAACATTTAAAAAAGTGGCAATTAACGGCTGCACAGTTTGACGTTCTTGCGCAAGTTGGCGTAGCCGATAAAATATCACAACAAGATTTAGGTGAAAAATTAGTTGTCTCCAAGGGTAACACTACCCAGTTACTTCAAAAAATGGAACAAAGAGACCTTATTGCAAGGGAGCAGGAATGGAAGACAAAATATATTTCATTGACAGAGAAAGGGAAAGCTTTGTTTGCTGATGTCGTTCCTATTCAAGAAACGTTCCAAGCTGATCATTTTAATAAATTAAATGAAGAAGAAAAAAAGCAACTTCATCACTTACTTAAAAAATTAGGTTCCTAAATGAGGCAACGAATAATTACTTAGGAGGTGGTAGGCGTAGTAAGTAACTGACTGTATTTAAAGGAAAAAGTAGACACCTGTTTATTAAATTTTTATAGAAAAACTTTTGATTAACAATAGGAGGAATATATTATGGCAAAAGCAACATGGGAAGTAAATAAGGAACACAGTACAATTGGGTTTACAGTCAGACATATGAAAATTTCTAAAGTATCGGGAACATTTAATGAATTTGAAGCGACTGTGGAAGCAGATCCGAATGATTTAACAGATGCTGATATTGAATTTAAAATTGACGCAAACAGCATCGATACACGCAATAAAGGACGTGACGATCATTTACGTTCAGGAGATTTTTTTGAGACGGAAAAATATCCACATTTGAAATTTAAAGCAACAGATATTAAGAAAAAAGGCGAAGATCACTACGATCTTACAGGCGATTTCACGATTAACGAAACGACATTGCCAGTTACTTTCGATGTTGTCTTTGAAGGAACGGCTAAGGATCCAATGAGTGGGCAAGAAGCAGCTGGATTCACAGCCGAAACAACGATCAACCGCAAAGACTTCGGTTTAACTTGGAATGCTGCACTTGAAACCGGTGGCGTTGTTGTGAGTGATGAAGTGAAAATTAATCTTGAAATACAACTCAGAAAATAAATTAATATATTTATGCGAGAACAAGACACTCCATTTTGTGAAGAGTGTCTTGTTTTTTAGAATCACGGTAAGTGTAAATCCAAAATATACAGAATAAAAGTGAGATCTCAATCTCATATCTGATTAGAAAATTCGTTTTCTATGATAAAATATAAATGGAGATTAACTTATAAAAAAGGAGAGGATAGAATGTTTGATTTAACTGGTAAAATCGCATTAGTCACTGGTGGAGCAAATGGGATAGGTCAAGGAATCGTAAAGACTTTAGCTAAAGCTGGCGCCAAAGTCATGATTTGTGATATCGATGAAAAATCTGGTCAAGAAACGGCTAAAGAAGTTGGCGGAGAATTCCATAAATTAGATGTCACGGATAAAAATGCTGCTGAGCAAGTGGTTCAAGATGTGTTGGACAAGCATGAACGGATTGATATTTTAGCAGCCAACACTGGAATTTATCCAGAAGTGATGATTGAAGACATGACTGAAGAAGATTGGGACAAAATCCAAAACATCAACCTGAAAGGTATGTTCTTCATTGCCAAACCTGTATTAAAAGCGATGAAAAATCAAAACTACGGTCGTGTGATCCTCACCTCATCGATTACAGGAGATATTACCGGCTACCCTGGCGGCTCAATTTACGGTGCGACAAAAGCAGGGATACTTGGATTTATGAGAAGTGCTGCAGTTGAATATGCAAAATTCGGCATAACAGTTAATTCAGTACAGCCGGGAATGATTGCGACAGAGGGCTTGAAAAAGCAACTCGGTATCTTGAGTGAAAAAGGTGCAGAAGCCGTACCAATGAAACGCTTAGGTGAACCGGAAGATATCGGCGCAACAGTATGTTTCTTCGCATCTGAAGAAGCAAAATATATTACAGGTCAATCGCTTGTTATAGACGGCGGTCAGATTATACCTGAAACCCCAGATGTTATTTTGTAAGTGAAAAACAATATGATAGAAATTTCAACCGAGACAATTGATTAGACAGTGTTTTTCCCATGTAAAATTGTTTTTTTCGAAGAATCTCCTCTTTCCTTTAATCCGAATAGGAAAGGGGAGTTTTTAATTTAAACCACTTTTAATCGAAAATACATCACATTTATCCATACCTTATCTCCGCCCAAAATCGACCGTCTTTTCCCTGAAACATCCGTCAACAACATAAAATAAAATTAATTTTCCCTTTAATGCCACCTTTTTCTCGTTTCCTTCGATTGTAATAGTGAAGGGAGGGAAAGACATGCAAAAACGTACGATGTCGGTTCAAGATGTCGCGCTCTATTTTGGACTGCATAAAGACACAGTCTATGATCTCGTCAAAGAAAATAAACTTCCTCATTTCAAAGTGGGCGGAAGAATTTTATTTCTAGAAGATGTTCTTGAAAAATGGATGATGGACAATATGACGAATTGGTAAATTATTGCTCGCACATGAGGGCAGTGATTTGCCCTTTTGTCATGCTTTAAAAGGCTGATAATTAAAAAACGCAAGGGAGAATGAATACAATGACAAAATTAACTTATCACAAAGACAAGAACTTTTTTATGGACTGGTTGATGTTGAATGAAATGTCTACGGGAGAAATTGCACTTTGGCATACGTTGATGAATATTGGAAATCGAGTAGGGCAAAAAAGCATTTTTAATGCACCGACCTCAACGGTGATGAAGCTGACGGGACTCTCAAAACAGGGACTCACCGATGCGCGGAAAAAGTTAATAAAACGGGGATTTATCAGCTATGAAAAAGGCGGACAAAATAAAGCGCCCATCTATGAAATGATTCCTTTACATAAAGTATTTAATCATTATTTTTCTTTTGCCAAGGAAGAAGATCAGGCAGGGAACTTGACATCGGACTTGACTCAGAACTTGACCCCACACTTGGATGAAGACTTGTCTCAAGAGTTGACCATACATAAAGAACAAAGTACAAAGAAAAAGAGAAGAGGAGGAAGCGGACGCGCCTCGTCATCTCTTTGTAAAACTTATGAAGAAAATATCAACAAACTGACCCCATTGATTCAAAAGGAATTGATGGGCTGGATTGATGACATGGGCGAGGACATTGTTGAAGAAGCGCTCGTCATTACGGTGAAAAAAGGCGGTAAGACGTTCAGCTACTTGGAAAAGGTTCTCGAACAATGGCAACAGGTAGGACTCAAAACATTGGAAGACGTACATACCTATGAACTGGAAAGGGAGCTTGAGAAAAGCAGTAAACTCATCCCGTTCAAAAAACAACCACCAAAACAAAAGACAGCGGAAGAATCTCTTGATGCATGGTTAAAGGAGGAATTTCAATGACAAATCAAGAAGCGCTCGACGTATTAAAAGCGATTAATGAGATGTATCCACGTTTTAATTTGACGAAACGAAAAGCGACATTGCTTATCCCTAATTTAAAGAAAATGGATTATAAAGGTGTGATGAAAAATTTATCCGCCTTTGTGATGGACAATCCCTATCCACCGCTGCTCAGCGAAATTGCCGCTTACCCAGATGACGAAGAGTCGGCGCTCGAAAAAATGGAAGAGTGGCAAGAAGAAGCAAGCCAGGTTGACCCTAAAGTCAAAGAACGTTTTTGTCAGGAAATGAGACAATTGCTAGAGCGGAAAAGAGGGCGTTAACGATGGATATGTACGAAATTGAAGCCACTTACCTCGGCTCGATCATCATCGAAGGTTCCTTGTTTAAAGAGGCTGAAATTGATGAAAGGTATTTTGCCAATGGCGTCCATCAACATATTTTCCAGGCGATGAAACAAGTGGCAAAAAAAGAGAGACCCATTGATGTCATCACAATCACGACCGCACTGTTAGAAGAAGGAATGGTTGAAAAAATAGGAGGAGTCGGCTATCTCAGCAAGCTGGCTGAATCCGTCCCAAGCACTGAAACATTCAAACATTATGAGGAGATTTTAAGAGAAACACATCAATTACGTCAAGCCGAAAAAGCCGTCACCCGTTTCCTGGATCAGCCCTCTGAACAAATGATCGATCATTTGATGAAAGATTTAACGGAATGTAGAGAATTGACCATAAGCAAAAAAGAAAAAAGCACATACGACCATTTAGTCGATATTACTGAAGAACTGATCGAGCCGAGTCAAGAACATACAAATTACGAGGTCAACCTTCCATCATTTGACAGACTCACCGGAGGGCTGCAACGCGGGGATTTGATCATCCTCGCGGCAAGACCTTCCGTTGGAAAAACAGCCTTTGCTTTGAATTTAGCGGCGGGGCACTGTAAACAAGGTGGAAATTCCCTCATATTCAGCTTGGAAATGGCAACAAATCAACTGCTTAAGCGAATGATTTCAACGGAAGGCATGGTCAATATCAGCAAATGGCGAGATATTCCAAACCTATTCACGGCCGATGATTATGAAAAAGCCATGACCGCCATCGGTGACTTGACCGACTGGAAAGTGGAAATTCATGATACGAAACATACATTGACAGCCATACGCACAGAAATCAGGAACTATACCCATAACCATCCCGACCAAAAGCCCCTCGTCCTTATCGATTATCTCCAGTTGATCAGGCCGACGCTTATCAGAAAGGATCGCCGGGATCTTGAAATCGGTGAAATCACACGGGAACTCAAATTGCTTGCGCTCGATCTCGGAATCCCGATTGTCCTCCTTTCTCAACTTTCCCGTGGTGTTGATTCCAGACAAGATAAGCGTCCGGTGATGTCCGACTTGCGCGAATCAGGCAACATCGAACAAGATGCTGACGTCGTTGCCTTCTTATACCGAGAAGATTATTATGACAGGGGAAGGGAGCAAAACAAAGAGCTAGAAGTCATCCTCGCCAAGCAGCGGAACGGTCCGACGGGCACGGTGAAGGTGGAATTTTTGCGGGAGTTTGGAAAGGTGGGGGAGAATTTAGCGTTAGCTGCAATCTAAACTGTGTTTGATTGTATTAAAAAGCATGTCTTATCCTCAAAATTAATAGCGAATTAAATAGCTTTACCTCACAATTTACTGTTAATGTAGGCACTTTGTTCTGCTCTAGTGTTTGTTGCAGTACACTATTTGGGACAGTGTGCCTGTCCGAAGCCGCTGAAAAAGTGCTTCAACATATGACAATCTGCAGCAGACTTTGTGGGTTTTGCAGTTACATACCTGGAATATGGTTTGGGAACAAATCCAGGGAGGATAAAGCAGGTACACTACCTGGAATATGGTTTGGGAACAAATCCAGGGAGGGTAAAGCAGGTACACTACCTGGAATATGGTTTGGGAACAAATCCAGGGAGGATAAAGCAGGTACACTACCTGGAATATGGTTTGGGAACAAATCCAGGGAGGATAAAGCAGGTACATACCTGGAATATGGTTTAGGAACAAATTCAGGGAGGATAAAGCAGGTACACTACCTGGAATATGGTTTAGAAACAAATCCAGAGAGGGTAAAACGGGTGTACTAACCTAAATATGGTGCGGGAGCAATTTGGGGGGACTTTTTCAGTGATCTCTGCCTGTCCTGATGTTCCAACTAAAACTTTATGCTCATTTTTATTAATTATTCACTTTTGCAGTCTTCAACTGCGATAAGATTGATTGCGTTTACATTGATGATTCTCTATTGTGCCTACTTTTAAAATTTTGGGAAAATGTGTAGTCAAGTAAGCCAACCTATGATAGACTCATTAACAATTAAAATTTATATGAATGAAGTGAGGTGACATGAGGGTCTGGATTAGGAAGGAGTGTATGGGTTATAGATACCTAAGAAGCGTCTAGTATGTCATTGTTTCTTCTCGGTAAATTCAGAATTGAATTATCGAATTATTCCGATCAAATTAAAAAATAATGAAGGAGTGGGATGAAATATGGTTTACACGCTAATTAAGAATGGGACATTAATTGATGGTAATGGAGGACAACCAGTTCAGGATGCGGCTGTATTGGTGAAGGATAATGTGATTGAAAAGGTCGGCACATTGTCTGACATTCCTGTACTAAACGAGGATGTGACAGAAGTTGATGCACAAGGTGGCTATATTTTGCCGGGCATGATTGATACGCATGTTCATTTAATGATGGAAATCGAAGCGGTGGAAAAGCAGCTTACAACGCCATTTTCCTACCGATTCTATAAAGCTGTTAAACATATGGAAAAAACACTTCATGCTGGGGTTACAACCGTGCGTGACGCCGGTGGAACAGATGCCGGAGTTAAGAAAGCTGTGGAAGATGGGCTTGTACCTGGGCCTAGAATGCAAATAAGTGTAAATGCACTAACGACAACGGGTGGTCATGGTGATAAATGGATGCGTTCTGGCATTGATACAACGCTTCATGGTTACCCTGGCAGTCCAGCTGGAATATGTGATGGTGTGGAAGAAGTGACGAAAAAAGTTCGTGAAGTGCTTCGAGCAGGAGCTGACTTAATAAAAGTTCATGCAACAGGGGGAGTCATGAGTCCGACAGATCACCCTGAATTCACGCAATTTAGCCAAGAGGAACTGGAGGTCATCGTCCGGGAAGCAAAATATCGTAAAGGTCTGAAGGTGATGGCTCATGCACAGGGAGAAGAAGGAATTCTAAATGCTGTGA
>Ga0209487_1003158_pt1 | contig 13046 bp, 16 predicted proteins | sample Poulit2012_FD_187524 | JGI IMG/M metagenome (GOLD analysis project Ga0209487, IMG submission 187524) | Agricultural soil microbial communities from Georgia to study Nitrogen management - Poultry litter 2012 (SPAdes) (version 2) | ecosystem: Environmental > Terrestrial > Soil > Agricultural land... | reverse complement strand
AAAATAAAAAGTTTATCTTTCTATTGTTCTTTAGAAAGGTAAACTTTTTATTAGGCCTTTTTTATCACTAACATTAATGTTATTGTTTTTTAATTGTTATTTGCCAATTTGCTCCTGTACCGATATGATAGGCTGTTGCAAAAGAGCCTTGATTTATGGCAATACCCAATTTATCAACAGAATTAACATATAACAAAGGTTCACCAAGGTGACTGTCTGCAAAAGATCGTCCAAAGGTCATTTTGTTTCGATACACTTGATATGCATTATTATGAATCGTCACTTCTAACGTATCACCATAATTGATGTCTGCATCACGAAACAGTTCGCGGTCAATATTCGTCCATACGTTTCCAAAGCGCACGTCAAGAATGTCAATCGTACCAGTAACCTGATTACCTGAGAGTTTAGAGTCCGGTTTGGGAAGGGTAATCAACTGTTCGACATCCAACAGAGGACCAACTTCTTCAAACGAAATCACACCAGCTGCAAGTCTAGCTCCGGTATATGCATAAACGTCCCGTCCATGGAACGTATATGATTCACCTGAACGTGGCAAACGATTGACTGTTTCATCAATAATTCTTGCCTCTTTAATACCGACACTTGCTTGGATATGTGTTAAAGTGCCATTGTCTGGTGTAACAATAAAATGATTCGCCTTCGTTTTAACAACAATACTGAGACGATCCGATCCAACACCTGGGTCTACAACAGAAATAAATACTGAATCTTCAGGCCAATAGGTCATTGTTTGATATAACCGATAAGATGCTTCCCATATATTAAATTGCGGAATATCATGTGTTAAATCAAATATCCTTAGCATCGGGTCAACACCAATCGCAACACCGTACATTGCTGATACTGCCCCATCACCAAGACCAAAATCTGTTTGAATGATTAAATTTTTATTCATGTTTAGAACCTCCCATTTTATAATTAAACATTAAAAAACCACGTCATTATTGAAAATACAATAAGGACGTGGTTGAATTTACGTGGTACCACCTTAGTTTGCTATATGCTCGCACATACAGCCTCATGAAGTACGCAAGTCAAACGACTTGTTATACTCTGGTATTGATAACGAGTACCAACGCTCGCATAAACCTAATAATGTGAGACACGTTCAGCTTATGAAACTCCGAGGCCATTTTTCAGATCTAAACTTTTTGCTTCTTCTCAGCAACCGAAGCTCTCTGTGAAAAATTATTAAACCTTACTTTCCTCATCAACGTTCGGATAATCTAATAAATAAAATTGTTATTAAATATCATACAAAATTTATAAAAATATAGCAAGTATTCTTATTGTTTTATGAAGAGGCTTGGAAGAACAAATTAAAATCTCGAATTTAACAAAGCTTCGTAGTCACATATCAATCTTGTAAAAAGTCATCTTCTAACAATGCCATATATATGAGTTCCTTTCCATTTCTTTCTATGGTTAAAATGGAAAGACCTTCACCAACTGTTTGATATATAACTGTTCCTTCAGGTAATTGTGTTGCCGAACCATTCGTAAATGTCTCTACATCTCGACTTTGGTGGATAATACGCCCAATACGCGGACCCTTCTGAAAATCATTTGTTTTTATATTTTCCATTGATTCCACGTTTATATAAACGTGGTCATTATATTGAAAAATATCAGCTTCTTTATTGTGCTCCAAAATGTCTTGTGCAGTCGCTTGAATATTACCATGAGCTTCTTGTTCCTGTTTAAATAATAGTTGCATCACCAAAATTCCAAACAGACCAATTGTTAAAAGCATTAATAACATCCGCATGTCTTCCACCTCTTAATATAATAGACGTTGAGAACACGAAATAGTTTCATTATTTTAGAAAATGTTTAAAATATTTCATTTAGGCCAAAAACATAATTTAGTACGAGATCTTAACATCTTATGTTAAAATGGGAACAACATCATGTTCGAAACTTTAACGTTTCATAGGAAAAGAGGTATAATATGTATCATTTCGCAGGTTATTTCTGTAAAATTATTCTCAGTATTTTTGGTCGATTAAAAGTATATCAAAAAGAAAAACTGCCACAAAAAGACGGTTATGTCATTGCTTGTACACATACTGGTTGGGTTGATATTTTATGGCTAGGCGTTTCAATTTTGCCATTAAAAATTCATTATATGGCAAAAATTGAATTGTTTAAAAAACAGCCCGTTAAATGGTTAATGCAGAAATTAAATGCGTTCCCTGTTGACCGTGAAAATCCTGGTCCAAGTTCAATTAAAATCCCGCGTCGTTTGATCAGTGAGGGGGAAATTGTCGGTATTTTCCCTAGTGGGACGAGAACAAGTGAAGAAGTCCCTTTAAAGCGCGGGGCGGTCACCATTGCTGGACGTTCTAAGGCACCTATTGTCCCGGCTGCATATGTCGGACCGAATAATTTTAAGGATTTATTTAAATTTCGAAAACCCCGTTTGATTTTCGGGGATCCCATACACGCACCTGAAAATGTATCACGCAAAGAAGCTTTAGATATTATGATGGTTGAACTTGATGAAGCGATGCATAAACTACATGCTGAGTTGGAAAGTAAAGGAAAGTAGTATAAAAAGCAAGTGAAGTTGGACACTTTTCGTTCACTTCACTTGTTTTTATCATGATCATCTTCTGTTTCAACTTCTAACTTTTCATCATGAAATTCTTTATCTGTCTGACCAGTGATATAGTCATACGGTGTATAATAATTTTTCGGTCGTTGTTTTTTAATGATAACTTTATAGCCGACATAAGCAACAAGCCCAATTATTGCCAACGCGACAACAATGGATACATATCCAATGCTCTCGAAAATAATCATCATGTACCTCCTCTGGATACCGACGTCATATTCTTAATCTCCTAACTTTCGCAAAGTGAAAATAGTACTGTTTACTTTACCTAATATTAGCTGTTGGATAGGAAACACTACGGATTGGAAAAAATTGGCTTTGCCTAAGATATTTCTATATGCCCGTACAGCACCAAATTGACTGCTCGAGGTCACATTGAACGCTTCCATGTGCCCGTGTGATGTCTTGGCTGTTGCTTGAGGGCACGTAGACTGCTTCAATTTGCCCGCGCGGTGTCGCGGCCTGTGCTTGGGGTCACGTAGACTGCTTCAATTTGCCCGCGTGGTGTCTCGGCCGGGGCTCGAGGTCACATTGAACGCTTCAATTTGCCCGCGCGGTGTCTCGGCCGGGGCTCGAGGTCACATTGAACGCTTCCATGTGCCCGTGCGACATCTCGGCTGGCGCTTCAGGGCACGTAGACTATTTTCGGGAAAACTCTTATAAAAAAGTAAGCACGAACGGAGCATACATCTCGACCCGATCGTGCTTATTTTAATTACTGGCGAATTTGTCCTGTACCTTCAATTACAAATTTACTTGACGTGAGTGCTTTAAGCCCCATCGGACCTCTAGCATGTAGTTTTTGTGTACTAATCCCAATTTCAGCACCATAGCCAAATTCAAAACCATCTGTGAAGCGTGTTGAAGCATTATGATAAACAGCTGCAGCATCAACTGATTGGAGGAATTTCTGTTTATTAGCCTCATCCTCCGTCACAATACCTTCAGAATGATGTGTACCATATTTATTAATATGTTCAATCGCTGCCTCACAATCTTCAACAACTTTAACGCGTATGGCTAAATCCAAATATTCCGTATACCAATCTTCTTCTGTTATAACACTAGCTTTCTCATACAATTGACTTATTTCATTATCACCAAATATGGAAACCTGTTTTTCAGCAAGTCTCTCAATCAGATCGAGTCCATGTGCATCAAACCAACTTTTCTCAATGAGAACCGCTTCAATCGCGTTACAAACGGACGGCCGTTGGAGCTTTGCATTTAACACAATTTCTTTAGCCATCTTCGGATCTGCAGATGCATCAACAAATAAGTGGCAATTACCAGCGCCTGTTTCAATGACAGGTACTGTTGATTCACGTAGCACAACTTCAATTAACTTTTCACTACCTCTTGGAATAAGTACATCTAAATAGTCATTCATTCGGAAAAAGTCTTTTGCTTTTTCTCGACTTGTATCCTCAATCAATTGTACGGAATCGACTGGTAAATCACTTTTTTCCAAAGCTTTATGAATCGATTGTACAAGTGCTTTGTTGGAATGGATCGCGGATGAACTCCCGCGCAGAACAACCGCATTACCTGTTTTCAATGATAGTGTTGCGGCATCAATCGTTACATTTGGTCGCGCCTCATAAATCATACCGATAACGCCAATCGGTACACGTCTTTTTTCAATGTGTAAACCATTTTCTTTTTCAATTGTTTCAATGACGTCACCAATGGGATCTTTTAAGTCGACCAATAACTTAATGGCCTCGGACATATCTCTCATGCGATCAGAACTTAATAAAATACGATCAAGCACAGCAGTGGAAAGATTATTTTCCTTACCAAGTTTCAGATCTTTTTCGTTTGCTTCCAGAATTTCTTTCTCATCTGTTAAAATTTGCTCAGCAATCAAATGTAATGCAGCATTTTTTTCTTCTGTCGTCACATTTGCAAAAGCATAACTTGCTGCTTTTGCAGCCTTTCCTTTACTTAATACTTCACTCATCTTACGTGCCTCCTCATTGTTTTATTTCAACCCACCGGTTCCGATGAATGACCTCTTGCATCGGTTGGATGGTGTGCTTCATATTTCCTCTTTTTTGAATCGCTTGTTTCACTTCATTAGAGGAGTAATTTACTTCTCCCCTTCCTAATAAACCATTCATTCCAAATACTTCAACAACATCACCTCGAGAAAATGTACCTTTTACTTTAAATATGCCAGCCGGCAGTAAACTACGCCCATTATATAAAATAGCTTCTTCTGCTCCTTGGTCAACATATAATGCGCCAGCAGACTCAGAGTGGAAACCAATCCACTGTTTTTTTGTATTAATCGATCCTAATTTTTGATTTGATAAATATGTGCCATCACCTTTACCAGCTAATACATCAAAAAACTTATGAGCCCCTGTACCCTGACCTACAAAAACAGGCACACCTAAAGACATCGCTGTTTTGGCTGCTTCTAGTTTAGATTTCATGCCACCTGTACCAAGTGTAGATCCAGTGTGGTCAGTATTTTGTAACATCGTTTCCGTTACGCTTTCTAAGTGATCAATTCTTTTGGCGTCGGGATTTTTCTGTGGATTGGCATCATAAATGCCATTGATATCTGTTAAGATAATGAGTTGATCAGCATGGATAAAACCACTCACAAGTGCTGAGAGCATATCATTATCCCCAAACGTTAATTCATCAATTGCCACTGTATCATTTTCATTAATAATTGGTAAGACCCCACGTTCTAATAACTCCAGAATTGTTGAAAAAGCATTTTTATAACGATCACGATTTGAAAAATCACCACGTGTTAATAATATTTGGGCTGGAACCATATCATAAACACTTAATTTGCTATAATACGATTGGAGCAGCAAGCTTTGTCCTACGGCTGCGGCAGCTTGCTTGCCTTTAATCGTTACAGGCCTTGCCGTATAACCTAAACTTCTAAATCCCGCTGCAACGGCCCCAGACGAGACAAGTATAACTTCGTGGTTAGCTTTCCGAAGTGCTGCAATGGCTTGGATATGATCTGTCATTTTTGCTTCATCAATTTCCCCTGATGCATTTGTTAATGAACTACTACCTATTTTCACAACAATTCTTTTTCTCGACATATTACATAAACTCCTATGATCTATATTTCAGCTGTATTTAAAATATAAAAAAAGCCCCAATCATCCCTTCATGAAAGGACGAAAGAGCTCTACTTCCGCGGTACCACCATCGTTGGATGAAGAATTCACATCCCACTTTGCTCCGTAACGTTGGAGAAGACGCCTTTATTTTATAAAAGGACCTTAAAAGGCAGGTTCAATGAGTATTACGTGGTGAAATCTCCCAGCTTAAAAATTTCACTCTCTGTCACTGACAAGCTCACTTACTAATCCTTTATAATTGTTCAAATATAAATTAAATTACATTTAATTATGGCGTAGATTAGGCCTTTTGTCAAACTATTTTAAAAACAAGATTTGAAATGTTTTAATTGTTCGGGCATTTCCAAAACATCATATGCCGAATTAAAGGGTTCGATTTGGGAGAACGAACAATTTATTCAATAGCTAAACCAATTGAGCATAGCTACCTTTCAAAAGACTCTACACGCAAATGAGCTATTGATTTGTTACGTTTTTTAAATAGAAACCTCAAGGCAAAGTAGAAAATTAAGAAATTACCTAAAAAATTAATACTTAAATGCCAACCTGCAAACCCTTGGGAAAATAAATTAGGAATAAGAAATTTACTTCCTTTTTCAACATATATATTTAAAAATTTGAAGGGAAACCCATAGGCATAAACATATTTAGTTGCGTGTAAATGTGACGGAGATGCTTCTGGAATTAGTATTGAGAAGAGAATAACCATAATTAGAGAAGTCCAAAAAAATGTTTTATGATATACCTTCCCCCAACCTTTCTTTTTAAATATATATAATGTTAAAATAAATGCCGTTATGACTAGAATCCAATCATAACTTTCGAGATTAACGCCTGTTGTCGAATAAGTCAGGTAAGCGATTCCCCCTAAAAATGTTAGAAGGACAATAGATATAAACAAAAATCGAAATGACTCTAAAATTACTTTCATTTTACCGCACCTCACATTATAGATTTGGGCATTGATTTTCCCCTAATTGTTCTCATGTATTTTAAAGTCGGTTAGGTGTCTATTCTCATTTTTCTTCTTAACTAAGAGTATAAAGTAATCAAATTATTCTTCAAGCCAATGTTTAGCAGTCCATCCGATTGTCACATACAGTAAGTATAAATTTTAAATTAATTGTAAAAAAAAGCAAAGTTCATATATAATTATACATTACTATTAATGTAGGAGTTGTAACTTATGATTTCTAACAATAATGAACAACAAATAAAACTTGAAAATCGCGGTCGTATACTCATTAAATGTCCAGATCAGCCGGGTATTGTTGCAGCACTGTCTAAATTCTTATTTGATCATCATGCCAATATCATTGAATCAAGCCAATATTCGACAGATCCAGAAGGTGGCGCTTTTTTTATTCGCATTGAATTTCACTGTCCTGATCTTTCGACAAAGAGAACACAACTTGAAGCTGATTTTGTGGCACTTGCAGAACGTTTTAAAATGGAATATCGTTTTACATATGGTAACGAAACGAAAAGAACAGCCATTTTTGTCTCTAAAGAATTGCATTGTTTAATGGAATTATTATGGGAGTGGCAAAGTGGTGATTTAGAAACTGATATCGTCGTCGTTATTAGTAATCATGAAGATGCAAGGGATATTGTTGAATCCTTCAATATTCCATTTTACTATATTCCAGCGAATAAGGATATTCGCCAACAAGTCGAAACAAAACAAATTGAATTAATGGAAAAATATGATGTTGATTTGCTGATTTTAGCACGTTATATGCAAATATTAACACCAGCATTCGTGAGCCACTTCCCTGACCAAATTATTAATATTCATCACTCTTTTCTACCAGCCTTTATTGGTGCTAGACCGTATGAACGTGCTTACGATCGGGGCGTAAAACTCATTGGGGCAACAAGTCATTATGTCACGAATGAACTTGATGAAGGTCCAATTATTGAACAGGATATTGAAAGGGTCGACCACCGTGATCATGTGAGCGCACTTAAGAAAATCGGTCAGCAGGTTGAGCGTCGCGTACTTGCTCGTGCGATTAAATGGCATCTTCAAGATAGAATCATCGTTCAAGGCAATAAAACAATCGTTTTTCACTAAAAATAGGTCATATTCCCCCAACATATAATTTGGGGGAATATACTTTTAAAAAGGTGGTATGCCGCATTGGAACGTCATCAAAATAATATCATCAGTGTGATCTCCTATTTCCACATTGAACGAAACATTGCTTATAACGAAAAAGTTCAGCATAAAACAATTCACGAATTAATCTTACTAGAAACCGAAATCATTTCTGCCGATTATTATTTTGAACTCGATTCCGTATATGACATGTCTTACCGACCGGTTGCTAACGCATTTGGTTTACTCTATTTGCATACCGATCAAGGCATGTTTACATTTAAGGTAGAAACAAACCCAAAACTATTTATCGATCAGTTTCAGCAACTTAAACTGAACGACAAATAATCTGTCTAGCCAAAACACAACGCAAACATCATACCACCTGAAAACAACCTAAATAAAAGGATGCTTACAAAGAACAAATACTTTAAATGCATAAAGGTGTCTCTATTTCAGCCTACACCCTAATATGTGCTATGATGAAAAAGGTATTGTCTAAAGGAGGAACCTTCATTGAGTTGGATGTATGTATTATTTGCAGCCATTGTAGAAGTTTTTTGGGTGATTGGCTTAAAATATTCCAGTTCTATACTAGAATGGGCTGGAACTGTTGTTGCCATTATATTTAGTTTTTATTTCATCATTAAGGCATGTGAGAAACTACCAGCTGGTACGGTTTATGCCGTTTTTACCGGTTCAGGCGCTGCCGTCATTGCCTTATTAGATTTTACCGTTTTCGATGCTGAATTTACATATCCCAAAGTATTGTTCATCGGCCTCATTATACTTGGAGTCATTGGTATCAAGATAACAACAGATGAAAATGAGCCAGAAGACGATTCTGAAGCGGTTGACAGGAGCGTGAATTAACATGGCTTGGGTATATCTTGTTATCGCAAGTTTTGGTGAAATTTTTGGTGTGATGTGTATTAATTTATATTTAAAGCATCGGTCACTCTTTTGGTTACTGATGATTGTTGTTTCGATGGGATTTGGTTTTCTCTTTTTATCAATGGCAATGAATGACATCCCACTTGGTACAGCCTATGCCATTTGGACAGGCCTAGGAGCAGCAGGTGCTGTTGTCATTGGCATCCTTTTTTTCAAAGAATCAGCTGGTTGGAAACGATTGTTATTTTTAACGTGTATTATAGCCGGTGCCGTCGGATTAAAAGTGTTAGAATAACTTTGAAAAAATCCCGAACAACGTCTGTTTGGGATTTTTTTGATTATTTTCGTTTAAATTTACTTTCCTTTTGTTTAGCCCGCAGTTTTTCCATCATGATCGTTGACTTCTTTGCTTCTCTCTCTGTCGCTCTTTTATCTATCGACAGAACACGAAATTGCCCACTTTTTTCCTCAATATTAAAATAGGTTCCTTCTTTACTTCCCTTTGGCAATTCTGCCATTGGAATGACCAAAGCTTTTTGTATATCATCAATTAAAATAACCGCTTGTTCTCCGTCCTCTACCCGATCTAAAAAACCTCGCATACGCAATTTCAACTCCTTTTCTGCCATTCACTTTTGATTGTATCAATTTAATAGCCAGACTGTCTATAACCCGGTGTGATTTTTGAAAAAAACAGTACAACGATCCAGATTTAAATCGATCATTCTGTTCTAAAATAGGTCATTGGCTTATACATGTTTATCCCTAAAGCATAGGCTATTATTGTATAAATTATGGAAAGGAGATCACTTATGAGACGTCGTCACGGAAATTGTTGTCCGAAACAAATCGTTCATCCAGTTAAACAAAATGTCATCAACTGTTGTTCAGAGGAGACGGTTAATCATATCCATCCTTCTCATACAACCATTGTGAACCACCATTTGATAAAAAACAAACATATTTTCCCACATTCCACATCAGTACAAAATCAGGTTAATAGTGTTGATGTTTATGGAGGATCATTTAATACCCCATCCAACAATCAAGTTGGAGGCGCTAACCAGGGGCCCAACACTCATAACATGAATAATCAAAATGGTGGACCGATGCAACAAAAACCATGCAAACCACATGGCATGGGTCCGGGTATGGTAGGCGGCATAAACAATTGTAAAAAGCCTAATAAATGGTGTTAAATGAACAAACGAGCGGGCGTAATGTCTGCTCGTTTATTTAATTGGCTTCATGACTAACGTCGTGTGACTTACCTGGATCATAAAACAATAAGTGGCACCCGCAATAAACGAAATAACCTTTTGTCATAAATCATTCACAAAAGAGTCATAAATCTTTTACTGGTTATAAACGTTTGTAATGTTATAATATGTTTAATATTGTTATATATTAACAACACATCATATTCAAGGAGGCTTGGAGATGCTGCCCATTGAACGACAAAACTTAATACAATCACTTATTACTGAAAAAAAACATATTAAAATATCCGATTTAAGTGACAAGTTAGACGTTTCAGAAATGACCATTCACCGAGATCTTAAACCACTGATTGAACAGGGCATTGTCTTTAAAACATTCGGTGGCATCACCTACAACCCTAAATCTACTGAACAGCCAAACAGTAGTGGGATGTGTACCTATTGTAATCGCACAGTTCATGAAAAAATGGCTTATAGGCTCATCCAAACAAATAATCACATCGAAGTTGCCTGTTGTGCACACTGTGGATTATTACGACACCAGCAATTGGGTGACAAAGTGATCCAGGCCATATGCCATGACTTTTTCCGTCAAACAACAATCAGTGCTCTACGCGCGTGGTATGTCATGGACACTTCAATTGATATCGGGTGCTGCCAACCCCAAGTGTTGACCTTTGAATGGAAAGACCATGCAAAACGATTTATCCATGGTTTTGGTGGGGCATTCTATTCGTTTTCAGAGGCTATGCAAGTTCTTGCACGTAAGATGAATAGCGAAACAGACAATTGTTCAAATCACCCTCTGTCTTAATTACATAAAGGAAGTGAATGTATTGAAGATTAAACATTTAATGATAAGTGTTTTAGGTTTATTAGTTTTTTTAGTTGCTTGCGGAGATAGTAGTCCAATTGAAGAAAATATGTCTGAAACCGTCCCTGACTTTTCGTATACAACACAAGATGAGGAAACATTGGAGCTAGAAGACCTAAAAGGCAACTGGTGGATTGCTGACTTTATTTTTACAAACTGCACAGACGTATGCATACCTATGACAAACAATATGGCCATATTACAGGACGAAATGAAAGCTCAAGATTTAGATGATGTTCAACTTGTTTCATTTACGGTAGATCCCGATTTTGACACACCTGACGTGTTAAAAGAACATGCTGAAAGAAACGCCGTTGATTTAAAAAATTGGCATTTTCTAACGGGATATGATTTCCAAACAATTAAAGAACTTTCAATCAAAACATTTGGCTCATTGGTTAAAGAACCACAGCCTGGGGATGATCAAGTGATGCATGGGACGAGCTTTTTTCTCGTTAATCCTGATGGAGAAGTCGTGAAAAAGTATAGTGGTCTTGATCAAAAAGCAATGGATGAAATTATCGAAGATTTACAAAAAGTGGCTGTTCAATAAGACAATCAAAAGTGATAATAGACCATTTAATATAATGAGGAGAATGATGAATTATGCGTAAAAAGTTATTCATGTCTTTTTTAACTTTGTTGTTCATTCCTTTGGTAGCATGCAGTAATAATAATAACAATGCAGAAAATAATCTCAACGATGAACTATTAGATTTAAAGGTTGAATTCGATGTCCCAGAGTCAATAGAAGTTGGAGAAACGCTGGAATTAAAAGCCATCGTTACCTACGGTGATGAAAAAGTTACAGATGCTGACGATGTCAACTTTGAATATTGGGAAGAAGGAAATAAAGATGATAGCGAAAAAGTGGATGCCAAAAATAATGAAGACGGCACATACACAGCTGACGTTACATTCGATGATGATGCCGTTATTGTGATGTACGCACATACGACTGCAAGAGACTTGCATACGATGCCAAAAAGAACTGTCATCGTAGGCGATGCGGTCAGCGAAGAAAATGATGATGAATCGGAACATGTTGAAGGATTTTCTATGGACTTTACAGATCCAGATGATCCAAACGCAGATGAAGAAACTGAACTGATGGTTCAAATTGAAATGGATGAAGCGCCATTAGACGGTGCTGACGTCCGTTATGAAATTTGGAACAACGATGACCCTGATCATCATGATTGGATCGATACGGAAGAATCGGAACCAGGTAATTATACCGTTAACCATACATTCCCAGAAGCCGGGACATACTCAATACAAGTACACGTTGAAGATGGTGACGACTTACATGAACACGAAACATATGAAGTCGAAGTAGGTGAGTAATTGGGTTTATTAATGACTCAGCTTTCTCACCAATAAAGCAAGTTAAAACAGTTAACCGAATTATACTCAGAACACTTCTAACAATTTTTGATGAATTAAACTTTCTCGTTTTATTAGGCAGGAAACGTAAACTGTGAATTAGTGCCTAGTTGTTTTCCGCTGCGGATCGTTGCTTTCCGCGGGCACGGCCTCAGCTTCTGTAGCTCCTCTTTCGAGTCGCTACAGTGGATCTTCGGACACGTGCTATTCCCACAGGAGTCAACGGTCCTCCACTGCAAACAACAGCCGTATTGTTATGATTTAGTTTTTTAGACATTTTATCTAATATTATCCCAGCGTAGGAAAAAACACGAAGACTCCAGCAGGAAAAGCAACAGCTGAAGATCCCCGAAGAAGTGGGTTTCTTCTGAGGTAGCTGAAGCGTTGCCCGCGGAAAGCGAAGTGTTTTTTTCGGAGCGGCTAGCCAAAAGTAAACTTGGAATAGAATGCTGTTTAGATGGAGATTAAATGAACAAAAAAGTATTCACTAATGCGCAGTTTACGTCAAATGTGATGTTAAAAACCAAGGGATAATTTGATTCTAGATTTGTCCAGGTTATACAGCACCGTTCTAGCCTGACTTATTCTACCAACGGTTTTTCGTAAATTTCACTCTGCGAAAGCCGAAGTTATAATATAAGAGGTCTTCCAAATAGATGGGGGATCTTTTTTTGTCTGTCCTTTTCTCAAAATATATTTGACACATTTTCGAATGACATGTATATTGAACTTAATGACATGTATATACGTCATTTACGTGGAGGTCTCACATGAATATTAAATTCAAACTTGCGCGCACTGAAAACAACAT
>Ga0209487_1003157_pt1 | contig 13050 bp, 7 predicted proteins | sample Poulit2012_FD_187524 | JGI IMG/M metagenome (GOLD analysis project Ga0209487, IMG submission 187524) | Agricultural soil microbial communities from Georgia to study Nitrogen management - Poultry litter 2012 (SPAdes) (version 2) | ecosystem: Environmental > Terrestrial > Soil > Agricultural land... | reverse complement strand
CGCCTCCTTCCCCTTCTTGGTGGAGAGCATGAAGGTGGAGGCGAGGGGGACGTCGACGTCGGCGAAGGCCGGGTTCGGGCTCTTCACCGTCCGCGCCCAGAGCCAGGCGATCACGGTGAGCTCTCGCCCCTCGTACTTCTTCAGATCCGGCCGCTCGCGGACCAGCTCCGGGGTGATCTTGACCTTCGGGTAGAGGTGACCGATCCGCTTCTCGGCCTCGTCACGCATCCACTTCCCGTAGTAGCGCACATCCTCGGCGAGCCCCTGGGCGCCCTTCCACTCGCGCTTGAAGAGGGAGCGGTCGCGCCGTGCCTCGGGGTTGACCGGCGGCTGGCCCGCGAACTTCGGCGGGATCTCGATCATCGCCTTGTTGATCAGGACGGCCACGGGGTTCAGGTCGCTCGCGTAGCTCTCGAGCCCGAGCCGCTGCGCCTCGAGGGGGAGCGCGCCGCCGCCGGCGAAGGGGTCGTGGAAGGCGGGGAGCCGGTTCGGGTCGAAGAGTTCGGCCGCGCGGGGGTGGCCGGCGTTGTCGGCGCAGGTCCGGCGCCAGCTCTTCCAGATCTCGTCGCGGGCGCGCTGGAGGACCTCCTCGTTCGTCGTATTCTCCCAGAGGACGAGCTCTTCGATGATGGCGAAGAGGCGCTGCCGCTCGAGGTCGGCCGCGCACTCGGCGAGGGTGGGCTCGGGGCCCGGCTCGGGGACGGAGTCGTCGCCCTCGCGCTGCGCGGCGTCGTATTCCCTGGAACGCTCCTCCCAGAGGGTGCGCCGATTTCCGAGCTCGATCGTCGCGGCGCGCTCCTTCGCGGGATCGGCGAGGAGTTCGTCGACGTAGGTCTGCGGGTCGTCCACCATCTGCGAGAAGATGACGGCCCGGGCCGCGGCGAGGGGGCGGCGCGCCCACCAGAGGTGGAGGGTGCTCGGGTGGCCGTGGCGGATGGACTTCTCCCGGGCCGACGCGGCGTTGATGGCGTCGAGGGGGAGGGCTACTTCGATCAGTTTTTTGCGGTGGTTCATCAAACTCTCCCTTGGGTACGATTACCTGGGACTGACTGTCTGGGTGCTATGCGCGCATTGTCTCAGCGCCGGCGGCCGAGGCCGGGGCCTCCGCCGGAGACGAATGGAATCCGCCGGCTGGGTCGGCAGAGATGGACCCTGTACTCCGTACGCGTCATCTCCTTGTCGCAGTCTCCGCAGAGGACCATTCTGATCTTTTTGGGCCTACTCTTCGCTCTTCGAGGAGGTCCACTCTTTGGATTGAGGTGCACATTTTCGATGTGCTGCTCCAGTCGGTCTGTCCTGACCAGACCCGTACAATGCGGACACCTGCTCATCGGCCTACTCCTATGAGGACGGTTCCGCTGGCGGAGATCAGCTCTGTTGCTCGACCTCCTGGGCGCAGCCGGTGGAGCTTGGGGTTTGAGGCGCAGCATACGTACGAGCCTATCTCTGATAACACTCTGCTCATGCTCGGCCAAGAGCTCGAAAGCAGCCACCAAGTCATTCACCAAGCCATATGCATGATCGTAGAGCTCGTTATATGGCATCTGGGTGAGGCGTCTGCTACTGGAAGACATATTTGCCACCTCCACCTGTACGGACATCGACGTAAGGAATCAGTACATGCGGTCAACCGCTATAAACCATATTCTCCTGCTGCTGTACCTCGCTGATCTTCTCTTGTCCAAAATTCGTCAACTCACGAGCTGTGAGCGGCTGACAGTAGCTCTCCATTCGGTGTTCAGCAAAAGACTGTGGCAGTGACAGCACCTCATCTCGCGTCAGACAGTAGAACCTCCACTGATCCATATCCAGAATATTCCATCTGATCGGATCGCGCTCGAACTGAACGGCAAAGATGTACAGGTGAGACCATAGTTTTGGTTTGGCGCCACTACGATCAACGGAGTCACGGGTTCGCCGCACCTGGAAGGTGAGCGGCTTCTCCAGGCGGTCCCAGTGCCGTGCCTCGATCTCCTCCGGCGGGATCGGTGTGCCATCCTCAGTATACAGCTTCCACGACTGCCAGTATGCTGTAGACTTGACCTCGATCCGCACTCCATCTCGTGTGATCAGGTCACTATTTGCACCGCCATTCCTTCCGGCGTGCTTCAGTTCGAGGCCGAGGAGGCGGCCCACGAGCCATTCTGCGAAGAGGCCCTTTAGCCTATCTTCGTTGAGGTTGCCAAAAGCCCATCGCCAGAACTGGAGGACGGTCAAGCTCTCATCGTGATCACCGAGACCGATCAACGCATCCTCTGCATCATATACTCGATACACTCAGATATCTCCCCACTGATACATCAGTAACAATGAGCGTCTCGACAGGTGGATAGGCTTGTCATCCCGCTTCCTCCGCCAGGAGTTCGTTGGCCCCCATCAAAACCACCCCCGTCCCTCTCTCTGCCGCCAGCAACTCTGGCGTAAAACCACCCCGCGCAAAGAGCAGGTAATGCACCGGTTCATCGCCTCGGCGGTACGGTGTGCGCTGACTCCGCTCCTGGAGCTCGGCCAGAACATTGGCGCCTACCGGCCCAGCCCACCACTTGCACTCACCAAAGACCTGTACGCCATTCAGCAGCGTACCCGCCACATCGATGTCATAATCCGCAGCCCAGATCCGCCCCACTTCTCGGGCCGAACTCTGGAGCCGCTCCCGGCCGTAGAGCCGCAGCCAATCCCGGCAGATCTCCTCGAAGCGCGCTCCCATATACTCGTCGAGCCGGGGCAGTATGGCGTCATCCAGGACCTCCTCGGCATGGCCCGCCTCGAGCGCCGAACCGTAGGGCAAGACAAAGCGATAATGGAAGGCCAGAAATGGATCGTCCAGGAAATACCTGCTATTACGGCTACGCTCCGGGTCCCGAACATCGAGCGAGGTCTCCCGACGTAGGAGCCGTAATGCTTCGAGTCTGTGGAAGTATGGCGTCAGACTCGTCCCCGATTCTCCACTGGTCAGGACACGACTCAGTATCTCAGGCCGCTTGGTACAACCATCCGCAACTGCGCGCAGGATGCTGGCGTAACGCGCCACATTCTGCAGCTCTGCCTGGAGTAGGCGCGCAGGCTCTTCACGCAGCGGTGCTCCATCCATCAGGACGATGCGCAGAATATTCTCTGCCAACGACTTCGTTGGATCGACGAGAGACAGATAATAGGGCACCCCACCAAAGACTCCATATCCTCGCAGCCGATCAATCGGATCCCACCCGGGGAAGAACTCCGCGGCCTCACGATAAGAGAGGGCGCTGACATCGAGCTCCGCCGATTGACGCCCATGCAGTGGATTCCGCTCCGCGAGGAGCTCCTCCATGAAGGCGATCGCAGAGCCGCAGAGGATCAGCTTCATAGGAGCGCCTGCCCTCCGCACCCCATCCCACACCTTCTGCACTATCGACGGCAGTGCTGAGTTCGCCTCACAGAGGTATGGGAACTCGTCCAGAACTACGGTCAACCCCGGATGTGTGGTCTCGGAGAGCCGCTGGAGGTAGCTCAGGATCGCTTCCCAGCCAACCAGACCACTGAGGACCGTATCGCCGCCCAGAGTACGGAGCGCCTGGGCCTTGAAGAGGTCCTGGCTATCGGGGTCGGCCACCCGCGTCGCCTGAAAATAGATGTGCGGCCGCTCCTGCAATGCGCGCAGGATCAACGTCGACTTACCGATACGACGACGCCCATAAAGGACAACAAGCGAGGGCGCCTGGCCGGACAGTTCACGCTCCAATACGGCGAGTTCTCGGGTGCGACCTATGAACACATTCGACACCTGGAAACAAGGTAATACAAATTACGGTAATCCATTTTACCTTGCTGGACCTATGAGCACAATACCTATTAGAAGGACCCGGCCGCATCATCACCTGTTTTGAGTTATATGCGACACGCGCGCATAACGGAGCACTCTTTTGCGCACGCGCATAAACTCCGAGCATATATCTGATTTATGCGCGGGGGTTATGCACCACGGTCATAAAAGCATGCCTTTACAAACTGTAGGTCTGGCTGTTCACTGGACCCGGTATTGAGCAGCAACGGCTTCTGCACTGAGTTCGCGGACACACGATATACGTTGATATCACGCAAACGATTTTCCACCCTAGCCTTATTGAGAACGAGGCCGTGAGTGATGATCACGCGGTCCGTCTTTAGTACTATGGCGTTTCATACCGTAATTAACCGTCGCGTCCCAGACGAGCCCATCTTCGTGCAAACGCATCTCTTCCGCCCTCCATCACACGACACACTCTATCCCGCACGTCGTCGTCTTGAAGCACACCGCTTGTTGGGATGTAACACTGGCCTCGACCAAATGCGAAAACATGGACCATCTCGGCATCGCCATTGACGAGCACATTCGGATTGTGCGTTGCAATAGTAAGTTGGCGCCTCGTCTTGTTCTCTAGTATCTGTTGTACGATCAGGTCATATATCAGCTGATTATCGAGATCATCCTCCGGCTGATCCAGAACGATTGGCTCTTCACCGAATGACAGCAGAAATGCAAGTAGGGCAACAGATCGTTGTCCCTGTGATCCCTGGCTGATCTCCTGCCAGTCTGTGCCGTCGCCTTGCCGACTATATTGAATTCTTAAATCATCATCAGGGGACCAGCACCGTATGTGATCAGCGAACTCGACATTTTCTAGTTTGCGTTTTAGGTAGTTTCTAAAATGTCCCCCAAACCTATCGTCAACATTTATGAGACGCTCTCTAATCTCATTCAGGGCAGCAGCCCGATCCTCCGCCGTGGCAATCTCATAGGCGAGCCCACCTCTCGGCTCACCATCTTCAATATCACAGATATCATCTTCGAAGCGATCTCCCTGGATGTTAAGAATCTCTCTCAAGTTCCGTTCTATTACAAACGCATCAAATCCGAATCCTACAACGTCAATTCGTACAAATTCATTATCCGCTAGGACCTCAGAGAGAAAGCTTTCACGACGATCAGTAATCGCCGCCCGAGCCTCAAAGACTTTCTCCAACGCCTGCTGCATTTGAAGTTTCAATTCATCTCGTTCTGTTTTTGTCTCCTGTAGTCTCTGGAGACTCGCATCGAGATCTTGGCGATCACGTATTAATCGCTCAAACGCATCAGGATCAGCAACCCCTTGTTCACGTAGATCTGCTTGAAGTACATTGTATTCCCTGATGGCACTCTGTACGCGGCCCTCCCATGTTGCCAATCCTTCAGCGCTCTCTCGATTTTGCACTTCTTTCTGCAGGTCCCGCGAAACCTGCAGGACCCTACTCCTTGCTCTGCCGATACTTTGGTCTATTTCGGTTATCCACTGGAGAATGTCGTCGTCGTCCGGCGGAGCAAACAATCCATCTCGTGGCTGTTCCAGGGATATTCCCAGCGTGATATCGTCGATCCTACTGATCAGAGTTTGAATATGCTCGCGAATTCTATCGATCTCTTGTTCTTGGGCTACAGCGCGACGATACGCACCGAGCACCTCGGCATGTTGCCGTCTTTCAAGTGTTTCAAGCTTCCTTCCCACTTCCGCAAGCTTTCGCTCAACTTCAGGTTCTTGCTGGAGTTCCCCTTCGAGTTCGCGCAGCCTTGCGGACTTCGTGAGAAACCTGTTTCTAGCTTGATCTAATTGTTGATGAAGTTCCTGTGTGCCGGCCGACTCATCTATTACGTCAAGTAGAGCACGACGCCCGTCCCCTGCCATGGCAGCTATTTGCCCTTGAGAAAGAATACGAATTGGAAAACGGTCGGGGTTGACAGCCTGGCTAGATGACTCTTCCCACCTCTCTTCAGTCCCAGGACCTGATCTCTCTTGAACAACGGTCCCTGAATCAGGTGTCCACTTCAGTCGGAATGGTGTGCCATCTTTGACCAGTTCGACTCGGATCATCGAAGAATCTCGAAGTGCCCCCTCTCCGGTCCGGCCAGTTACAGTCTTGCGAAAGTTCTCGAAGGTTCTAGTGCATTCAGCCTTACTACCGACACTCGCAAGGTCATCCCCACGATCAAAAGCTAGACGAAGAGCGTGAACAACTGTGGACTTGCCCGTGCCTCGGCCTCCTATCAGTCCATTATAAAGGGGTGTCAGATCCAGGCATGCCGGATCGCCATTTCCGATATACCGCCCGTTTTCTATCTCGATTCTCGTAATAAAAGTTGCAGGTGTTGCAAATGGATCGAAGTTGCCTTCATCACTGCGGCGAATGGACACGCCATTCCCATCAAGCAGAGCCAATTTCAACCCTTGCAGTGTTGGCTTCGCCATCTTCACCCATGTAAAACGGGATCCGGGAGCATTATCTCCGTGGAAACTATGGCTGTCGCTACCTAGAACACGGGCCCACCTATCGGCATTGGAACTAACACATTCGGGCACTTCGTTGGAGAGGTCCAACCACTCGATAGCCAGTATATCGTTGTCTTCGAATATCCGACGAATACTGTTGGAATTTAAAACACTTCTTCTTGTCCCGGCCTCCACCGCTAGCAGAGCCTTTCCACTTGGGCCAGGCTTATCCGCATGAGCTGGTATAGGCACCCCTCCAGCATCATGGATTACTTTTATAACCTCGGTTCCAGACAGTCTGGTTACACTGTCACTATCTCCGGAAGTGCCGTTATAGCCCACGTCCCATAACAGTTTCTCAATTTCCTTAGACGATTTACTCGGATCGAATATAGCTAGGAGATGAAACCCATCGTGCACCGAAATTTCAACACCTGGGAAGATCGCTAGCTTTCGGAACCCCTCTGGAGGATTGCCGCTTTTAGCTTCCGTTTCCATTTGTTCATACGCACTCTTCAAGCGATCAATCCACTCACCAGTATTATGATCTGTTATAGCAACACAATCGATCTCCGCCGACATGTACGCCAACAGCCATTCCCTTGGATTCAGTTCAGTACCACTCTTCGCCCATTCGCTATCAATAGACGCAGGAGTATGTGTATGAAAATCGAACTTCCACCACCTGGAGCCAAAATAAGGCCAATTGGCATTATCAAGTGGCACCTGCACGTTGGTACTGATTGTGTTAGTCATATCGGATGGTAAGCGATGTGGATGGTAGGCAATTCTCCACAGACGGCTGGAGAATTGGCAGTTAGCTCTTTTCCCTCTACTGTTCTGCGAGGCACTAGCGACTTGGATAGCCACCCGCACCAGATCAATCAATAACGACTTGTTCTCTAGCAACAGATATTTGAAACAGCAACCATGCTTTAGTCACTCCGGCTCCACCCCCCTCCCCCACAGCTCCCGCAACCCATAATTCACACTCGTCGCCCCAAAATCCGGCTCCACCGCAAACGGCTCCCTCACATACCGAACTGTCGTCTCCTCCCCATCCACCAGCACGAGTGCGAGGATGAAGTCCTCGGGTTTATTCAACGCCGTCAGGATCTCATTCCTCGTTATAGTTACAGTCTCGGCACCCAGCACCCTTCCTTTGACCTCGATGAACCGGAGCCGCTCTGTCTTCGGGTCGCGGGACTCGACATCGTACCCGATCTTGGCCGCGCCCACATCCCTCGGCTCATTCCCGAGCGCCCGCTCTACGGCCATCACCGCCTCCATCGCGAGGAGTTCGATCCGGCGCCGGGCCTCGGGATCGACGCTATGGTCGGCCACCCCAGCGTCGTCTACCTCCACCTCGCCTATCTCCGCCAGCAACCCTGCCGGCACGATCAGCGCACCACCCACCACCGCCGGGGGCCGGGGCGAGAGTTGGCGTTCCTGCTCGAGTTCAGCTAGCCGCCGCTGGAGTCGGGCCTCGAGTTCATCTGCTCGCTCACGCGCCTTCTGCCAATTCATCCGTGGCTGCCGCCCCGCCTCCTCCTGCGCCTTGAGCTCGAGGGCGCGGTTGTCCCAGTGCGTGATCTCCTTCGTCAGCCGGTCCTTGACCGCACTGATCGTCTTGCTGATCAGCTCCTCCTTCCGGCGCCTGACCTCCGCGAAGTGCTGGGGGGCGAGGTTCGCGATCGCGTAGTCCATCGCCTGGCGCTCGAGGTCGCCGGTCAGCCACTCGGCCTCGAGGGCGGGGGCCACGGCGTCGTGCTCCGCCTCGGTCAGGGGACGATAATCGAGGTAGGGGGCGTGACCCGCAGGGAGTACGGTGCCGCTCGCGTCGATCTCCACGAACTGCATTTGCCTCGAGATGACACGGGCCGCGCCCGCGCGATCGACTCGCCCATCCTCGACCGAGTGTTCGAGGTAGACGAGGGCACGGACCTCGGTCCCCGGATCGGTTGGGTCGACCAGGACGGCGCCCCGCCGGAGGAGGGAGCGGTACCTCTCGAGGATCAGATCGGTCGTTGCCTCGAGGAGGGGGTGGCCGGGCGCGATGAATTCGGCACGGGGGCGGCCAGGTAGATTGACGAGTGACTTCTCGAAGGCGATCCGTTCGTACTTCCGCGCGATCGGCGCACCCGCACCGATCTGCCGGTCACGGCTCCGGATCAGGCCGGGGATATAGCTGATCTGGTATCGGCTCGCCTCCCGCTCCCTGATCGTCCCGCCGAGGTGCTCGAAGGCCTCGCGGAAGAAGGAGGAGATGAAGTGTGGCTGTAGGCGACGTGCCTCGGCCCGCTCCATCTCCTCCCGGATCTCACGGACGCGGCCGGGCTCGAGTGTCTCCTGGGAAAGCGCGCGCTCGGCGAGGAGGTGACGGAGTTGTTCGCGGTCGAAGGCGTCGTCTACCGCCCTCTCCAACCTCGCGCGGACCTCGGGGTCCTCACCATACCTGATCGCATCGACGAGGAGGTCCCGGAGCGCTCGTCCTTGTAGCACCTTCCCGAGGACGTCGAAGACCGCGCCACTCAGCGCCTGACGCTCGACCTCGAGCTTCTCGAAGAGACGACGGAAGACATCCCCCTCCCTCGTCTCGTCCGCGACGAGGTTCCAGAGATGGCAGACCTCGGTCTGGCCGATCCGGTGGATCCGCCCGAAGCGCTGCTCCAACCGGTTCGGGTTCCAGGGGAGATCATAATTCACCATCAGGTGCGCCCTCTGGAGGTTGATCCCCTCGCCCGCCGCATCGGTCGCGATCAGGATCTCGACATCGGGGTTGTTCAGGAACTCGTGCTCCGCCTTCCTCCGGTCCTGCCTCCCCATCTGGCCATGGATCGTGACGACCGCCTCGGGGCGGCCGAGGAGGACAGAGATCCGTTCGACGAGGTAGTTGAGGGTGTCCCGGTGCTCGGTGAAGATGATGAGTTTACGACGATGCCCCGAGCCCGACGAGGCGAGGAGTGAATCCGACTGCAGGAGCCGCGAGAGTTCCTCCCACTTCCGGTCCCGGCCACTCCGCCTGACCTGGAGCGCCAACTCTTCGAGGCCATGCAGGATCGCGATCTCGGCGGCGAGCTCATCGATCGTGCGGGCGGCCGAGGCGAGGTCGACGAGGCGTTCCTCGAAGGCCTCGAACTCCTCGCCTGGTGCGTCTTCGAGGTCCTCCAGGTCCTCATCTGAAAGGGCTGGGAGATCCTGATAAGGGAGCTGGGCGAGGGCGGTCGCGCCCTTGCGGAGGAGTTCGGTCTCACGCAGACGACTCTCCAGCCGCTCTCGTCGTCTCTTGAGCGACTGGTAGATCGCCTCCGGCGATGAGGCGAGCCGGCGCTGGAGGATCGTGAGCGCAAAGCCGACGGTGCCGCGCCGGCCGTCGTTCTCCAACGCCTCGGCCCGGTTGAACTCCTCCCGCACATAATCGGTGACCTGCTTGTAGAGTGCGGCCTCGGCATCGGAGAGGGTGTAGGAGATCGTGTATGCGCGGCGCTCGGGGAAGAGGGGGCGGCCATCGAACCTGACGAGCTCCTCCTTCACCATCCGCCGCATGATATCGGAGGCATCGACGAGGTGCACCCCATCCCGGAACCTGCCCTCGAAGCGGTCGCCATCGAGGAGGGCGAGGAAGAGCTGGAAGTCCTCCTCCTTCCCATTGTGTGGGGTCGCGGTCATCAGGAGGAAGTGGCGAGTCAGCCCAGAGAGGAGCTGGCCGAGACGGTAACGCTTGGTATACCTAGCCTCGTTTCCGAAATAGGAGGCACTCATCTTGTGCGCCTCGTCGACCACGACCAGATCCCAGTCGGTGACACCGAGCTGCTCCTGTAGATCCTCGTCCCGGCTCAGTTTGTCGAGACGACAGATGACGAGGTCGTTCTCCTGGAGCCAGTTTCCTGTCCGGGCGGCCTCGAGCTTGTCGTTCGTCATGATCTCGAAGGGGAGCCCGAACCGGCTATCGAGCTCATCCTGCCACTGCTCGACGAGCATCCCTGGGCAGACGATCATACAGCGCTGGAGATCGCCCCTGATCATCAACTCCTTGATCAGGAGCCCCGCCATGATCGTCTTCCCCGCGCCAGGGTCATCGGCGAGGAGGAAACGGAGTGGCTGGCGGGTGAGCATCTCGCCGTAGACCGCGGTGATCTGGTGTGGGAGGGGATCGATCAGTGAGGTCGAGACGGCGAGGTAAGGATCGAAGAGGTGGGCGAGCCGGATACGTTGTGCCTCGGAGACGAGCCGGAAGAGGGCGCCATCGGAGTCGAAGCTCCAGGGGCGGCCGGCAGTCACGATCTCGAGGGTCGGTTCATCGTCCCGGAAGAGGAGGCGCTGGTTGACCTGGCCCTGGTCGTCACGGTAGGTGAGTGTGACCGCGTTGGAGCCATGCCACTCAACGTCGATGACGGTGGCATCGGTGAGGGAGACGCCACGGACGACTGCGCCGCGTTTGAGATCTTCGAGACGGGTTGGCATCGGCTTCGATCGATTGTTCTCCTGCTGACTACTGCAGTTCACTGCTCAGTGGATCGAGTCACCCGGTTCCACATTGATGGGATACCACCATCGCCGCCCATTGTGGACGAACTCTCCCTAACTGCACCGGTCCTTGCGATAATGAGACGGAATGATAAGGGAGGGGTCTGACAGACACGCCTTTTATATTTATGGACGGCCGCTAGCTTCGGGCGGGAAATGTAGGGAGGATACGGAAGCCTGACAAGATTAGGCAGTGAGGGAGGCTGGGCCCGGGATTGTGCAACACCCTTGCTATTGGAGCGCGGTCAATACTATGATCGGATTAATTGTAGCTCTCCATCTGTCCACTCTCCACTCGATAGAAGAGACCCATAGAGCGGTAGCATTATGAGCGCCCGACGCCTCCAGATACAATTACAACGCGATGTCTTGAGGTGGGCTAGAGAAAGGGCCGGCCTAACAACCGATCTCCTGGCGAGGAAGGTCGGTGTCGACTCCGATCGAGTCCGTGAATGGGAGGAGAGTGGGCAGATCTCGGTTGCACAGCTCGACAAACTGGCACATCACACCCATACCCCTATAGGCTACCTCTCCCTCCAAGAACCAGTCAGAGACGAACTCCCAATCCCTGACCTTCGGACTAGCGGAGATCGACCGCCGACTCGCCCCAGTCTCGAGCTATTGGACACCATAAGGTCTATGCAGAGGCGGCAGGACTGGCTCCGCGACGAACTGATCGAGAGTGGGCAGGAACCATTGGGATTCATTGGCAGCGCGGACCTGGAGACCCCTATACCCCAGCTGGCATCGTCCATCTGTGGCACGCTTGGACTAAACGAGCACTGGGCAAGAGCACACCGCACCTGGATCGAGGCACTACGTGATCTGCGGCGTCGTATCGAGGCGATTGGAGTGATGGTAGTGGTCAATGGTGTGGTTGGGAATAATACCCACCGGCGCCTGGACCCTGAAGAGTTCAGGGGCTTTGTCCTGGTCGACGAGTATGCTCCGCTTGTCTTCATCAACAATGCCGATTTCATCTCCGCACAGATGTTCACTCTCATCCATGAACTCGCCCACCTCTGGATAGCTGAGAGTGGGGTCTCCAACTTCGAGGAAATGCAGCCAATCTCGAATCGAATCGAGCTCTTCTGTAACGCGGTCGCCGCTGAGGTCCTCACCCCACGTGCTGAGCTCGAAGCGATCTGGGGTGAGGTGGCCACGGACCCTGATCGGTTTTCTACCCTGGCCCGTACCTTCAAAGTCAGTACGATAGTCGCTGCACGCCGTGCCCTCGATCTGCAACTCATCACAAGAGCTGAGTTCTTTGGCTTCTATGAGGCGTGGCAGAACGATGAGAGGCGGGAGAGGGAGAGGCGGAGTGGTAGTGGCGACTTCTGGAATCTGCAGAGGGGACGGATAGGTGATCGTTTCGGCCTTGCGGTTGTCCGCGCAGTCGCGGAGGATCGCTTACTCTATCGCGATGCATACTCGCTTACTGGGTTGAAAGGAAAGACCTTCGATAACTTCGTCAGAGAGATGGAGGCGCATCTTTGACCGAAAAGCGACACCAGATCTTTCTCCTCGATTCAAATACACTCATCGAAGCGCACCGCCGCTACTATAGCTTTGACCTCTGTCCCGGATTCTGGGGATGCCTCACGCACTACTGCGGCGAAGAACGTCTGCTCAGCATCGACAGGGTAAGAGGCGAGATCACTGGTGGAAAATTTACGCCACGATCCGACCTACTCGGAGCAAGCGATAGAAAGGTTCGCCAGGGGCGCTGATGGCTGGCTGGTCGCCTACGCTCGTGTCTTTGGATACACGGTCGTCACGCTGGAAAAGTATGAACCCGAGAGCAAGAAAAGTGTCAAAATCCCAAATATCTGTCGTGAGTTTGATGTGCCATACACCGATACCTTCGTGATGCTGAGATCGCTCGAGGTACAGTTCGCCTGGCCAGCATAAAAAAATCTCCTGCCAACAGGCCGAAATCCACTCTATCGCTCTCACCCCCTCATAGGACCTCCGATTGCTTTCGGGGCAGGTCATGCTCGGACGAAGCTCGGCTTCCACCCATCTTCTAACTAGACACAGAGCCCAGACTATCGACTCCGAGATCGACGGACAGCATATTCAGGTATAATCACCTGGCGACCATCACCTCCCCCACACCCTAACCGCCATGCTCAGACCCGAATTCTTCGTCCCCAAAGCCCGCGAGTTCTTCCACGAACTCCGCCACCACCTCCACGAGGAGGCCGGCCTCCTCGAGATCCTCGTCCAGCGTCTCCGGATCAGCCCGGACGAGGACCTCTAC
>Ga0209487_1003156_pt1 | contig 13053 bp, 10 predicted proteins | sample Poulit2012_FD_187524 | JGI IMG/M metagenome (GOLD analysis project Ga0209487, IMG submission 187524) | Agricultural soil microbial communities from Georgia to study Nitrogen management - Poultry litter 2012 (SPAdes) (version 2) | ecosystem: Environmental > Terrestrial > Soil > Agricultural land... | reverse complement strand
CGGATCGTCGCACACCGCGGCCACGACCGCCTCGACGACGCGCGCTCAGTTGCCGTGATCGGCGGTGGTATCGCCGGGCTGGCCGCAGCCACCGGCTTGGCCGAACGCGGTGTCACGGTCACCATCTTCGAAGCCGCACCCCAGTTGGGTGGCCGCGTGCGGTCCTGGCCGCTGGCCGATGGGCGCAATATGAGCCGCGGCTTCCACGCGTTCTTCCGCCAGTACTACAACCTGCGGGCCCTGCTGCGGCGCACCGACCCGGCACTGGACCGGCTGATGCCCGTGACCGATTACCCGCTGCAAACCCGCACGGGGCTCACCGACTCCTTCGAATCGATTCCGCGCACCCCGCCGTTCAACCTGGCAGCATTCGTCCTGCAGAGCCCGACCTTTCCGCTGACCGGCCTGGCGCACGTTGATCTGCCCAGCGCGTTGGAACTCATTGATGTTGAATTCCCGGAAAGTTTGAGCCGCTACGACGGCGAATCTGCCGCCACGTTCCTGGATCGGTTGCGCTTTCCCGACGGTGCGCGACATTTAGCGCTGGAAGTCTTTGCACGATCCTTTTTCGCCGACCCCAACCACTTTGCCGCCCGCGAGCTAGTCACCATGTTCCACACCTACTTCACGGGTTCTGCTGAAGGCCTGTTATTTGATGTGCCCGTCGATGATTTCAATACCAGCCTGTGGGATCCGCTGGGCGAGTACCTCCGCGATCTGGGTGTCACGATTCAGCTGGCACAACCGGTCGATGCATTGCACCAGCGCAACGAGAGCTGGCAGGTGACCACTGCCCGGGACCACACCGAATACGATGCCGTGGTCCTCGCCGCGGATCCGCGCACCAGTCGCAAACTCATTGCGGGATTGGACGGTGGAGCCCCGGAACGTGATGACCTGCAGGCCAGGTCTGCGCGTCGTCGGAATGCACCGGCCTTTGCCGTCCTTCGACTGTGGATGTCGGATACGGTCCGCCCGGACCGGCCAGCATTTTTGGGCACCAGCGGGTACCAGCTGCTCGACAATATTTCGGTGCTGGAACGCTTCGAAACTACCGCAGCGAACTGGACCCAACAACACGGCGGCTCAGTTGTTGAACTGCATGCCTACGCCGTCAACGCTCCGGCAGCCCCGGACTCAACCGCAGGCCAAACACTCCGGGAGGCGCTGCTGGCAGACATGCGAGAGGTGTTTCCGGAAACCCAAGACATGGACATTATGGCCGAAGAGTACTTGCTAGAAGACGACTGCGGATTAGCTGATGTCTCACCGTGGCAAGACCAACCAGAAGTCGCCACCGGTATCCCCGGACTCGTGTTAGCCGGCGACTGGATTCGTGCGCCCCTGCCGGTCGCGCTGATGGAACGTGCCGCGACCACCGGGTTCCTAGCCGCCAATGCGCTTCTGGCGGGCTGGGATGTCACCGGACAGGACCTGCACTCGCCACCACGTCAGGGCATGCTGCGCCGCAGTGCGATTGGTCGGACCATCCGCAACGTTATGCTCCGGGGGTGGACTCGATGATCGATTCAACCGGCTGCCCCATGGAAGGCGGGCCCGCCGACAGTGTCCGCAAAGCCTGGAAACCAGGAGACCACCAAGGACGCGTCACCAAACGGGGCACCATGTGGCGCATCGGATCGCTCGCCGCGGCCAAAGACGTCCTGCTGGCACGCAACGAAACCATCCAGGCCGGTTTCACCGCCGAATACATTCCCCGAACAGTGTTCCGCAACCACCCGATCCTGATCTCCGACGGCCCCGGCCACGACGAGCAACGCCGCAAAGTTGCCCGCTTCTTCGCCCCCAAAGTCGTCGCCGCACGGTATACAAACCTGATGACCGCCGTCGTGGACAAAATCATTGATCAGACCAAACGTACGGGCACCATCACCATCGACGACATCGCCCTGTACTACACGGTCGAAGTCACCGCCTCCATCGTCGGACTGACCCACGCTAAAGTCCCCGCCCTGGCCCGACGGTTAGAAAAATTCTTCCGCCAACCACCCCTGGACCGCACCAAACCACGACTCGGCCGCACCAACCGCCAGTGGATGACAGCCGCCGCCAAAGGACTAGGCCCCATCCTGGGACTGCTGGTCTACGACGTACTGCCCGCCGTGCGCTCGCGGACCAAAAACCCGCGCCAAGACATCATCAGCCATCTCATCGAACAGAACTACAATCTGGCCGATATCCTGGTCGAATGTGTCACCTACGGCACCGCCGGGATGGTCACCACCCGCGAATTCATCACCATGGCCTGCTGGCATTTCCTCGACGACGACGCCCTGTGGCAACGCTATCTTACCGCCGCAGAAGCCGAGCGGCTCGCGATCTTGGCCGAGATTATCCGACTTGAGCCACCCGTTGGCCACTTATATCGTCGGGGTACGCAAGACTTCACCGTCACGGATCGAGACACCGAGTATGCGGTGCAGCCCGGCGACTTCGTGGACGTAGACATCCGCCAAGCCAACACCGATCCCGACGCGTTTTCAGAGGCGCCCCTGCAGTTGTGCCCGGCCCGTGATCGCGGCAGCGGGGTGCAGGACGTGGGGCTGAGTTTCGGCTTCGGCGCCCACCGCTGTCCGGGACAACCCCTGGCCCTGCGGGAAACAGACGCATTGTTGCACAGACTTCTGGCACTTCCCATCACCGCACATACTCAGCCCGCAATCAGCTGGGACGAGCTGATTGAAGGATATAAAGTTCGCGGCCTCACGCTCCATCTCGCAGACTAGCCGATCCGAGAATGCACGAGCTCAGCTGCAGAACCGGGTACCGGAGGCCGGCACGCCAATTACTCACGGGGCATGAACTCGTCAGGCAGCGTTTAGGGGCGTTCCCATGGCTCAATTGTGCCGGGCACCGCCGTAAAGAGTGGATGCACGGCGATGAAATCTTCGGTGGTCTCGCATCCGTTGGTGTGGTGGGCCAAGAACTCGGGTGACGGTTGGAAGAGTTTTGCCCGCAGGTGTGACAATTCAAAGCCGAGTTGCCCAAAGGTCACGGGAATCGTCGCGACCGTAGCTGCCGTGGAAGAAGCCTCGATTCGCGTTGCATCGAAGCGGTAACCTCGATTGCGGGCTTCTGTGTGCAGACCGGACAGATAGGCTGCGATAGCCGCCGCAGGTTCGGCATGGTTCTTGAACCGCTCCAGTTGCGGGTGCGCGGTATAACCACGCCTCCGGCCCAGGAGCACAGCCTGAGCCAATAAGGCTTCGCGCCAACAGGCAACTAAACCCTGCCGATCCAATAACGCGGGATGTAGTGACCATAAGCGCATAGCTACCCCACCAAACCGACAGCTAATGAGACACCGGGCACAGCTCCGTCGTCGGAACGTGACGCGGTGCTGGGTGCCGGTCGGCTGACTTCCGACATGAGGTCCTCTCGCAAAAATGTCTTTGCCGACTGCTGGCGGGCAGAAGCGCACTGTAGAATCAAGTACAGTGCCCATCACCCTTCACAGAAGGGACTCGACAATTTAGTTAGAATGGCTAACAGTTTCCTTGGCTAACAATACTCGTAAAACCCCTGTGACGTCGAATGGTCGGAATTCCCGTGAGCCGTCCATGGTAGATCCGCGTGTCATGGACCCCGAGCAGGAGCTGGTGTCCCTGGACGAGTACCGGCCCGAAGAGGTCGACCAGATTGTTGAAGTCATGGAAGCGATGCGACGCTGGCGGGTGTTTGAACGTCAACTCAATGAGGCGTCCCGCAAATATATGCAACTGGGTGAGAACGACATGCGTGCGGTCCGGTACATGATCGCGATGCAACGCCACGGCACACTGGCAACCCCCAGTGATGTTGCCCGCCACCTGGGTATTACCACGGCATCAGTGTCGAAAATGGTCGATCGGCTTGTCGCTGGCAAGCATATTGAGCGTCTGCCGCATCCGCAGGATCGGCGTAGTACCGCCCTACAGGTCACTGAACAAACTCAAACCATTGCACGCCAGTCCGTTGGACATCACCACGCCCAACGGTTTCATGCCATCGGTAGTCTTACGCCGGACGAGCGGGCGGCGGTCATCAAGTTTTTTGACGCCTTCTCTGCAACCGGTGCCCAGCGTTCCCTCGGCTAAGCGCCAACACCGCATCACGTGGGGTGCTGTTTAGGTCTCAGCCCATCTTCGGTAGCCTGGCGGTACGCGCGTTGTCCAGCACAACGCAGAATTCGGAGGTTAACAATGACAACCGAACACCAACCCGCCGGATACACCTACGACGACGATCTACCACCTTCACCCGTGGGTCACGACCGGCTCAACCAGCTGTTGACCGATGTGATGTGGTCAAAAGCTGATGCGCCCGCACTGCGCCGGGCGGGCGAGATCCTGACTCCGCGAGTCAAAGACATCCTTGATGTCTGGTACGACTTCATTGGTTCCACTCCGCACCTGGTCACCGTATTTCGCGGTGCAGACGGCGAACCCAACGCCGACTATCTCGAGCGTGTGCGGGGCCGTTTTGAACAATGGGTCATCGATATTGGAACCCGCGAATTTGATGATCAATGGTTGGCATATCAGGAAGAAATTGCGTTACGCCATCACACCACCAAGAAGAACGAGGTCGATAGCGTCGACTCGCCGGCAACCCATGTGCCCATGAGCGACATGATGGCGCTGGTGGTACCCGTGACCCTGACGGTCCGCACATTTCTAGAAGACGGCGCCACCGCCGATGACGACGTCGATGCGATGCACCAGGCGTGGTTCAAAGCCGTCACCGTGACCCTGGTGCTGTGGTCGCGGCCGTACGCCGGCGACCTGTGGTGATACTTCTGACGACCGTTGAAAGGACGTCATCCATGACGAATTATAAAGTAACCAACCCCGCCACCGGGACTGTCGAAAAGGAATTCCCCGAAGCCACCGACGACGAACTCAACGCAGTGCTTGACCGGGCCGCTGCTACCTTTGACACCTGGTCCAAAACCGCTGCTGAAGAACGCGCAACGCTGTTGAATAAGGTCGCGGATCTCTATGCCCAACGCAAAGACGACCTGGCCATGATCATTACCCGAGAAATGGGGAAACCGGTCAAACAGGCCCGCGGCGAACTCGATATCGTCATCGATATTTATCGGTACTACGCCAAAAACGGGCCGGCCTATCTGGCCGATGAACCGATCGAGGACACCAAACACGGGACCGCATATATCCAAAGCGAACCCTATGGGGTGCTGCTGGGGATCATGCCGTGGAATTTCCCGTACTATCAGGTGGCCCGGTTTGCGGCCCCGAACCTGATGATTGGCAACACCGTGTTGCTCAAACACGCTGGGATCTGCCCCGAATCGGCCCAAGCGATGGAACAGATTTTCCATGACGCCGGCTTCCCCACGGGCGCCTATACCAATGTGTATGCGTCCACCGATCAGGTTGCCGACGTCATCATTCCCCACCCGCAGCTGCAGGGCGTTTCATTGACCGGTTCAGACGGGGCCGGTGCCGCCGTGGCGGCCAAGGCCGGTGAATACGTGAAGAAAGTCGTGCTCGAACTGGGAGGGAATGATCCGTTTTTGGTGTTGGACCGCCAGATCCTCCCGAAAGCCGTGAAAGGAGCGCTCTATGGCCGGATGAGCAACGCCGGACAAGCTTGCAATGCGGCCAAACGGATTATCGTACTGGAAGAGTTGTATGACGAGTTTGTTGACCAACTCAGTGCATCGGTCAACAGCCTCGAACTGGCTGATCCGGCCGAAGAAGACACCTTTATTGGGCCCATGTCGTCGGCCTCGGCCGCCGAAGGGCTCCACGAGCAGGTCCAAGATGCGATTGCTCAGGGTGCTACCGTGCATGCTGGCGGGGACTTTGATGCCCGCGGCGGTGCCTGGTATCAACCCACCATGCTGACCGGGATTACCCCGGAGATGCGCGCCTATTCGGAAGAGCTCTTCGGACCGGTGGCCATGGTGTATAAAGTCAAAGATGAAAACGAAGCCATCGCCATGGCAAACGATAGCCCCTACGGCCTGTCCGCTGCGGTGATGGCCTCCGATGTGGAACATGCTCGCCGGGTCGGGGAGCGACTGGAAACGGGCATGGTGTACATCAACGAACCGGCCAGTACATCTGCCGAGCTGCCCTTCGGCGGGGTAAAACGTTCCGGTATCGGCCGTGAACTCGGCCGGTACGGGATGGAAGAGTTCGTGAATAAACGCCTCATGAAATTTGCGAACTAAACGACCGCCGACACCGGTGCGGGTCCGAAGTCGGTGCGGTCACCGCACTGTTAAGTTTCGGCGTTAGACCGGCCGAAAGGTTGAAATGTTTTCTAGCTGGATCAACACTGTACAAATTTGTGGGGCTTTACCGCGCTTGCTTCGGGCTTCGGCCCGGTCCGCGACGAGATCACCAGACTCCAGGATTTGGGCCGTCCCGGTAAAGCGGTAGCCATTTTTCCATTCGCGGTCCACCACCGCGATGACCACGGTGGAACCGTTGCGAATATTGGTCAGAGTTTGCCCGCCGGTGGTTTCATCATAAATCAGGGTTGCGTCGTCGAAGACACTGATTGATCCTTTGGGGCCAAGATTCGGCACACCCTCTGGACTCGATGTGGCGATAAATGCCAGTTGCTCGTTGAGAACCTGGGTCATATGTTCAGTGATGTGTACGGTCATCGTGCCTCGTCCTGCGGTCGGTGTTGCAACAGTCAGTGGGAACTGCGCTTGCAGTTAGTCAACCGTACCGTCGCGTCCAGAGCAACCGGCCTAGCTTCGGGTACGGACGCCCTCGACCTGTTGCAGAGGAAGAAACCTTTTCTTACAGTGGCACGTAAGCAGTGCTAGAGAAATTGCGCATTACTAAAAGAATGATCAAAAAATATTTATTTTATGAACAGTCTTTTTAGGAGTGTCATGACTACGCAAGTAAATGTACGGCAAGACGCATACCCCACTCGAGATAGTGAATACACCACCGTCGTGGATCGCCATGATCCGGTAGTGCACGATTGGGACTCTGCTGGTCCACTGTCTGTCCAAGAGCTGCAAAGCTATGATGCCACCGGGTATCTGACCATTGATGAGCTGCTGAGTCCCGAAGAACTGCAACAGTGTCGGGATGAGCTACAGGGTTTGGCTCAGGACCCGGACGTCAAAGCCGACGAGGCCACCGTGACCGAAGCTGAGTCGAATGAAGTCCGGTCCATCTTCAACATTCACCGGACCAATGCGATTTTTAAGAAACTTGCAAACGACCCACGATTGGTGCGTCGCGTTGAACAGCTTCTGGGGTCGAAAGTTTATGTGCACCAGAGCCGCATCAACTACAAACCCGGTTTCGTGGGTAAAGAATTCGGTTGGCATTCGGATTTTGAAACCTGGCACGCCGAAGACGGGCTACCAACCCCGCGGGCAGCCAGCATCTCGATCTCCCTGACCGATAATTACTCCTTCAATGGGCCGCTGATGATCATGCCCGGCTCCCACAAAAAATACGTCCGCTGCGCAGGCGGCACCCCGGAAGATAACTATAAAAAATCCTTGGTCATGCAGGGCGCCGGCGTGCCAGACCGGGCCACCCTAACCGAATTTGCGGACAACTACGGCATTGACGTGCTCGAAGGACCAGCAGGCGGCGCGATCATTTTTGATTCCAACTGCATGCACGCCTCAAACGGCAACGTTACACCGTATTCGCGCTCAAATATTTTCCTGGTGTATAACTCGGTCGAGAATACGGCAGAAGAACCGTTTGCCGCAGCCTCCCCGCGGCCCGAGTTCATTGGGAGCACCGATTTCACCCCCGCCGGTGACTAACTCGATGCAGCACTAGCCGCCGAGGTGCAACACCACGCAACGCGGTGTTGCACCTCGGCGGCATCATTATGGAACGCTGATAGGCGTTACCTGCCGTGGTGACCAGCAAGGTTGCTCTAGTGTGGTCGAGACACCAGAACTGCTACAGGAAGCTTTTTCTTCATGGTCATCGGCATTTTGCTGCTGAGCTTTATTGCCACCGCACTGCAACGCATCACCGGTTTGGGCTTTGCCATGCTCACTGCACCCTTCGCCGTCGTTGCCTTAGGCACACATCAGGGGATCATGCTCACCACGGTGCTGGCTGTTATCGCTTCGCTGTTGATGTTGCCGGGTATGTGGCGGGATATTGATTGGCGCAGAGTGGCCTGGATTGGGGTCCCCGCCGCGGTCTCGGTTCCACCGGCCGCCTGGATCGGATCGATGATCGACACGTCGATCGTCTATCTGCTGGTCGGAGCGCTGGTGATCCTGGGGCTCAGTGTTGCCCTGTTAATGCAGGGCACAACCAAACCGGCTACCGGCCGCGGTGCCAAAATCCTGACCGGGATTGGAGCCGGTGCCGGGAGTGTGCTGGCGGGCATTGGTGGTCCGGCCATGACGATTTACGGGGTGGTCGCCCGTTGGCCGGTGGCCTCCTTTGCGGCCAGTCTGCAACCGATATGGGTGATTGTGTGCACCGTCGTGTTGATGAGTCGTCATACGCTCATGGGTTCTACCATTCCGGAGCTGTCCTGGTGGACCTGGGTGCTGGCTGCCATCGGTATTGCCATCGGTATGTGGACCGGTCAGCGGTCCCTGGGCAAGGTCAACGATCGTGTGGTGTTTGGCATCGTGGTGGCCTTAGCCATGACCGGTGCGGTGCTATCCGTGGTCACCGGCGTCACGCAGTTACTGTAGCCGCCCGCGCCAAATGCCGGCCCGTCGGTGTCGCTGTGGTCACCAACTCTGCCGGAGTGCCCTCGAATATCACGGTCCCGCCGGCCGAACCCGCACCCGGCCCCATATCAATCACCCAGTCGGCGGCAGCCACCACATCAAGATCATGTTCAATCACAATCACCGTGGTGCCAGCATCGACCATCGTATTTAGCAGCGTCACCAGGCGCCCGACGTCGGCAATATGTAAGCCCGCGGTCGGCTCATCCAACACGTAGGTAGTGGCGGGTTTACCCAGACTGGTCACCAGCTTGAGGCGTTGGCGCTCGCCGCCCGACAGCGTGGTCAACGGTTGGCCAAGCCGCACATAGCCCAGGCCCACGTCGATGCACCGCTGGGCAATTTTCGCGGCCGCCGGGATGTGCACCTGAGGGTCATTGAAGTAGTCCAGCGCTGTTTCGGCGGGCAACTCCAGCACGTCGGCGATGTTTTTGCCGCCCAGTTCGTAGCCGAGCACATCCGCATTGAATCGTCGTCCCTGGCAGGCGCCACAGATCGTGGACTGGCCCAGCATGAACCCGAAATCCAAATAGATCACCCCGGCACCCTTACATTCGGGGCAGGCGCCGTCGGAATTCGCCGAAAAGAGTCCGGGCTTCACCCCGTGGGCCTTGGCGAACGTCTTCCGGATGGCATCCAGCGCACCCGTATACGTGGCGGGGTTGGAACGACGAGAACCGCGGATCTGGGTTTGATCGATCACCACAATCCCGTCGCGGTCGGCCAGCCCGGCAGCCAGCAGCGTGGATTTACCGGAGCCTGCCACACCGGTGACGGCGGTGAGTACCCCGGTTGGGATATTCACGGATACGTCATGCAGGTTGTGCTGGTTGATGTGCTCAATGGCCAGCTGGCCGGTGGGCTCCCGGAACGTCGTTTTGATGCCCGACCGGTGGTCCAAACTGTTGCCGGTGATCGTGCCCGAGGCGTGCAGGCCGGCCAGATCGCCTTCGTACACCACGTTGCCGCCGTTGGAACCAGCCGCAGGCCCCATATCGATGATGTGATCGGCAATCGCAATCACATCGGCATTATGCTCGACCACCAGCACCGTGTTGCCGGCATCGCGCAGCTGGATGAGCAGGGCGTTCATCCGTTCGATGTCGGCCGGATGCAATCCCGCGGTGGGCTCATCGAAGACGTAGGTAACGTCGGTCAGCGGCGACCCCAGCTGGCGGATCATCTTCACGCGCTGTGCTTCACCACCGGATAGTGTCCCGGAGGGCCGATCCAAGCTCAGGTAGCCCAGCCCGATGTCCACAAACCCGCGCAAGAGTTGCACCAGGGTGGCCAGCAGCGGTTCGGCACCGGCGATGGTCAGCTGTTGCACCCAAGCCAGTGCAGCATCGGCCTGCCAGGAGGCGACGTCGCCAATATTGACGCCGTCGACGGTTACCGAACGGGCAGTGTCATTGAGGCGAGTGCCGTTGCAGGCCTGGCAGGTGGTAAATACGATGGCCCGATCCACGAAGTTTCGGATATGCGTTTGCATGGCTTCGCGGTCCTTGGCCAGCATGGACTTCCGGATGCGCGGGATAATGCCCTCATAGGTCAGGTTGGTGCCCTCGAATTTCACCTTGACCGGGTCGCTGTGCAGCAGCAGGTGCAATTCGTCGGAGGTGTAGTCCGCAATGCGTTTATTCATGTCCAGGCCGGCGGCTTGGAAGAGGCGCCCATACCAGCCGTCCATGGAATAGCCGGGAACTTTTAGTGCGCCGTCGGCCAACGATGTATCGGCGTCGTAGAGTTCTTCGAGTGCAAAATCTGAGACCGAACCGCGCCCCTCACACGCGGGGCACATGCCACCGTTGAGGCTGAAATCGCGGTGCTCCGACACCGGTTTATCACCTTTTTGGACGGTAATGCGCCCGGATGCCTGCACCGACGCCACATTGAATGCGAATGCCTGTGGCCCACCGATCTGCGGGGTGCCAACCCGGGAGAACAGCATCCGCAAGAGGGCGTGGACATCGGTTACGGTACCGACCGTCGATCGGGGATTGGCCGGCAAGGACTCCTGATCAATGGCGATGGTGGTGGTTAGCCCGGCCAGCCGGTCCACCTCCGGTCGGGTGGTTGGCGGCATGAACCCCTGCACAAAGGTGGAGTAGGTTTCATTGACCAACCGCTGCGATTCGGCGGCAATGGTGCCGAAGATCAGCGAGGACTTGCCTGATCCGGAGACTCCGGTGCACACGGTTAGCCGGCGCTTGGGAATATCGACGTGGACATTGTTGAGGTTATTTTCGCGGGCGCCGACCACCTGCAGGGTGTCAAAAGTATCGGCCGGATGCGGTGCTGAAGAAGGCATGGTCCCAGCATAAAACGAATGCGGACCGGGCGGTACCAGTACCGCCGTAATTCTCCCCGCGCATTGAGCCGGTTGGTCGGATAGAGTTTTTGACACCGTATCACCGCAGCCCGGCGGCATCGACGTCTGTGCCGTCTGACGCGGTGCCGTGTCAACAGATAGGACCGCACATGCCCTCCGATCCCAAAGACGCTCGCTCAACGGCAACAACCGGCCCCGGTCAGGAGCGTTCAGCCACCCTGTGGGGCCGTCTCGTGCAGTGGTTCAAGGCACCAGAAACCACCTCGGATTTTCTGTTGGCCATCAAAGCCGTCATCGCAGCCACCACCGCTTGGGTCATATCGGTGGGTGTGCTGGGGACCGATGTGGCATTTATGGCTCCGTGGACGGCGTTACTGACGGTCCACGCCACCGTGCACCGTTCTCTGGCGCAAGGGGCAAAAACCACGGTCACCTCGGCGATTGGCATGGGGTTAGCGTTTGTCATTATGCAGAGCATGGGCGTGAATCTGTGGACCTTTGCGCTGGCCCTATTTGTGGGGCTGGTGGGGGCGCGGCTGTCGTGGATCCGTGATGACAGTGCGGCCATTGCCACCACCGCGATTTTCATTTTCACGGCAAAAGAACCGTTGTTCGCGGACCGTTTTGTTGAGCTGATCCTGGGTGTGGCGATCGGCATTATTGTCAACATGCTGGTCATTCCGCCGTTGAAAGATCAACAGGCCAGACGCTATGTCGATAGCATCAATCAGCGCATGGGGGCGGTATTGACGGATATGGCCGAGGAATTCTCGCACTCGTGGGACGTGGACTGTGCCCAGGCCTGGCTGGATGAAACCGAGTCGATGCGCTCGGAACTCAATGCTGCCTGGCAGATGGTCCGACTGGCGCGGGAAAGTCAGCGGCAAAACCCGCGACGGTTGCTCACCCGACGCGGCCTGAGCCCGGGTGCCGATGAGCTGGACTATGAGGACGTACTCAGTCGCATTGACGAAGGCATCTCGCACCTACGCAATATGACCCGGACGATGCGCGAAGCGACCTGGGCCCTGAGCTCGTGGGATCAGCGGTTCCGTGAAGGATGGGTGGTGCTTGCCCGGGACCTTGGGGAAGCCATCGCCGATCCGGACGGTGATGTCGCAGCCCAAGGACCGCAGCTTGAACAGCTCATCTCGAACATGTCGGCCTCCGAGGATCTGCCGAAGCTCGAATGGCCCGCCTATGGTGCCATGTTGTCGAATCTGCGGCACATCATCAATATTTTCTCCGATGTCACCTCAACCCGCGAAGCGCACGGCAGCTCTACACAGTGACCCAGGTTCGGCTACGACACCGTTTAGTTGGTGGCGGCGTGGCGGGCAGCGACCCAACCGAAGGTCATTGCTGATCCCACCTGGGTGCCTGCTCCGGGATATTCTGAAGCCATCACGGATTGTGCGTCATTGCCGGCCGAATATAGCCCCGCAATGGCGGCACCGTTGTCATCAACCACCTGGGCGTGTTCGTTGGTGGAGATGCCAAATACGGTTGCCAGCGGGGTGGGCACCACGGCGATCGCATAGTAAGGCGCCTGTTCAACTGGTCCAATGGTCGGATTTGGCTTGTGTGCTGGGTCGCCGGCCGCAATACCGAATGCCAGTTCTCCTTTGTGGAAATCTTCATCGACGCCGGTCTGGGCAAACCTGTTATAGCGGTTTACGGTGGAGCGCAGTCCTGCGGCGTCGACACCAATATCTGCGGCGAGCTCGTCTAGAGTCTCGCCCGTGTGCAGATAGCCGGAGTCCACGTATTTCTGCAGCGCAACCTTCGGCAGGTGCGGCATGGTAATCATCCCCAACCCGTATTTGGCCAGCGTGCGAGAATCGACCACCAGCCAGGCCGGGATCGTCTGAACGGTTGTATTTGCCGCATACATCGCTCGCACAAAGCGGTGATAGGAAACCGATTCATCAACAAAGCGCTCACCGGCAGCATTGACGGCAATCACGCCCGGTTTACCACGGTCCCAAATATGTGGGAA
>Ga0209487_1003155_pt1 | contig 13053 bp, 12 predicted proteins | sample Poulit2012_FD_187524 | JGI IMG/M metagenome (GOLD analysis project Ga0209487, IMG submission 187524) | Agricultural soil microbial communities from Georgia to study Nitrogen management - Poultry litter 2012 (SPAdes) (version 2) | ecosystem: Environmental > Terrestrial > Soil > Agricultural land... | reverse complement strand
ACGCTGAAGCACCTGGACCGGTGGGACGATGCAGCCGACGCGCTGCACGAGGCGGTGGTGCTGGCCAAGGCGCACGGCCTGCTGCGCCCGTTCCTGCTGGTGCCGCGGGACGACGTGGCGGCGATCGGCGAGCTGGTGCCCCGGTTCGAGGAGTTCTTCGCCGCGCAGCTGCCCGGCTACGACAGCCTGTTCGACGCACCCGCGGCAGCCGTGGAGCTCAGCCGCGGGGAGCTGCGGGTGCTGGAGGCGATCGCCGAGGGGCAGCCGGTGGTGGCGGTGGCGAGCCGGCTGTTCGTCTCTGCGAACACGGTCAAGACCCAGCTGCGGGCCATCTACCGCAAGCTCGGGGTGCACGACCGCCGCCAGGCCGTGGAGCGGGCGCGGGAGCTGGGGTTGCTGCCGGAGGTCCCGGTGTGAGGCACACCGCACTCCCGACGGCGTTCGTCCGGTTTCGAAATGCGTCTCTCGTGGCGTAGAGTAGGTCGCTGGGCGTGTCGTGTGCCCACCTCTCCCGCTGCCGGTCCTTTGATCGCTCGTCCCCGGACGTGTCTCGCGGGTCGGGTGCGGTCGCATGCGCACCGATGTCAGAAGAGAACTGCAGTTAGCGGAGGACATGGCTAAGAAGGACGGGGTCATCGAGATCGAGGGCCACGTGGTCGAGGCGCTGCCGAACGCGATGTTCCGCGTGGAGCTGAGCAACGGTCACAAGGTGCTCGCTCACATCTCGGGCAAGATGCGCCAGCACTACATCCGGATCCTCCCCGAGGACCGCGTGGTGGTCGAGCTGAGCCCCTACGACCTCACCCGCGGCCGCATCGTCTACCGCTACAAGTAGTCCGTCTTTCGAATCCACGTCCACGCGACCGGGCACACCTGTGCGGGAACGTGGCTGCGCGGGCAAAGGAAATCCATGAAGGTCAAGCCGAGCGTCAAGAAGATCTGTCCGAAGTGCAAGGTGATCCGTCGTCACGGCACCGTGCGCGTCATCTGCGACAACCTGCGCCACAAGCAGCGCCAGGGCTGAGCAGCACCCCCGCGTCAACCTGACGCACCAGCGCACCACCACCCGCCGCACGCGGCGGGACACCCCCGGTCGGAGGCCGGGGCCCGCTAGAAGCGGGACGGTGGTGCGGAAGACCTCCGCGACTCACAGGAGTGAGAACGAATGGCACGACTCGTTGGTGTCGACCTCCCCCGCGACAAGCGGCTCGAGGTGGCACTCACCTACATCTTCGGGGTGGGGCGGACCCGCGCCGCCGAGACCATCACCGCTACCGGCCTCAGCCCGGACGTCCGGGTGAAGGACCTGACCGACGCCGAGCTGGTGCAGCTGCGCGACTACCTGGAGGGCTCCTACAAGCTCGAGGGTGACCTGCGCCGCGAGATCGCCGCCGACATCCGCCGCAAGGTCGAGATCGGCTGCTACCAGGGTCTGCGTCACCGCCGCCACCTGCCGGTGCACGGCCAGCGCACCAAGACCAACGCCCGCACCCGCAAGGGCCCCAAGCGCACCGTCGCCGGCAAGAAGAAGGCCGGCCGCTAAGTAGTCCGCCGACGCACTAGCGCGCGGATCGACGACCTCATTCGAAGATAGAGAGAACTCATGCCTCCCAAGACTCGCCAGGCTCCTGGCGTCCGCAAGCCCCGCCGCAAGGAGAAGAAGAACGTCTCCGCGGGCAACGCCTACATCAAGTCCACGTTCAACAACACCATCGTCTCCATCACCGACCCCTCCGGTGCGGTGATCTCCTGGGCCTCCTCCGGCCAGGTCGGCTTCAAGGGGTCGCGCAAGTCCACCCCGTTCGCCGCCCAGCTCGCCGCCGAGGCCGCTGCACGCAAGGCGCAGGAGCACGGCATGAAGAAGGTGGACGTGTTCGTCAAGGGCCCCGGTTCCGGCCGGGAGACCGCGATCCGCTCGCTGCAGGCCACCGGCCTGGAGGTCGGCTCGATCCAGGACGTCACCCCGCAGGCGCACAACGGCTGCCGCCCGCCGAAGCGCCGTCGCGTCTGAGACTTCTCCCCCGCACGACCCCCTCGTCCGGACCGATGGGCGAGGGGCATTGCACGGCGTCATATAGCGGACGCCGGCTGAAAGGACATCCCCGTGCTCATTGCACAGCGCCCCACCCTGACCGAGGACGTCGTCGACGAGTACCGCTCCCGGTTCGTCATCGAGCCGCTCGAGCCCGGTTTCGGCTACACCCTGGGCAACTCGCTGCGCCGCACCCTGCTCTCCTCCATCCCGGGAGCTGCGGTCACCAGCATCCGCATCGACGGTGTGCTGCACGAGTTCTCCACGATCACCGGTGTGAAGGAAGACGTCACCGAGATCATCCTGAACCTGAAGAACATCGTGGTCTCCTCGGAGAACGACGAGCCTGTGGTGATGTACCTGCGCAAGCAGGGCCCGGGCACCGTCACCGCCGCGGACATCACCCCGCCGGCCGGTGTGGAGATCCACAACCCCGACCTGCACATCGCCACCATCAACGACAAGGGCAAGCTCGAGATCGAGCTGACCGTCGAGCGTGGCCGCGGGTACGTCTCCGCCACCCAGAACAAGTCCGGTGACGCCGAGATCGGCCGCATCCCGGTCGACTCGATCTACTCTCCGGTGCTGAAGGTCACCTACAAGGTCGAGGCCACCCGTGTGGAGCAGCGCACCGACTTCGACAAGCTGATCGTGGACGTGGAGACCAAGCGCTCCATGGACCCGCGGGACGCGCTCGCCTCGGCCGGGAAGACCCTGGTGGAGCTGTTCGGGCTGGCCCGGGAGCTGAACGTGGAGGCCGAGGGCATCGAGATCGGCCCCTCGCCCACGGACGCTGCGCTCGCCGAGGACCTGGCACTGCCGATCGAGCAGCTGGACCTGACGATCCGGTCCTACAACTGCCTCAAGCGTGAGGGCATCCACACTGTGGGCGAGCTCGTCGCCCGCAGCGAGGCAGACCTGCTGGACATCCGCAACTTCGGCGCCAAGTCGATCACCGAGGTGAAGGAGAAGCTGACCGGTCTCGGCCTGTCCCTCAAGGACAGCCCGGCAGACTTCGACCCCTCGCTGGTGGCGAGCGCGTACGACGACGGCGACGACTTCGACGCGTACAGCTGAGCCGCCGGACCATCACACAAGGAACTGAGGAACGATCATGCCAAAGCCCACGAAGGGTCCTCGTCTCGGTGGCGGGCCGGCGCACGAACGGCTGATGCTGGCCAACCTGGCCCAGTCGCTGTTCGAGCACGGTGCCATCCGCACCACCGAGGCCAAGGCCAAGCGGCTGCGCCCCGTCGCAGAGCGGCTCATCACCAAGGCCAAGCGCGGCGACCTGCACGCCCGCCGTCAGGTGCAGGCCTCGCTCTCCCGCAAGGACGTGGTGCACACCCTGTTCGCCGACATCGCCCCGCAGATGGCCGAGCGCAACGGTGGCTACACCCGGATCACCAAGATCGGTCCGCGCAAGGGTGACAACGCCCCGATGGCGGTCATCGAGCTGGTGACCGAGCGGGTCAGCCCGAAGCAGGCGACGGTGCAGGAGGCTCAGGCCGCCACCAAGCGTGCGGTCAAGGAGGACGCTGCGGCTGCTGCGGCTGCCGAGGCCGAGGAGTCCGCGGAGAGTGCGGAGTCGGCTGAGTCGGCTGAGTCTGCGGAGTCGGCTGCCTCCCCGGAGGCCGCAGCTGAGCCCGAGGCCAGCGCCGAGTCCGCGGCCTCGCCGGCCGAGGCGGACGCGGCTGAGCCCGAGGACTCCGAGGACTCCGAGGAGACCTCCAAGTAGCACCTCCTCCCATCAGGAGCGCCGCAACTGACCGGACCGGTCGCACAGCGGCACCGACGGGCCCGGCCCCGGGACGACCTCCCGGGGCCGGGCCCGTCGTCGTCTCCGGTGCCGGGTGACCGCCAGCGCTAGTGCGTCCGGGCACCGGGTGTAGATCCGTAGACTTGGTTCATGAAGCCCGCGCCCGTCCTGCTCGTGCATGGGATCCGCAGCTCGTGCAGCATGTGGCGCACGGTGCGAGAACGACTCGACGATCTCGGCGTGCCGAACCAGGCGATCGACCTTCCCGGGCATGGTTCGCGGCGGGGTGAGGAGTTCACCATCGAGGCCTGCCGCCAGGCGATCGAGGACGGGATGGCGTCCCTGGACGGGCGAGGTGTCGTCGTCGGACTGTCCCTCGGCGGGTTCCTGTCGCTGAACTGGGCGGCGCGCACCGCCCACCCGCCGCTCGCGGTGCTGGCCGCATCCTGCAGCGTGCGTCCGCGCGGGTTGCCGCTGTGGGGCTATCTGAGCGCAGCGCGGCTGTTCGCCCGGCTTCCCGACGAGGGGAAGGCGGTCAACGACACCGTGGCTCGCCTGGTGCTCGGCGCGGAGGCGGCTGCGGACCTGAACGAGGACGTGGCCTTCGAGGTGATGGTCCCCGCGCTGCGCGCCATGGCTGCCGTCGACCCGCTGGCGGACCTGTCCCGGATCGACGTGCCGGTCTGGCTCGCGAACGCCACCTGGGACCACTTCCGGGCGGAGGAGCACACCTTCCTGCGCGCGGCTCGCTGCGGCCGCCTGGTCCGCATCCCGCACGCCGGCCATATCATCACCGCGCACCAGCCCGACGTGTTCGCCCGGCTGGTGCAGCGCCTCGCTCTCGTGGCTGCTCGGTAGGGCGAACCTCTCACCCCGGGCCGGGGATGAGGGTGAGGCGAGTTCACCCTCCGCATTGCCCGGTATTGCGCCGATTCGGCGCTGAGATGTGTGTGTTCAGATTCACCCTCCCTCACCCTTGCCTCACCCTGAACTCACCCTTGGCCACCCTCGAGTCACCCTGATCCTCACCCTGAACTCACCTGAAAACACGCGGCTCCTTCACCCGTCGTTCACCCCGTTGTGATGCTCCTTTTACGCCGTTGCTCTGCTTGAGTAATGGGCGAGCCCGGACCTCGTAACGGTCGCCGGGCGCGGCTCTGTGTACCAGTGAGGGAGAGGTGATGACGGTGGCGTTGGACCAACTCTCCCAGGTCCGCGCACCCCGCTCGCCTCGTACGACTGTCCTCCCCGATCCGACAGTTCTTGCCCCACTGGCCAGGACGAGGTCCGGCGCTCGTTCATCACGTCGGCCAGAAGGTACATGGGGCCGCGCGTACCGGTGGGGGATCGCTGGGGGCGACCTCCTGCTGACTACTACGGCCGTCGTGGCCATGCTGACGACGGCTCTTGACCTGCGTACAGCCGTGCTCGGAGGCTTGGTAGCCGGTATCGGATTCGCCCTGATAGTTGGGCTGATGCACGGCTATGACACTCGGCGTGCAGCATCTGGTCCACACGAGTACGGGGCGCTTCTGCGTGCAAGCTGGGTATGGGCATCGGTGCTGATGGTGCTCCTCTACGTCACCGCCGTGCCCATCGCGCCCGCCAGCGCTCTGCTGACTACCGGCGCCGGGATTGCTGCGGTCTTCTTGGCCCGTCTGGTAGTGCGTGCGATCGTCAGGTCACAGCGTCGTGCAGGCCAGTGGCAGCGACCCACTCTCCTCGTCGGCGACCCCGAGGATCTCCGCAGCCTCGCATCAAGACTCCGGGAGGACTCCTCCTATGGCTTTGACGTCGTGGGCCTGTGCACATCCTCGCCAGACGTCGAGGCCGCGCACACTCCGGTCCTGGGCGACCTGAGCAGGTCCGCCCAGCTTATTTCTGAGCACGGTGTCCGGGTTGTCATCGTCGCTGCCTCCTGCATGAGCGCAATGGAGCTGCGTCGGTTCTGCTGGGAGATCGAGCCCTACGGTGTTGAACTGATCGTGGCGCCGAACATCGAGGAAGTTGCGCCGGTTCGTGTCGCACTGCGGCCCATCTCCGGCACGCCTCTGCTGACCGTCGCAGTGGGGCCCAGCCGCGCTCAGCGTGTGCTGAAAGGGGCAATGGACAGGACCCTCGGTCTGCTGCTGCTCGTCGCTGCGTTCCCAGTGCTCTTCGCATCGGCACTGCTGGTCCGGTTGAGCTCGCCGGGCCCTGCGTTCTACCGCCAGATCCGCTATGGGCAAGCCGGCGAACAATTCACAATGATCAAGCTGCGCACGATGTACACGGATGCGGACCGCCGACGTGCTGAGCTGTTGGAGCACAGCGAGGGCAACGAAGTGATGTTCAAGATGCGACGTGACCCGCGCATCACGCCCGTTGGTCGGGTGCTACGTCGCTTCTCCATCGATGAGCTGCCTCAGCTGTGGAACGTCGTGCGCGGCGACATGTCGCTCGTCGGACCACGCCCGCCTCTCGGCGAAGAGGTGGCCGGCTACGACCACGACGCGCACCAGCGCTTGCGCGTCCGTCCGGGTCTCACCGGTCTGTGGCAGGTCAGCGGCCGGGCCGATCTTGACTGGGAGCAGACGGTTCGGCTCGACCTCCACTACGTCGACAACTGGTCCGTGCTGATGGATATGACGATCCTGTTTCGTACTTTTCGCGCAGTGTTCGGGGGTAGAGGTGCGTACTGAGCATTTGTCGACAGAGCCACAGACAGTGACTAGTCCTGTCGTTAATACGAGCCACCATAGCCACGATGGGTCGCCATCACTTTCTTTCGTCAAAGCTCTGGAACTGCTCAAGAGCCGTCAGAAGCCCGGGGAAGGTGTGCCGGCCTACACTCGTTGGATTAATCGAGGTCTGGCTCGCTATGTGGCAGCAGGGGCGTTTCGGATCGGCATCCGGCCAAATGCTGTAACGGCGATTAGTGCACTTGTTTCTGGGATCGGACTAGTAGTCCTGGTGATGGCGCCCCGAACGATCTCAACTGGCATATTGGTCGCTGTGATTCTGGCTGCGGGTTATCTCCTTGACTCAGCAGATGGTCAGGTGGCGCGACTGAGCGAACAAAGCAGTCGCGCCGGGGAGTGGCTTGATCATGTTGTTGACGCTGTCCGGATGCCGTTGATTCACCTATGTACGCTTGTTGCACTCTTCTTGGAAGGCGTCGAGAACTGGGTCCTTGTGCTTCCGCTGGCTTACTCAGTGACGATTACGGGCCAGTTCTTCAGCCAGATTCTGGCTAAGCAGCTCGCGTCAGCCGGTACCCGCCCGACCCCGAATAGTGGTCAGTCACTGTTCCTGCTCCCGACGGATACTGGTGTGCTGTGCTGGATCTTCGTGCTTTGGGGTCTGCCCAAACTCTTTCTCGTGAGCTACGCCCTTCTGTTAGGTGTGAACCTCGTACACACCGCAGTTTCAATGAGACGACGGTTTCGTCAGCTCAACGTACCGACGGCTGGGAGGCCCTGATGACCGTTGGCTACGTGCCCGGTGGATTTGACCTTTTCCATATCGGACATCTGAACATCTTGAAGGAAGCGCGGAAGCGTTGTGACTTCCTCATTGCTGGGGTGGCTACCGATGAATCGCTGATGGAGATGAAGGGCCATGGGCCCGTCATTCCGTTCCAGGAGCGGCTGGCTATAGTCGATAGCCTCGGCTTCGTTGACAGGGCGGTACCAGACACAGCTCGTGATAAGCGAATCGCCTGGCATGCGAACCCGTTCGACGTCCTCTTCAAGGGGGACGACTGGAAAGGCACGTACAAGGGCGCGCTACTCGAACAGGAGATGGCAGAGGTTGGCGCTCAGGTCCAATATTTTCCGTACACGGAGCGAACCTCTTCGACGACGCTTCGCCGTTTCATATACGCGACGCTTGAGAGCAAGGGAGCATGACAGTGACAATCCGCATCGACGACGAGGTCGCCGACAGCGTCGCGGAGGATGCCCAGGTGCTACCGTCCGTGACCGCTGTGTTGGCGACGCGCGGCCGGCCGCAGATGTTGCGTGCTGCAATTCGATCGATACTTGCTCAGGACTACCAGGGCGATCTCGAGGTACTGGTGATCTTCGACCAGGTCGAAATAGATCCTCTGGATGACATAGTGGTGCCTGAAGGTCGACGCCTGCGGACGCTCCCCAATGTGCGTAGGCCCGGACTGGCGGGAGGGCGTAATACCGGAATCCTTGCGGCCGCCGGCGCATTGATCGCATTCTGTGACGACGATGACGAATGGCTGCCGACCAAGTTGAGCGCTCAGGTACGAACCTGGGAGGCTGACCCGAAAGCGATCGGCATGGCTGCAGGTATCACTATCGAGTCTGAAGGGGGCGCCCATACACGAGTTGGCGATGAGACAGTGACTTTCACTGACTTCTTGCAGTCACGCGTCCAAGAGATACATCCCTCCAGCCTGTTGTGGCGTCGGGGCGACCTACTCGGCCAGATCGGGCTCGTAGACGAGCAGATTCCTGCTTCGTACGGTGAGGACTACGATCTGTTGCTTCGGGCGACCCGCAGTGGCAACCTGCGTTGCGTACCAGAGTCACTCGTGGTCGTGCATTGGAACCGTGCGTCCTTCTTTGATGGCCGTTGGCATGCAATCGCGGATGGTCTGACCTACCTGCTTCGAAAGCATCCCGAATTTTCGCGGAGCGCTGTCGGCACAGCACGCATCGCCGCTCAGGTGGCCTTCGCCCATGCAGCGTTGGGCAAGCGCCGCGACGCTCGCCGCTGGGCGGCTTCAGCACTTCGGCGCGATCGCAGGCAACTCCGAGCATACGCCGCGTTAGCAGTCGCCTACCGGCTCGTACCGGCGCACGTGCTCGTCAATTGGGTGAACCGCCGGGGTCGCGGTCTCTAGGCCCCCAGCTCGGCCCCTTCAGGAAGGCACCATGCGTCCGACCACAGACGATTCTCAAGGCACAAGAAGGCAGCGTGCCGTCGTTGTCTCAGTGCTGTGCCTGGTGCTAGTCGCAGTCCTCGCCATCGTGTTGCTGAACAGGAACACGGCCCCTTCATCAGCTGAGCCATCGGACTCGCCCACGTCGACGGCTCAGGGGTCGTCGCAGTCGCCAACTGGGAACGGGCAGACGCCGCCCCCGTCGTCCACCAGTACAGCCAGCCCGTCGCCGACTGCGCCGCCCGCGCCGCCGGTGATGACGCAGGGCTCTATTGATGATGATTCTGCCGAGAAGCTCGTGAGCGCATATGTCACGGCGGCCTCCGAAGTCTCGCCGGACGGCGGCCAGGTAGCACAGCAAGTAAGTGCAGTGGCGGGCGAGGCCCTCATCGGAGAGCTCGAGTCCAGGCTGCTGGAGCTGGAGTCCAACGGGTGGACCAGTTCTGGCGTTCCCCGAGTAGTCTCGGCGACTGTCATTGAACAGGATGACAGCGCCGATCCGCCCACCGCGACAGTCGAAGCCTGCATCGATGCGAGCGATGTTCGCGTGCTCGACAGCGCTGGGGATCCATTGCCTTCCGACACCGCGTCGGCACGTGCGCTCAACGTCTACGTAATCAATCAGCAAGATGACGGGTCATGGATCCTCATCTCGCACACTTTCCCAGACAACCCGGCCTGCTAGGTCCGCTCCCAAGGGGCTCTCCCGTGATCCTTCCCATCAAGTGCCTGCCCTTACGTATCCTTGCCCTCGCCGGTGCCGTCGCGGTGTTGGCACCCCTCGTGGCAGTGATCCAGCCACAGAGAGCGTCCGCTGACGAGGTCGTGCCCGCTGCTGTGGAGTTCGCCGACGAGTCGACTGAAGTCGATGGGCTGACGGAGGCGACGGCCGCGGCCTCGTGTTGGGAAATCAAGCAAAACGACCCGAATGCCCAGGACGGAACCTATTGGCTGTGGACGCCGCAACTGGGTGCGCCGGATCAGTTCTACTGCGATCAGACCACTGATGGCGGTGGCTGGGTGCTCATCGGTCGGGGACGGGAAGGCTGGTCGGAGTCCAACATGGGCTCGGGGACCAGCGCTCAAGTACGCTCGCCTGCTACGGGTATAGAAGCATTCTCACCCCGTCAACTACCGTCCCGCACGATCGAGGCATTGATCGGTGGCGAATCGGTCAACTCCCTTCCGGACGGCATCCGGCTACATCGTGCAACCAACCAGGGTGGAACCAGCTGGCAGGATCTGTCCTTTACCCTTGCGAGCCCACGAGACACCTGGACTTGGCAGTTCTACAACAACCAGCGGGTAGAGACCTGGACTGTCGACGGTTCCACGTATAGAGGAGGTGGAACGAGTGACTTCGGGGTAGACAGCTCATTCCGACGAGTGGTGACTACAACTGGTTCTGCTCAGGGTTGGATGTATGGCTTCGGATTTGGCAACTCAGTCAGCGGCAGCCCATCAGACGCGAGTTATATTTGGGGAACGAGCGCCTCGATGCGGAATCCTCGCCCCTTCACTCAAGTTTACATTCGGCCAGAGTTAACAAGTGAAGATGCGAGACTGGAGTTGCCCGCAGAAGGGACAGAGGCGACAACGCAGGGCCCTGGGGCAGAGAGCTTTGCGCAGCCCACGACCTGGGGAGTGAGCGGCTTGGGGAATGGGCCCCAGTCAATCGAGGGAAGTAACGAAGTATCAGCGTTTGCTGAAGTGGATGGCGTGGTGCTTGTAGGAGGAAACTTTACTGCCGTCCAAACTTCTGCTGGTGGCGCTAACCAGCAGAGCCAGTCCTACCTGGCCGCTTTCGATGTAGAGACCGGTGAATGGATATCATCATTCCGTCCCGTATTTGACAATCAGATCAAAGCGCTTGCCGCTATGCCGGATGGTCGCATCGCGGTCGGTGGCTATTTCAGCACTGTCAACGGTCAGTCGCGAGCTGGTCTGGCAGTTCTGGATGCACACACCGGCCAGCTCGACAGCGGTTTCAGTGGTCGTCTGATCAACTATCTCGGCAGCGGTGTGCCTGTGGTTCGAGGGCTGGACGTCCAGGATGGATGGCTCTACGCGGCAGGCTCGTTCAGCCACTCCACGGGAGGATCCGAGAACCGTGAGGTCTATACCCGCGCGGCTGCGCGGTTCTCCGTGGCTGACGGAACACCGGACGCGAGCTGGAACCCAGAGTTCAACGGAACGGTGATTTCTGCTGATGCCTCGGCGCAAGGCGATCGTGTCTACTTCGCTGGCTACTTTGGCCAGTCCAAGACCACGCCGACCCTGCGGGCGGCCGCGATCCAGACGTCCAATGCTGAAGCGCTGGACTGGCCCGTCCAGCTCAGCACGACGGCACGCCACGGCTATCAGCAAGCGGTACTGGAGGTGGGCGATCGGGTCTGGCTTGGAGGGTCGGAGCACAGCCTCTTCTCCTACAGTCGAGATGATTTTGGTCTCCTGAGCACAGTCATCGGTCAACGCGGTGGCGACTTCCAAGCAATTGCCAGTGACGGCACTACCGTCTATGGCGGGTGTCACTGCTTCGATGCGATGTATACCGGAGCCGATTCATGGCCGAACGTAGGAAATTCTTGGACGGCGGCTGACCGAATATATGCGGCTGGGGCGTGGGATGCGGACACCGCGGCATTTGATCCGGAATTCAGTCCGGAGTTGTACACGATCCGCGGAGCCGGTGCATGGGCTCTCTTCGTGGACTCCACCGGGACCCTATGGGAAGGCGGAGACTTCAAGAGTTCCACTCGTACTGGCTATGTGAGGCAGTCGTCCGGGGGGTTCGTGCGTTTCGCTCCGCGTGACGTCACCGCGCCAGACAAGCCGACTAGTCTCTCTGGGACGCCCGTAGGTGCGAAGGTGAGTCTGGCATGGGATGGTGTCGGCGGTGCCGCACATTACGAGGTATTGAACTCGGGGCGGGTGATTGCATCGACGTCGCAGACGACGATCACTGTTCCTTTCGTCTCAGAAGATATCAACTTCGCCGTTCGAGCCGTGGATGCTGCTGGCAACAGATCTGCGTCCACGCAGCCGATCAAGACGCAGCTTCCCGAGGAGGGTCCGCAGGATCCAGTGCTCATTGACGCTGGGTCCTCCTGGTCGTATCTGTTCACTGGTGCTGGTCCGGACGGGGACTGGACTGATCCCGGTTATGACTATTCGAGTTGGGCGACTGGCTCTGCTCCGCTTGGTTGGGGACAGCAGGAGCTTGGTACGACATTGCTCACGGAAGAGTCGCCCAAGCCGATTACTTCGTATTACTCGAGGTCGTTCGATGTCGTCGATGCTACGAAGGTGGAGTCCGTCCAGCTCACCACGCGTGCCGACGATGGGATCATCGTCTATGTCAATGGCACCGAGGTGCTTCGTCAGAATGTGGATGAGGGTGCCTCCGGCAGCGACGAGTACGCGAATGCCTGGGTGGGCGCGGGTGCCGCTATCGCGAACCCAGTTGTCGTGGATGTGCCCGGCAATCTGTTCGTGACCGGCACCAACGTCATCACCGCAGAGGTGCACTCGAATTACCGCGGCACGACCAGTCACAGCTTCGAGCTGAAGGCGGTAGCCACATTCGGGACTCAGCCGCCGCCAGAGGAGCCGCCGACACCAGACTCGTCAGTGCTCATCGACGCCGGGTCCTCCTGGTCGTACTCCTTTGGCGGCGATCCGGTCGCCGAAGAATGGAATCAGCCCGGTACGGACGTATCATCGTGGCCCGTTGGAGCGGCACCACTCGGTTGGGGCCAGCCTCAGCTGGGTACGGAGTTGAGCACGGATGCTTCGCCGAAGCCGATTGTCTCTTACTACCGCTCTGAGTTCGTCGTGCCAGCGGAGGCCACCGGCAGTGTTGAGTTCACCACCCGGGTTGATGATGGGATCGTGCTGTACCTCAACGGCGACGAGGTTGACCGGGTCAACATCGACGAGGGCTCATTCTCAGCTAACACCTACGCAAACAGAGCCGTGTCCGCCGCGAGTGCGCGCGACAACCCCGTCGTGTTCACCGTCCCGGTAGCTGAGCTGAACGCCGGTGTGAACACCATCGCCGCCGAAGTGCACTCAAACTATCGGAATACGCCCAGTCACAGCTTCGAGCTCAGTGCGCAGCTCGTCGCGGAGGGGGCGCCGCTCGCAGTCCCGATGGCACCCCAGCAGGACGACGTGGACGACCAGGCTGCGTCGGCTCCCGAGGAGTCGGATGGTGATGAGTCTGGGTCGGAGGCTGTGTCGGCTCCCGAGGAGTCGGATGGTGATGAGTCTGGGTCGGAGGCTGTGTCGGCTCCCGAGGAGTCGGATGGTGATGAGTCTGGGTCGGAGGCTGTGTCGGCTCCCGAGGAGTCGGATGGTGATGAG